>Ga0265299_10002250_pt1 | contig 20158 bp, 16 predicted proteins | sample AusTroGonzalo_MG_4_FD_193485 | JGI IMG/M metagenome (GOLD analysis project Ga0265299, IMG submission 193485) | Bovine rumen microbial communities from tropical cattle in Woodstock, Queensland, Australia - Gonzalo_02 | ecosystem: Host-associated > Mammals > Digestive system > Stomach > Rumen ... | reverse complement strand
AGCTCTACCTTAGTGATGGGCTTATATTTCAGTTCAGCCTGTACCTTCAGGTCGACCACGTCGAGATCCATGTAGTTGTTGTTCAACTCGTTCAGAATGTTGAACGGTGCATAGTTGCGTACATAGTAGGCATTAGGATCCAATGCACGCGAGGTGTTCATAGAGTAGCTGTAGGGGTTGATATCGAAGTCACGCTTCACCTCACCAGATACCACGTCGATGCTCTGTCCGAGGGTACCAGGGGCGTTCTGCTTACGATAAGAACTGTTACCAATCAGGTTCAGGCTGACCTTCTTTGAAATGTTATACAGGGCATTGATGTTGGCTGTATAACGGTTGGTCTTTGACTGCTTGTACCATCCTGGATCGTTCATGATAGAGAACGAAGTATAATACTGTGCTTTCTCAGTACCAGAAGACAGTGAAATGGCGTGGTTCATAGAGATAGCGTTCGAGAACAACTCGTCGAACCAGTCGGTGTTACGCATTTCTGCCTCGCGCAGGTACTGGTTCTTGGCCTCTTCTGTATTGGCCAGAGCGAAAGTACCGGTCTTGGGGTCGTACGTATTAATAAGGTGGTACATCTTACCATAGACACCACTGTCGGATGCGCGATAGACATCTGAGAAGTTCAGATAACCGGCACGCTCCATCTCACGGTAGACAGACATCTGCTCCTGAGAGTTCATGATGTTATAGTTGGCGTAGCTGGGCTTCAGGCGCATGGTGAACTCACCGGTATAGCTGATCTTGTTAGAACCGGCCTTACCTTTCTTGGTGGTCACAACGATCACACCTGCCATTGCGCGGGCACCGTAGATAGAAGTAGCACTACCGTCCTTCAGGATCTGGAACGACTCGATATCGTCGGCGTTCAGACCAGCGATGGCGCTGGAAATCAGCGTCTCGGCGTTACCACTCGACAGATCGTCGGCATCCACTTCAGCCACATCCTCCATGATTACACCGTCGACCACCCAGAGGGGTTTAGATGAACCATAGATAGAGGTGGCACCACGCACGCGGATCTTCGGGGCGGTACCGAATGTACCTGATACGTTCTGTACAGACACACCGGCTACACGACCTTCCAGTGAGCGTGAGATATCAGCCACACCGTCGATCTTGGCTTTTTCGGCAGAAATCTTGGCAGTAGCACCTGTAAACATGCGCTTGTCCATTTTCTGCATACCCGTTACCACGACTTCGTCCAGCGACTGGCCGTCAGAAACCAAAGCTACTCGCATGCCATTCTGGGCATTGAGTGTTTGGGTCTTCATGCCAATGTAACTGATGACGATCTTCTTCCCTTCGGGTACTGAGAGGGAGAACTGTCCGTTCATGTCGGTCACGACACCCGTCTTAGAGCCTTGGACAACTACCGAGGCTCCGATGATGGGCTCGCCGTCTTCCTGAGAGATGACGGTTCCCGTAACCTTCGTTTGTGCCAATGCCAATCCCACATACAGGAAAAGGCTGGCGAGAATCAAACTAAGTCTTTTCATCATAAATTTGGTTATTAATTAAGTTAAATTTGAACACACATTAGGGTGCAAAGGTAGTTAAATTTTTCCTAAAAAACAAATAATTTTATAAAAATGTGTTTTTTTTGCACCAAATTAGGCCTCCTTCGGGTGATATTTACTACTTTTGCAATGATTTTGAGTGATATTTTAACATTTTGCTTGTATGAAACAGAGGCAATTTACATTCTGGTCTTGTCTGGTGGCGACGGTGATGCTGTTGGCGGGATGTCTACAGGATAAAGTCGGGGGCGTGAGGATTTATTCTGAGCCTTCTGCTGAATTGTATTCGATTCCTGACCAGACGGGTATGTTCCTGTTTCATTCCAGCGGTCCTTGGAAGGCTTCCTGTACGGAGCCTTGGCTGCAAGTGCTGAAGGAGTCGGGTCCAGGAGGTACGGACACCCTGAAAGTGATGACTACGCAGAAGAATCTGACAGGTGAAGAGCGCACGGCTATTGTTACGCTGCTGGCGGATGGTGAGATGCGTACGGTGGAGGTCAAGCAGCGTGACGAATATGCAGAGTGGGATCAGGAGGAATTCAGCCTGCCTGCAGAGGGTGGCATGATGGAGGTGGGTTTCAGGACGAATGCCACCGACAGCCTGCAGCTTTATGTCACGAGCCAACTGTTCCAATACTTGGTGGATACCCGTAAGAAAGACTCCACAAACACAGAGACTCGGGCTGAACGCAAAGAGGGTAAGGGCACTCTGAATTGGATGCGCGTTCTGCCGAATACCGACACAGTTCCCCGTAAGGGCTATTTCTATTTGGCTATCGGCGTTGGTGAGAATCGTCATGTAAGCCTCGACACCCTGCATTTTTATCAGGATGCCGCAGTATCTGATTCCCTGATTTCAGAGAATCCCTAAATTCCGGTTATCTTCGCTGTTTGAAGAATTCCTGCATCAGCTGGCGGCATTCTTCTTCCAGGACTCCCCCCACAATGGTGGCTTTGGGGTGCATGGCCTGAGGTGCATATTCATGATAACCCCGCTTTTCGTCGGGGCAGCCATAGACGATGCGGGGGATCTGCGCCCAGCCGATGGCACCTGCACACATCACACAAGGCTCAACGGTGACGTAGAGCGTGCAATCGGTGAGATATTTGCCACCTAACAGGTTGGCTGCCGAGGTGATGGCCTGCATCTCAGCATGGGCTGTTACATCGCAAAGTGTTTCTGTCAGGTTGTGGCTGCGGGCGATGATGCGGTCCTTGCATACCACTACGGCACCGATGGGAATCTCACCTGCCTTATATGCCATCCGGGCCTCGTCGAGCGCCCGCTGCATGTAGAATTCGTCTTTTTTCTGTTGTTCTTGCTCAATCATGGTGCAAATATATAAAATAATTATGAATTATGAATTATGAATTATGAATTATTTCGTATCTTTGCAAACGGATTATGGATTTTAAGTTGATTCATATCGAGGAAACGGATTCCACCAACCGCTGGCTGCGGGATTATTTGGCATCGGACAAACACGGACTTGCGCGGACTTCTTCTGTCCGAGTTAGTCCGAGCTCGTCTGATGCAATAATAGCTGTGGCAGAGTATCAGACAGCGGGGAAGGGTTGTGGCACGAACAGCTGGGAGAGCGAACGGGGGAAGAATCTGACGTTCTCGATGCTGATTCATCCGGATGGACTGTCCGCGAATGAGCAGTTTCATATCACGGAAGTGGTGTCAGTGGCGCTCTGCGAGACTTTGGAGGCCTATATTAATAATAAGGTGGAAATCAAATGGCCGAACGATATCTATGTGGGTGATCGGAAAATCTGTGGGATCCTGATCGAGAACCGTCTGCAGGGCTCAACTATCAAGGACTGTATCATCGGTATCGGCCTGAATGTGAATCAGCGCGTGTTCCGGAGCGATGCCCCAAATCCCGTCTCGATGTATCAGCTAATGGGGCAAGAGACGGATCGCGATGCGTTGCTGAAGGATTTCCTCGAAGCCTTTGAACGGATATCCCAAAGCAAGACAACCAGTCGTGACTACCGGGAAAGACTCTATCGGAAAGAACAGATGGCGATCTATGAGGATCAGCGAGGATGGTTTAAGGCGAGGCTCACGGATGTGCAGCCCGACGGCAGACTGGTCCTTGTGGATGAAACGGGCCGGGAGCGGATCTATGCTTTTAAGGAGGTTCAGTTCGTGATAAAATCGCCAAATGATTAAATTGAATAATAAATTGTCTAATTGTAAATAGTAAAATTGTAAATGACCATGAGATTTAAGCGAATTCTTTTGAAGCTGTCGGGCGAGAGCCTGATGGGAAAACAGGGTCACGGAATCGACCCTGAGCGTCTGGGCGACTATGCCCGTCAGATTAAGGAAGTGTCGGAGATGGGTGTCCAGATCGGTATTGTGATCGGTGGCGGTAACATCTTCCGCGGCCTGAGTGGTGCCAAGAAGGGCTTCGACCGTGTAAAGGGCGACCAGATGGGTATGTGTGCTACGGTGATCAACTCGCTGGCATTGAGCAGTGCCCTTGATGCTGAAGGTGTGAAGAACAAGGTGCTGACGGCTATCCGCATGGAGCCTATCGGTGAGTTCTATAGCAAGTGGAAGGCTATCGAGGCAATGGAGGCCGGCTATGTGTGCATCTTCTCAGCAGGTACGGGGCAGCCATATTTCACTACGGATACCGGTTCGAGTCTGCGTGGTGTGGAGATTGAGGCTGATGTGATGCTGAAGGGAACGCGTGTGGACGGTGTCTATACCGCTGACCCCGAGAAGGATCCCACAGCAACGAAGTTCGAGGATATATCGTATCAGGAAGTACTCAACCGCGGTCTGAAGGTGATGGATCTCTCGGCTGTCTGCATGTGCCAAGACAACAATCTGCCTATCTACGTCTTTAATATGGACGTAGTCGGAAATCTGAAGAAGGTGATGGATGGTGAGCCTATCGGCACGCTGGTTCACCCTTAGACCTCTTAAACCTCTTCGAACTCGACGTATTCGCCGTCGTCGTGACTGAAGATCTTCTTGTCAGTCTCGCGTTCGTCGATAATCGTTACACCACTGCTCGTCGTTGTCTTGCGGGTAGTGGTTTTTTGTGATTGTTGATGGGTTTGATGGGTTTTGTGGGTCTGCTGGGAGCCGCTATCGCTGCTCTTGAAATAGTCGTCGCCAAAAGGATTCTTCTCTTTCTGCTCCTTGCGCTTTTGGTTCAGTTCCCACTGGTCTTGTGCAGCCTTGCGCATCTGACGAAAGCCTTTATAAGAGAAATTGATGACTACCAGAATGATGATGGCGAGGGCTATCAAGCCGAAAATGATGAGGCCGATGATGAATTTGATCATAATAGGTTTTTAGTTTGTTTTACTTTTCTTGGTTGTGATAATGGATAAAATAATGTACCATGCAATGATAGCTGCAAGACCGCTGACACCTAAGAAGAGCAGCAGGGGTATGCACGAGAGGATAAAAATGTATTTGATTTCATTGCCCTTCCAGCCCCAGGTCTTGAACTTGAGGGCGAACATGGGTATTTCGGCTATGAGAAGCCAGCAGCTGATGAAGGTTCCTACGAGGATGATGTAAGGAAGTGAAGAGTGAAGAGTGAAGAGTGAATAGCCTTCACTCCAGTCTTGTAAGCCGACGATGAGGGAACCCCAGAAGAGGGCGTTGGCAGGGGTGGGGAGTCCGATGAATCCCAAAGCTTGTCGCTCGTCGAGGTTGAATTTTGCCAGTCGTAATGCAGAGAAGGCTGCCATGATGAAAGCGAGGAAGGGAATAACGGGCCAATGGATATGGAACGAGCAGAGATAGTCGAACACAATGGCAGAGGGAGCAAAACCAAAGGTGATATCGTCAGCCAGTGAGTCGAGTTCCTTTCCGATAGGGGAGGATACATGCAGCAGACGGGCCACCATACCGTCGAAGAAATCGAATACCGCACCAATCACGATAAACAGCAAAGCCAGCTTGGCATCGCCCATGAAAGCAAAATACGTTGCAATGCAGCCAGAAATCAGGTTGCAACAGGTAATCGTATTTGGAATATGCTTCTTCAAACTATGAACTATGAATTATGAACTATGAACTATTTCATCTTCGCAATGACGGTCTGGTCGCCTGTGGTGGGCTGTCCCAAAGTGACACAGGGCTTCGCCGTCAAGGGCAGGAAGACATCTACACGCGAGCCAAGTTTGATGAATCCTAAGTGCTCATCGATATAGCACTCCTCACCTGCCTTGGCGTAAGTCACGATACGACGGGCTAGGGCTCCTGCTATCTGACGCACCAGCACATCTTCGCCGTCGGGGGTGGTAATCATGATGTCAGCATGCTCGTTCTCCTCGCTGGCCTTGGGGAGCCACGCCTTGTGGTAATTGCCATTCTGATGGTGAACGAACTTCACCTTGCCGTCGATGGGGAACCAGTTGGCATGCACGTTCAGCGGACTCATAAAGATAGAGATCATCAGGCGTTTGTCGTGGAAATACTCGTTTTCCTCGGCTTCTTCCACCACCACAATCTTGCCGTCGGCTGGCGCCACGACCAATTTGTCGGTATCACCATTGTAATATCGGATAGGACAACGATAGAAGTTGAGTGCCATAAACCAGGCAGCACCGAAGATGATGATAAAGATCCAAAAAGGTATGGTGGTGCTGAAGGAATACCAGAGCAGATAGGCGATGCCGATGATGGCCAAAGCGCTCCACGTGAGTTCATGAGTACCTTCACGGTGAATCCTGATTTTCTTCAGTTTCTTGATTCTTTCTCCCATTATTTAATTAGGTGTCGTTATTAATTTGCGTGCAAAGGTACAACTTTTTAACGTAAGTTACAAATTTTTCTGCCATTTCTTTTGGTATTCTCAAGTTTTAGCCGTAACTTTGCCATCTGCCAAAAGGCATTTTCTCAAGAAATATGGAAGATTTCATACATCTGCACGTACATACCTATTATTCAATTCTCGATGGACAGTCGAGTATTCAACGACTTGTGGATAAGGCTGTTAAGGACGGCATGCGAGGCATGGCGATAACGGATCACGGCGACATGTTCGGTATTAAAGAATTTCACGACATTTGTATTGGCGTGAATAAGAAACGTGCGAAAGAGGGTCTTGAACCTTTCAAGCCTATCTTCGGTTGTGAGATGTATGTAGCCCGTCGCGGCGACAAGAATCTGCGTGAGACCAAGGAAGACCTCGGTGGCTATCACCTCATCGTATTGGCGAAGAATGCCAACGGCTATAAGAATCTGATTAAGCTCGTCAGCAACTCATGGGTCGACGGCTTCTATAACCGTCCGCGTACAGACCATATGGAACTCGAGAAATACCATGAGGACCTGATTGTCTGTTCTGCATGTATCGCCGGTGAGGTGCCAGCAAAGATTCTGAAGGGCGATATTGCCGGTGCCCGTGAGTCCATCGAATGGCATAAGCGGCTCTGGGGCGACGATTATTATCTGGAGCTACAGCGTCATGAGGTGACTGATCCTCTGCAGAGGGCCAATCGCGAGACCTTCCCCCTGCAGCAGCAGGCCAATAAGGTCCTGATTGAACTGGCCAAGGAATATGGTATCAAACTGATATGTACCAATGATGCCCATTTCGTGGATAAGGAGAATGCTGAAGCCCACGACCATCTGCTCTGTCTCTCTACAGGAAAGGACCTCGACGATCCTACGCGTATGCTCTACTCCAAGCAGGAGTGGTTTAAGACGCGTCAGGAGATGAACGATATCTTCAGCGATGTGCCTGAGGCCTTGTCGAATACCCTCGAGATTTTGGATAAGGTAGAGGTATACAGCCTCGACAATGACCCTATTATGCCTTTTTTCCCCATACCCGAGGAATTTGGTACGGAAGAAGAGTGGCGCCAGAAGTTCACTGAGCAGCAACTTTACGATGAGTTTACGTCTGATGAAAACGGCGAGAACCAACTTCCTCCGGAAGAAGGCGAGAAGAAAATCAAGAAGCTCGGCGGCTATGACAAGATCTATCGCATCAAGTTTGAGGCCGATTATCTGGCGAAACTCGCCTATGAGGGAGCTATAAGGCGCTATGGAGAGCCTCTCCCTGCAGAAGTACTGGAGCGCGTGAAGTTCGAACTGCATATCATGAAGACGATGGGTTTCCCAGGCTACTTCCTGATTGTGCAGGATTTCATCAACTCTGCCCGCGACGAATTAGGTGTGATGGTGGGGCCTGGTCGTGGCTCTGCTGCTGGTAGCGTGGTGGCCTATTGCCTAGGAATTACGAAGATCGATCCTTTGAAGTACGATCTGCTGTTTGAGCGTTTCCTCAACCCAGACCGTATCTCACTGCCGGATATCGATACCGACTTCGACGATGACGGACGAGGCAAGGTGCTGAAATGGGTGGAGGATAAATATGGTCATGAGAACTGTGCCCATATCATTACCTACGCCACTATGGCCACGAAAAACTCCATCAAGGATGTGGCCCGTGTCGAGAAACTGCCGCTGGCCGAATCGAATGCTTTGTGTAAGGCCATCCCTGATCGTCTGCCTGATGTTGACGGCAAGACGCCAAAGATGAACCTCACCAATGCTATCAAGGCAGTAAGGGAGCTTCAGGAGGCTGAGGCATCCAGCAATCCGCAGTTGGCCAACACCATCAAATATGCCAAGATGCTCGAAGGCACGGTGCGAGGCACGGGTATCCACGCCTGTGGTTTCATCATCTGCCGTGACCCGATTTCTGATCATGTGCCTGTGTCAACAGCTGACGACCCTGACTTTAAGGGTACCAAAACCAATTGTACGCAGTATGATGGTCACGTCATTGAGTCGACGGGCTTGATCAAGATGGACTTCTTAGGCCTGAAGACACTCTCGGAGTTGAAGGAGGCCTGTGCCAATATCAAACGTACACGAGGCATTGACATCGACCTCGATACTATTCCCATTGATGATGCCAAGACCTATGAGCTCTATCAGCAGGGACGCACCGTGGGCACCTTCCAGTTTGAGTCGCAGGGCATGCAGAAATATCTGCGCGAGCTGAAACCCACCGTGTTCGAGGACCTCATTGCTATGAATGCGCTCTACCGTCCAGGACCTATGAGCTATATCCCTCAGTTTATCCGTCGTAAGCATGGCGAAGAGCCGATAACTTACGATATCCCTATCATGGAGAAATATCTGAAGGATACCTACGGCATTACTGTATATCAGGAGCAGGTGATGTTGCTGTCACGTCTGCTGGCAGATTTCACCCGTGGTGAGAGTGATGCACTGCGTAAGGCAATGGGTAAGAAGAAAAAGGATATCGTTGATGCCATGAAACCCAAGTTTATCGAGGGTGGCAAGAAGAACGGGCATGATCCAAAGATCCTCGACAAGATTTGGGGCGATTGGGAAGCATTTGCTTCCTACGCCTTCAACAAGTCGCACGCCGCCTGTTACTCATGGGTGGCCTATCAGACTGCTTACCTCAAAGCCAACTATCCTGCAGAGTTCATGGCAGCCATCATGAGCCGACGCCGTGATCAGATTACTGAAATCACTAAGCTCATGGACGAATGCAAGTCGATGGGTATCGCAACTTTGGGACCTGATGTCAACGAGTCGTATGAGAAGTTCGGTGTGAACCATCATGGTGAGATTCGTTTCGGCTTAGGCGCTATCAAGGGGATGGGTGACTCTGCTGCCCTCGCCATCATCGAGGAGCGTGAAAAGAATGGACCTTTTAAGGACATCTACGACTTCGCCCAGCGTGTCAGCTTCTCATCTGTCAACCGCAAGGCCTACGAGAGTCTGGCGCTGAGTGGGGGCTTCGACAGTTTCGGCATCCGTCGCGAGGATTACTTCGCCACGAATGCCAAGGGCGAGATGTTCCTCGATACGCTTGTGCGTTATGGTCAGACGTATCAACAGGAAAAGGCTGAGATGCAGAACTCTCTCTTTGGTATGTTTGGCGACGGGGTTGAGATAGCCCAGCCGCCTGTGCCGAAGAATGATGTGCGCTGGAGTGATATCGAACGTCTGAATAAAGAGCGTGACCTGGTGGGAATCTATCTCTCTGCCCATCCACTTAACGAGTTTAAGATCGTTATCGACAACTTGTGCAACACCAGTTGTTCAGAACTGACGGATATCGGCAGTGTCAACGATCGTGAGGATGTGGCGTTAGGCGGCATCGTAACAGCTGTCAGAACTGGCTTTACCAAAAATGGCAAACCCTTTGGTATCGTTACCCTCGAGGATTTCGATGGCTCTGGAGAGCTGCCTCTCTTCGGTGAGAACTGGGGTCAGTACAGTGGTATGTTCTCGATAGGAGCTTCTGTCTATGTAGTGGGCAAGATACGCGCTCGTTTTCAATACAACAATGATGGTCCTAAGGAGCTGAAGGTGAGCCGGGTAGAATATCTGCAGACGGTCAAGGAGAATGCCATCGACCGCATCACTATCTCGCTTATCACCGACCCTGAGCTGCTTGACGAGCGGATTGTGGCTGAACTCAACGAACTGATTGCCGAGCATCCCGGCAAGACGAAACTGTTTTTCCAGCTGCGTGACTCCATAGGCAAAAACCATGTGCTGCTGCGTTCTCCTAACAGAGGTGTTGATGTGCGTCATAATCTTATCGATTATATAGAGAGTCATCCAAATGTTATGGATTATAAGATTAATTAATTTTTTAGTATAAACTTTTTAAAGCGAACCATTATGGAAGTAACAATTTCACGTGAGAATTTCGAGAGCCTGAAGAGTGGCGACAAGCCAGTGGTAGTTGATTTCTGGGCAACCTGGTGCGGCCCCTGCCGTATGATTGCTCCTATCATTTCGAAACTGGCAGAGAAATACGAAGGTAGGGTCGTTGTAGGCAAGTGCGACGTCGAGGATAATGAAGACCTGGCTGTGGAGTATGGCATTCGTAACATTCCTACTATCCTCTTTTTCAAGGGTGGCGTGATTGTCGACAAGCTCGTTGGTGCCCAAAATGAGACCATTATAGACGCGAAGTTCCAGTCATTACTTTAAGCGATGGCAAGTATAGACGAAGAACTCCGCCTCGATGAGGAGGAGAACAGAAGGGAACTGGCGTTCATTCGTGAGCGAATACCGTTTGATGCCAAGAAGCATTACAGCGACGAGACCATTCTGTATATGATGGACTTGATAGTAGACTACTACTATACGAGTGGCATTCTGGAGAGCAATGAGGAAGAAGTTGACATCGACCTTGAGGCTGTGGCAGATTATGTCTGTCAGAAAGCCAAGGAGGAAGGTGCCACCAACTTCGACCCTGAATATGTGCTCTTCATCGTACAGGCTGACCTCGACTTTCAGGAGCAGAACCTGTAGTTTTTTAGTCTATAGACATAGAGACAATGCGTGAGCCGTCGGGGTTTTCAGTGATGTAAACCTTGACGGCATTTTCTGGCAATACCTCTTCTATCAGCTCCGGCCACTCTATCAGACAGAGAGAACCTGAGTAGAAATAGTCCTCAAAGCCCATGTCGTAGACCTCCTCTAACTTCTTGATGCGATAGAAATCGAAGTGGTAGATGGAGGAGTTGTCAGTAGTATACTCGTTGACGATGGCGAAGGTGGGTGAGGTGATGACATCCTTTACTCCCAGCTCCTCACAGATGGCCTTGATAAAGGTGGTCTTGCCAGCTCCCATCTTGCCATAGAAGGCAAACACCGTGCTTTCTCCAATATTTTCAATAAACGTCCGCGCTGTCTCACGGATATGCTCTAAATCTTTAATCTGTATCTCCATAACTATTCACTTTTCACTATTCACTTTTCACTTCTTTCGTCCTTTCATCGTTATCAGCGGTATGATGATCTCCTCCATCGAGATACCTCCGTGTTGGAAGGTGTCGCGATAGTAGCTCACATAGTAGTTGTAGTTGTTAGGGTAGGCCAGAAAAGCATCACCCGTGGCAAACACATAGGTTGTCGAGAGATTAGGTGCCGGCAACTGTGCTTTCTGCGGCTCACGAATCGTAAAGAGGTTCTTATCGTCGTAGCTCAGGTTCTTACCCAACTTATAGCGCAGATTGGTATTTGTGTTTCTGTCGCCCACAATCTTCACTGGTTGCGTACAGCGGATACTGCCATGATCCGTCGTCACAATGACCTTGCAATCCTCCTGTGCCAGCTGACGGAAGAATTCGGCGATGACTGAGTGACGGAACCAGCTGAGGGTAATTGAGCGGTAGGCACTTTCGTTATTCGCCAGCTCGCGTACCATTTTCGACTCCGTACGGGCGTGACTCAGCATGTCGATGAAATTGAATACCACCACGTTCAGATCGTTCTTCCCTAGGTTCGACATCTGCTGCATCAACTTGTCGGCATCGGCAGAGTTGTTCACTTTATGATAAGAGAAAGTGTTCTTCTTTCGATAGCGGTCCAGCTGTGTTTGGATGAGCGGCGCCTCGTTCAGGTTCTTGCCTTCCTCCTCATCCTCGTCCACCCAGAGGTCGGGGAACATCTGGGCAATTTTGTTGGGCATCAAGCCTGAGAATATAGCATTGCGGGCATATTGCGTGGCAGTGGGCAGAATGCTGAAATAAAGGTCTTCCTCAATGTCAAACTGCTTATTGAGTTCCTGTGCGAGGATACGCCACTGGTCATAGCGGAAGTTGTCGAGCACTACGAGATACACTTTCTCGCCTTCACTGAGCTGGGGGAAAACCTTGGTTTTGAACACCTCTGGTGAAAGGATCGGACGGTCGCCTGAGGCGGTGGTGGGGTTCAGCTGCGCCACCCAGTCAAGATAGTTCTTCTTGATGAATTTCGCGAAGCCCAGATTCGCCTCCTCTTTCTGCATGCGGAGCATATCAGTCATCGAACTGTCTGTCGAACTCAGTTCCAGCTCCCAGTGTACCAGTTTCTTATACACCTCCACCCAGTCCTGCCAGCTCCTACAGTCCATAATCTGCATGGCTATCTGCTGGAACTGCTGCTGATATTGTGTCTGAGTCACCTCCGTCTCGATTTCCTTGCGGTGGATGTTCTTCTTCAGGGTCAGCAGAATCTGGTTGGGGTTCACGGGCTTGATCAGATAGTCGGCTATCTTCTGTCCGATGGCCTGATTCATGATGTCCTCCTCCTCACTCTTGGTTACCATCACTACGGGCAGTGCAGGATGCATCTCCTTGATGCGCTGCAACGTCTCCAATCCGCTGAGGCCGGGCATCTGCTCGTCGAGCAATACCAGGTCGAAATGTCGCTCACGGCAGAGGTCGATGGCGTCAGTGCCGTTGCTCACCGTCATCACGTCATAGCCTTTGCTTTCCAAGAACAGCTTTTGTCCATGCAGCTGCTCTATCTCGTCATCCACCCAAAGTAAATATCCGTTGATCATCACTATTCACTAATCACTATTCACTTTACCAAAAGTCTTCGTCGAAATCGAAGTCCTTGGATTGTTTCTTCTTTTTATTCTTCTGCTGAGGCTCGTCGTCCTCATCGTCCTCGTCTCCTGAGGCTTTCTTTGTCGAAGGAATATCTTCTGGATCAATCACCTCAATGTCCTCAGGACGAATGAGCAGCTTGTCGGTATTCGTCTTCATCGGCACGAAGATATCTTCATAGAATTGCTCATAGTCGTCGTAGCTGAATTGTACACCTAGCAGCGGCAGATTCACCTCGCTGATAATCAGACTGCGACATTTCGTGAGTTTCTCCGCCATCACCTCGTTGGCATACAACTGTCGTGCATACTGCAGAGCCTCGTCGTAGCTCAGGAAACCGCTGATAAGCATGCGCTGCAGACCGTTGTCCTCGTCGGTGCTGATCTCGAAGTTACGCACCAGGAAGTTTGAGAAGTTATAGCGTGCCATCTCAAACAGCAGCTGGTTCTGGTTGACGCTGTCGGGCTCGTAGGCGAGGATAAAGAGGAATTTCTGGTTGGGGTCGGCACTCAGGGTATCTGCCTTTGTGGAGTCGGCCGTGAGGGTGATGTCCCTTCGCGACCATACATCGCCGATATCAAACTTACCACCATGCAGTCTGCGGCCCTCCTGCACACCCTTCACAATCATTCCTGCCATCTCGGCCACCTCGCTCTTGGGATGTTTCTCCACCACCTCCTTCAACTGTTCCAGACAGCCGTTGGCATCGCCATTGTTCAGTCGGCTCAGTCCGTCGATGAAGATAAACTTTGCCCGGTGCTCGCCCATCGGGAAACGGTCTGCTGAGATGCGGGCATTACCAGCCACCTCGTCGAACTTGTCATTTTTAAAGGCGGCGTATGTGGCGGCATATAGCGAATCCTCGATATGAGTGCCGAAGCGGGCATTATCGGCGTAGTAGGGGTCGGAGAGCAGCGTGGTCCACTCGCTCTCAGGATGCTCTGCCTTCAGATGACTCAGACAGGCCTCGGCCGTATCATGACGACCTAGTCTGGAGTAGAGCAGGAACAGGTGATACCAGGCATCGTCGAGTTTCTCGAATTCAGGATAGTCCTTTGTCAGTCTGAGCAGCTGCTTCTCACTGAGTTTCAGATTATCGAGTTTGTCTTTGAAGATAATGCCCGACTGCAGTAATGCCTCTTGTATGATAGCGTGGCTCTCTGCCTTCTGCTCATCGCTGAAAGGAATCTGTGCCAGATAGTATTCTCTATTATGGGGATCGTTGGCGAGCGTGTCTTTAGGTGCCGCAGTCTGCGTGCTATCGCTGGGGGCAGTGCCTTGGGCTGCCAGCGAATCTCTGGGCTCTCCTGAATTTGAGGAATCTCCTGTTTCTCCCGACTCTTCGCTTTGGCTTGCCATATTCACCACCGTCTGGTTTATTCGCTGCCAGTTATCTGCATTCTGTCGTTGTCCCCATTGGCGCTGGAAAGTGTTCTTACCCTGGCTCACGGCAGTGGGATTATAGAAATACCAGGCGCCACCCGTCTGTGTTTGCGTCGTGGGTTTGTTCTGCTGGGTATTAACCCGCTGACCTACAGCCTGGTTCTTTTGCAACTGGCGCTCTACTTCCGCCATTTTTTCAGCATCACGGGCCTCTTTCTCCTTGCGTTTCAGTTCCTTGATCACACGGTCGATGGCTTCCAGACGCTCCTTTTCAGGCATATCGGCCAAGGTCTGCAGTGAGTCCTGAAGATGGATGGCGTCGGTATGGGGCACGAGCTCGTCGAGCACTTTCGAACGCTGTGCCAGCTCCTCATAGTCCTTGCGGTCTTTATCCAATAGTCCGATGGCTTCGCCATAACAGCGCTGGGCATCGTTGTATTTCTCCAACTGCCAGTAAAGGTTACCCAACGTCAGCAGCAGCACACCTTTTTCTATGCCGCTGCGGGTGGCCTTCTCGTTGCCCTTTTCATAGGCGGCGATAGCCTTCATTGTATCATTTTGCATCAGGTGGATATTGCCCATAGCGTAATACACTTGGTCGAGATAGTCCTTGTTGTTGTCGTTCGACGCCATACGCCTGAGCCTGCTGATCATCGCTTTCGCATTACCCTTCGCCATTACCTCCGTCTGGGCGATACGGGCATTAAACTCAAGTTCGTATGAGGGGTGACAACCCACCACTTTGCCGAAAGCATGCTCTGCCTCAGCACGGTTGCCCAGTTCCTTCTGGATTTGTCCCATGAGAAACCACTCTCGGGCCTTCTGCTGGTGCCGGCGTTCGTGCTTGATCACCTTGCGCAGATAGGGCACAGCCTTCTGATAGTCCTTTGTGCGGATATAGAAGTCGGCATAGGTATAGTCCCAATCCTTCACGGTGCGGAAGTGCATCGAGTCGCGGCTCATGTTGCGGATCACGTCCTCGGCATCGTAGAGCCAGTCCAGCTCGGTATAGCATTTTGCGAGCCAGGCTCTGGCCAGTCCGTTCTGCCTGGGCTGTGTCTGATAGAGACGGGTCATATAGCTGAAGGTGGCAGCGGCTTCGTCGAAGTCGCCCTTCTGGAACTGCGATTTGCCTAACAGCATCCATGCTTTCCAGAGAAATGGGTTATACTCCTTGCGTCCCAGCCACTCCTTGTCCTTATCGGTCTTCTTTTTTCCACCCTTCCATTCGGGCTTGGCCTTGATACTGTGGCGGCGGATATCCTTCTCGGCTTTCTCGATGGCACGGTTATAATGGCTGCTGCCTAACGAGCGGCTCTCCTTGTTGCCTACCATGTAGAGGGGTATCTGTTCGGTAAAGTTATCGCGGTTGCCCTTTTCCTTCTCCAAGTTACCGTCGATGAAGGCTTCCTTACCATTATAATATATATTATAGCGAGCGTTGAAACTGTGCCACCAACGGGAGCCCGATGTGTTTTTCTGCGTAGAACAGCCCACCATCGTCAATAAGACGACGGCACCGACCATCCATCTATAGGCTAATCTGCGCATCCTATAATTAAACCTCTTTAGAGGTTGTTTTATTGTGTAAGTCAGTGCTTTTTTGCCGTTTTTCCTCTAAAAGACAATGTATTTTGCAGTCGCCTTCCTGGGCAGCAGAGCAGGTAGAGCAGTCGTGCCCCATTTCGATGGTGTCGTCACCCTTGTCGAAATGATTGGCAATCCAGGCAATCACGCCCAGCCCCACAATCAACCCTATACACACCAGCGCAAACTCCATAGCGGTAGCAAATTATTCACTTTTCACTATTCACTATTCACTTTTCACTTCTATTTCGAATCCGGCATTGCGCAGGCTCTGCCAGAAGTGTGGATAGGACTTGGTTACCACCTTGGGATTGTTGATGATGAGGCCATCCGACTTCATGGCGAAGGGGGCAAACGATAGGGCCATGCGGTGGTCGTTGTAGGTATCGATACCTTCTTCCATCGAGGGCTCGCAGCGCTCTCCGTCCCAGTAGAGTTCACTGTCGTTAAGGTCGTGGAGCACGTAGCCCAGCTTCCGCATCTCGCGCTTCATGGCCTCGATACGGTCTGTCTCCTTGATTTTCAGTGTGGCCAGACCTTTAAAGTGGAAGGGAATATTCAGTGCGGCACAGGTTACAATCACCGTCTGTGCCAGATCGGGTGAGTTCACAAAATCATACTCCAGCTTCGGCACACAACGGCCGTTGCGCTTCAGCGTCACGTTCTGCGGCTGTCCGGAGGTCTTCGACTGGAACACCGTCTTCACGCCTAACAAACTGAAGATGTATTTGATCACCGAGTCGCCCTGCTTCGAGCCGTCCTTCAGACCGTTCAGCTGTATCTCTGCCTCGCGGTTGCTGCTCAGCGCCAGTATCTCATACCAGTAGCTGGCACCGCTCCAGTCGTTTTCTATCACGTAGTCACGGTTTACGTAGGGCTTGGGATTCACGGTAATGGTATCGGCCGAGGTCCATTCGGCATCAGCACCGTATTCACGCATCATCCACAGCGTCAGGTCGATGTAGGGTCGGGAGATGATGTCGCCAGTCAGTTTCAGTTCGAGACCTTTCTTCAGCACGGGACCTATCATCAGCAGGGCCGAGATATATTGCGAGCTCACGCTGCCTTCTATCTCCAGCTCACCACCTTCAATGCTCTTACCGGTGATGCGGAGTGGGGGATAGCCCTCCTTACCCTCGTAGCTGATGTCGGCCCCCAGTTTCTTAAGTGCGTCGACCAAGATGCCGATGGGGCGCTGTTTCATGCGTTCTGTACCCGTGAGCGTGTGCGTACCTCGCATCACGCTCAGATAGGCGGTCATAAAGCGCATGGCGGTACCCGCGGCTTTGATGTTGATTTCTTCGGGCATATAACGCAGGGCGTCTAGTATCACCTGGGTGTCGTCGCAGTCCGACAGGTTCTGGGGCAGCTGACGTCCGCCGCTGAGCGCATAGATGATAAGTGCACGGTTCGAGATGCTCTTCGAGGCGGGCAGGCTCACCATCGCTTTCTGCAGTTGGGGAGCCTTGACAAGATATTGAGTCATTTTTCTGTTGTAGTCTTGATTTTGAGCTGCAAAGGTACGAATTTTTATCCTTATAAGCAAATCAAACACAAAAAAATCACCTAAAATCGAAAAAAGTGGCCGGAAAATTTGGTCAAACGGAAAAATGTGTGTACTTTTGCACCCGCATTTCCGACTTAGGTCAGATGCTAAGCTTTAAGGATCGGGATTTAGCGCAGTTGGTAGCGCACACGTCTGGGGGGCGCGAGGTCGCTGGTTCGAGTCCAGTAATCCCGACCAAGGTCAAGAGCCTGAGAATCTACTGATTCTCAGGCCTTTTCTTTTTTGTCTCTCAAAAAACGGTTGTGTGGCGGTTGACGTGCTGGTTGCGTAAAAAACAGAGAAGCTTACGATGTAGGTGTGGTGAACGGGATCAAAGGTGATAAGTCCATATCACAATTCTTATTAAATCGGAGGGCAAGGGTACTGATTTTTGCTTTATTATTCGTATCTTTGCATCCGACTTTACAATATTTTAAGAAGATTATGGCAGAGAATTGTGAGAAAACATCAGTAATGAAGGTTCTTTTGATTAATGGAAGCCCAACGGACCAGGCAGGGCGCCTTCTGCATCGATACCTCGCTCGACGGCCCCCCGGCAGAATAAAAAATGTATTCTGTATCATAATAAAAAAGAGGCCGGCCTCGGGGAGGTCGGTCTCTGTTATTTGCTGCGATCTTTCAGAAAACGTTTCAGAAAGAAGGCCAGGAAGTAGGGGAAGGTGTAGAACTTGCCGTTGTAGCCAATGTTCTTGTACCCCAGTTTGATACCGTATCTTACATCTGGATAGGAGTCCCAATTTATCAGATTATTCAGCGAGGCAGTGGCGCCGTCCTTGGCCTTGACTTCTACGGGTATCAGCGAATCGGCATCGCGGACAAAGAAATCCATCTCCAAAGAGGGATTGTCGTGCTTGTAGAAATATAGTTGCTCATAGCCAGACTTGCGAAGCATTTCGCCAACCACATTCTCGTAGATGGCACCTTTGTATGTGCCGAAGTTCTTGTTGGCTCGCAGGTCTTCTTGTGCTTCCTCGTCGAGCGAGGCGATGAGCAGGCCTGTATCGTGATAATATATCTTGTAGTAGTCGGTATTATAATTGCCTTTCAATGGCAACTCTACATTGCTCAGGCAATAGCATACGTTAATGACACCAGCTTCTTTCAGCCATTCCACAGCACCAATATATTCTCTGCTTCTGGCCCCTTTGGCTATCTTGGTGATCTGGTATTTCTTGTTCTCTTTGGCCAGGAAAGTGGATATATGACTGTAAACGGCCAGAACCTTAGCTTTATCTGTAGCCTTGGCGTATTTAGTTATATCTTCCTCGTAGTCTTTCAGCAACTGGCGCTGTAGTTTCAGGGTTCCACCGTAATGGCCGTTGTCGATATACATCTTCACCACCTCGGGCATTCCGCCCAAGCTCATGTAGTCGCGGAACAGGTCGGTCATCGTGTTGAGTTCAAGTTGTGAGAATGGCTGCAGGGATATCATATGCTGATAAAGGTTGTCTATCTGTTCTGGCGAATAGCCCTTTGCCCACAGGAACTCCTCAAAGTCCATGGAATGCATTTCGAAATCTTCCTTATAGCCCACTGCATTAGATTCGATTTCCTCATAATAGATACCCATCATCGAACCTGAGCAGATGACGTCATAGCGGCTGTCCTGACAGAAGGACTTAAGCGAAGTGGCGCAATCGGGGCATTTCTGCAGCTCGTCGAAGAAAATCAGTGTCTTATTGGGTATGAACTTCCAATTGGGTTCAAGCAATGAGATGTTCTTGATGATTGTTTCAACCTCATAGCCATCATCGAAAATTGCTCTGAACTTCTTTTGAAGCACAAAGTTGATTTCGATTACCGACTCGTAGTTGGCTTTACCGAATGCTCGGATGGATTCAGTCTTACCAATCTGACGGGCACCCTTCACGATCAGTGGCTTTCTTTCTGGATTGTTTTTCCAGTCCAGAAGATACTTGTCAATCTTTCTTTTTAGCAGTTTCATATTCGCAAAATCACATTTTCGGCTGCAAATATAAGCAAAAAATCACATTTTCGGATATTATTTTTGATAAAAATCACATTTTCCGTCATATTTTTCGCTAAATAATCACATTTTCCGTAATAACTGACGTCATTTCGCGTAATTTCTCGTCCACTTGCTTCCAATGATTATCCAATTGACAAGGAAGAGGCTAGGCGTATCATCGATGAAGTGATGGATGGTGTGAGCAAGTGGAAAAACATTGCCATCCGTCTCGGCATTGCCAAGAGAGATAGATAAAAAGAGGCCGGCCTCGGGAGGAGGTCGGCCTTTTTGATGGATAGATTTCAGAAGATGAGTGGGCCGTAGCCCATGCAGCTCGTGGTCGTAATGGCTGTCAGGAAGGCCGTGAGCGCGGCTACTACTACCTTCACCGCAATCTCAATAAACTTCTTTTTCATAATTCAGCGTTAATACTATCATTTTTTAATGGTGTTGCAGGTCATTTTATTTCCCCTCCTGAGTAGGAGGGGCTAGGGGTGGTCTGAGCAAGTGGCTGATCAGACCCCCTCTGGCTCCCCCTACTTTGGGGGAGAATTAGTTACCTGTGTCTATCGGGTTGTAGTCATCACCGCCTCCGGAAGTGCCGGTGTTGATCACAAGCGTCGAAGCCTGTCCAGGCATAGCGAAGCTACCAGAGTATACACCGCCGTCCTCAGTCAGCTCGATGCTCGAACCATTGATACTTGCGGTGGGCACCTGACCCTCTGCAGGCGTGATGCTGATTTCCACCTCATCGTCCTC
>Ga0265299_10002248_pt1 | contig 20175 bp, 16 predicted proteins | sample AusTroGonzalo_MG_4_FD_193485 | JGI IMG/M metagenome (GOLD analysis project Ga0265299, IMG submission 193485) | Bovine rumen microbial communities from tropical cattle in Woodstock, Queensland, Australia - Gonzalo_02 | ecosystem: Host-associated > Mammals > Digestive system > Stomach > Rumen ... | reverse complement strand
ATCCGCTGTAGCACCACGATCTTGAACATCAGCACGTAGTCGTAAGGCTTTGCGCCTACTTTGGTGAACTTCTCCTTGTAGAGACCTTTCTCCAACGTCTCTCTAAACATCTCAAAATCAACCGCTTACTGAAGTTTGGCCAAGGGGTTGCCCATCTTGTTCAGCCATTCCATTGTCTCGTCACTGTCGAAAAGCCCGACGTTGCCTTGCTGCTTGTATGTTGGTTTGGTTTGATTCATCGTCCTTTCAAATTTGGACGCAAATATACAAATAATTCTTTGAATGACAATGGGTTGCAAGAAATTTTGTCATAAAAAGTTTATCTGCCGCGAATTGACTGAAACGGGAATTTCGGGAGCCGGTTTGAGAGAATTTTGGTTTGTAAAAAGCTGGTAATCAGTTAGAAATAATTAGAATCCCCCTTAGTTAACGGTTAAAGGGTTAAAGAGGGGTGATCGGAATGAGAGGGGGAGGCTGCTGCGTTGGAGCGCCCAAATAAAAAAAAACAAAAACGCCCCGGATTGCTTCAAACCGGGGCGTGTAAGATTGGGATTCGAACGGGTGATTACAGCAGCTCGTAACTTCTCCTCACGAACTCGCTCAGCTTCTCGCCGGTGAGAATGTTCTGCGAGAGCATGGCCAGATCCACCATCTGCTGGACCAGCTTCGTGCGCTTGTCGTCGTCCTTCTCGTCGAGGATGCGCGTGGCGAGCGGGTGGTTGCCGTTGATGACCAGGTTGTAGTGGTCGAAACCGCCGTAGAAGCCCTGCTGGCCGGAGACCTTCTCCATGTCCTTGAAACGGCGCATGAACTCGTTCTGTGTGACGGTGACGGGCAGGTCGGTTTCGCTCAGCGAGGCCACTTCGGGGGTGAACATCTGCGCGTTGACCTGCTTCTCGAAGTACTCCTTCAGCTGTTTCTGCTGGTCGTCGGAGAGTTTGGAGACGTGCGTATCGTCCTCTTTCTCAATGAGTTTGTCAACGACGTTGGCATCCACGCGGGTGAAGCGCACCTTTTCGAGCTTCTGCTCCAGCATGTTGATGAAGTGCGTGTCGAGGAAGCCAGTCATCAGCAGCACGTCGTAGCCTTTCTCCTTCGCGTTGGCGATATAGACGTGCTGGTCGTCGGCGTTGGCAGCGTACAGCATGACAATATTTCCGTTTTTGTCAGTCTGCAGCGCGCTCACCATGTTGCGGTACTCCTCGATGGTGAAATACTTGCCCTCGGTGTTCTTCAGCAGGTAGAAATCCTTGATTTTGTCGTAGAACTTCTCGTCGGTCAGCGAGCCGTATTCGAGGAAGATGCTCAGGTCGTCCCATTTTTTCTCGAACTCCTCGCGGTTTTCCTTGAACATCTGCTCCAGTTTCTCGGCCACTTTTTTGCTGATGTAGGAGGAGATTTTCTTGACGTTGTTGTCGCTTTGGAGGTAGGAACGGGAGACGTTCAGCGGGATGTCGGGCGAGTCGATGACGCCGTGCAGCAGGTTCATGAAGTCGGGCACGATGCCTTCCAGTTCGTCGGTGATAAACACTTGGTTACAATAGAGTTGCACGCGGTTCTTCTTGAGGTCGAGCTGGTTCTTGATCTTCGGGAAGTAGAGCACGCCGGTGAGGTTGAAGGGGTAATCGACGTTCAGGTGGATGTGGAACATCGGCTCCTCGAACGACATCGGGTAGAGTTTGCGGTAGAAGTTCTGGTAGTCCTCGTCGGTGAGGGTGGAGGGCTGTTTCTGCCAGATGGGCTCGGTGTCGTTGATGATGCGCGGCACCTGCACGGCCTCCTCCTTGGGCTCTTCCTTCTTATCGTCCTTGTTCTCAGCGTCTTCGGGTTTCAGCTCGGGTTTGCGCCATTCCGTCTTCATGCCGCAGCGGATGGGCACGGGCAGGAAGCGGCAGTATTTGTTGAGCAGTTCCACTAATTTGTCCTCGTTGACGAACTCCTGCAGGTCGTCGTCCTCCACATGCAGGACGATTTCGGTGCCTCGGTCGGCCTTGTCGATCTCTTCGAGGGTGAAGTCGGGGGAGCCGTCGCAGCTCCATTTAACGGCCTGTGCGTCTTTGAGATACGATTTGGTGAGGATATCGACGCGGTCGGCGACCATGAAGGAGGAGTAGAAGCCGAGTCCGAAGTGGCCGATGATGTTGGTGGCGTCGTTGCCCTTGTATTTGGCGAGGAAGTCCTCCGCGCCGGAGAAGGCAATCTGGTTGATGTAGCGATCGACCTCCTCGGCGGTCATGCCGATGCCGCGGTCGATGACGTGGATGGTCTTGTCGTCCTTGTTGACTTTCACCTCGATGGTGAGGTCGCCCAGTTCGCAGTCGGCCTTGCCCAAACTGACAAGCGTTTTGAGCTTTTGCGTGGCATCGACGGCGTTGGAGATCAGTTCTCTGAGGAAAATCTCGTGATCGGAGTAGAGGAACTTCTTGATCACGGGGAAGATATTTTCTGTTTGTACGTTGATTTTACCGGTTTGCATAATCGTTTTGGTTTTTAATTTGACGGGGGAGGGGGTTGCAAAAAGTGGGCAAGAAATGGGTGAATTAAGAATGAAGAATGAAGAATGGGGGAGGGGAGAGACGTGTTGCAGGTGTCTCTGCAGGTGCGGTTGGTTGTAGAGACGCAAAATTTTGCGTCTCTATAGATGGGTTGGACGGGCGACCTCGAATATTGCGGAAGGGTTGTACTTTTTTACCCGACGACGACTTTAGAAAAATTTTGTATTTTTGCACCCGAAAGTAGCGAAAAGTGTATTGTCGCTACACAAAATGACACTGTTTGATGTATTATGGAGATTAAGAGAGAGATCATAGAACGTTTCAAGTTGTGGAAAGACGACCCTGATAGGAAACCGATTTTGTTGAAAGGGGCTCGTCAGATTGGAAAAACGTGGGCCATGGAAACATTTGGCAGGACCTGCTTCGACTATTGTGTGAAATTCGATTTCGACCGTCAGTCGGAGCTGAAATCGGTGTTTCAAATCACCAAGTCGCCTCATCGTTTGCTGAAAGAGCTTGAACTTTACTGCGAGCAGCCCATTATTGCCGGTCGCACGCTTATCATTTTCGATGAGATTCAGGAGTGCGAAGAAGCCCTCAACAGTCTGAAATATTTCTGCGAGGAAGCACCGGAGTATCATCTCATAGCGGCAGGTTCGCTGTTGGGGGTTGCGGTGAAAAAGCGCAAGATGACGGTGCCAGTCGGCAAGGTCAACACTATGCGAATGTTCCCCGTGACTTTCAAAGAGTTTTTACGGGAGAGCGATGCTCAGACGTATGCCTATATTGACTCGCTGACCGAAATACGTCATCTTCCGGAAATTATACTCAACAAATTGCGCACGGAATATCGCCGTTATCAGGTTTCGGGAGGGATGCCGGAAGCCGTTTCCGCCTTGCTCGACAACAAAGGAGTGGGGGTGGTCGAGTCGATTCTTCAGTCCATTTTAGACCTTTATGAGTTAGACTTTGCCAAGTATGCTGAGCCGCGCGAAATACCGCGCATTCATGCCATTTGGCACTCGTTGCCTGCCCAATTGTCGAAAGAGAACCGCAAGTTTATCTACAAGGTTGTCAAAACCGGTGCCCGGTCCAAAGAATATGAAGATGCCTTGTTGTGGCTTGAGGATGCCGGGATGATATACCGTATATATGATATCACAAAACCGGGGATGCCTCTTTCCGCATATAGGGATATGGACGCGTTCAAGGTGTATGCTTGTGACTGCGGCCTGCTTCGTCGTTTGGCGCATCTGCCGGCGACGGTGGTCACGGACCCCATCGCAAACTATACCGAATTTAAAGGGGCCATGGCAGAAAATGCTGTCTTGCAGTCACTAATGCCTTTGCTTGACGACCAAGTGCCTTCCTACTGGACTTCGGACAGAAAGGCGGAAGTGGAGTTTGTGCTGCAGTGGGAAGACCAAATTGTCCCTGTCGAGGTAAAGGCGGAGCAAAACATCAGCGGCAACAGCTTGTCGGAATACAACAAAAAATTCAGCCCTGCGCTCCGTGTCCGGTTCTCCATGCTGAACCTGCAATTCAACGGCGGATTGCTCAGCAGCCCTGCCCCCATGGCTGGATGGTTCGACCGGTTATGGCGAATGGTTACGGGAGTGTAGAGACGCAAAATTTTGCGTCTCTACGGATGGGTTGATCACGCAACCTCGAATATCGCGGAACGGTTGAATCAGAAACTCACGGAGATTCCCTCGCCGGTGATTTTCACGCGGCGCATCAGTTCGCCGCCCTGTTTGATGTGTTTGTTACTGACAATTTCCAAAATAAAGGCCGCGATTACACACCCGCCAGTGATCATTCCGCCGGCAACACTGGCAGCCGGTGCCCCTTCGAACATACCTACTGTGATGAGCGCCCCTCCGACAGCCCCACCTGCTAAACCTACGATAATAGCAGTGTTTTTCTCTCTGCCACCACGTTCTATCAACCTGCCGCTTTCGTTGAGTACCTCTTGGAGTGTATGGGGGCTTTCATCTGACTGTTTCTCAGCAGCTTTGGCCTGCGACTGCTTCACCTTCAGGGCCAGCGTCTCTTCCGCTATCGAACGCCACTTTTCCGCCTCTTGCGGGTCCTTGGGAACGCCCTTGCCTTGGGAATAGAGTTCATACAGCTGGTACCCCGACAAGGCATCGCCGCTCAGGGCCAGTTTTTTGTACAACTCGACAGCCTCATCCACCCGATGGTCAATGAGCAGTACATGAGCCGACCTTCTGTAAAAATCAAGTGAATCGGCGGGAATGTTTTGTGCGAAAGAGGCGTACCCCATGAAACAAGCCAAAACGAATACGATTTTCTTCATAATATAGATTGTTTTTTGAACGCCGCAAAATAACAACACGCCCGTGCATGCCATCTGTCACCGCGAAAAAATAATCGCACTGACACGACGTGTCAGCGGAAGGTTGTATTTTTGCCGCGGAATTAAAAAAGTGACCGTCATGGACCAACCGAGAATCGTGCGCGAGCTGCAGCTGCTGATGCTCCTCGCCAACAACCGATACATGAACAAGGAGGATGTGTGCCGCCATTTCGGCTTCTGCGAGCGCACCTTCTTCCGTTATCTTGACACCTTCCGCGAGGCGGGTTTCGCCGTGAAGCGCGACGAGTACAACGTCTATCGCATCGAGACCTCCGCCAACAAGATGTCGCGGCACCTCAGCGAGCTGCTCCACTTCAGCGAGGAGGAGGAGATGATCCTGCGCAGCGCCATCGACGCCATCGAGCCCGACACCAAGTCGAAGGAGCTGCTGAAGAAGAAGCTGTACGCCGTCTATGACTACAAGGTCATCGCCGACCTCGGGGTGGGCCCGCTCATGCGGCAGAACCTTCGCGACCTGACGGCGGCCATCGAGGGGCGCAGGCAGGCGGTGCTGGTGGGCTACCGGTCGGCGCACAGCAACAACATCTCCGACCGGCGGGTGGAACCCTACGCCTTCACCCCAGACCACGACCAGGTGTGGTGTTTCGAGCTGGGGACGCGGATGGTGAAGACCTTCAAGGTGTCGCGGATCCGGAAGGTGAGCGTGTTGGAGGCGGGCTGGCAGAACGAGACCTTGCACGAGACCGGCTACGTCGACATCTTCCGGATGCACGGCACGCAGCGCTTCCCCGTGAAGTTGCGCCTCACGATGCGCGCCGCCAGCCTGCTGATGGAGGAGTACCCGCTCTCGAAGCCGTTCCTGAAGGAGCAGGACGGCGGCGGCTACCTCTTGGAGACGGAAGTCTGCCGCTTGGAGGGCGCCGCCCGCTTCATCCTCGGCCTCTACGACGACATTGAGCTCCTCGGCGGGGAAGAACTGCGGGGGTATGTGGGGTATAGGGTGAGGATGATGAGGGGGTGAGGGGATGGAAAATGATGTGGAGAAAAAGCGGAACTGATTACCTATACGATTAATTTTTAACTGCTGAAAACGCCTTAAAATCAGATAAATACAAATAATGGTAAATCGCAATGAAATAATGGAAAAAAACGTATTTTTGCAGGTTTATTATGTATATTGTATAATGGCAAGAGGTATAGATAAGATACAATACTCTTTTTCAGGGCACGAATCGTTTCCTTGCAAGACTTTGTGGCTTAAAAAAGGATACGATTTTGTGAAAGGAGAAAAGAATTTTAGTGCTCCAGAGGCAGTTGTTGATTTGGGTGTTGGGAAAAATATGGTTGCTTCTATTCGATATTGGTACAAGTCATTTGGTCTTAATAAAGATACTAACACTTCATGGATTGCTGATTATATTTTTAATCCTGAGGATGGAAAAGATCCTTTTGTGGAAGATTTGGGAACGTTGTGGTTATTGCATTTTCTTTTGATTTACTCCCAGGAGGCATCATTGTATCAAATGTTCTTTGTAGATTTCCAAAAAGAACGTCGGCTGTTTGACAGAGAACAAGTTGTCAGTTTTGTTAAACGTAAGATGAAAGATGCAGGAAAAGATAATCAGTACAATGAGAATACCGTTAAAAAGGATGTTGGTGTATTGCTTCTCAATTACTGTCTGCCAAAAGATCCTAAATCTAATGAAGACTTCTCAACCTTGTTAATGGATTTGGACTTACTTCGACAAACTGAAAAAAAAGACAAAACCGACGACATTGATGATAAACGAAATCGCTTTTTTTTCAATATAGAAGGTAAACGACAGGTGACACCTGAAATTTTCCTGTTTGCATTACTTATGATAAAGGATGAATCGGACAATAGTTTAGCATACGACACTTTACAAGAATTAGGTTTGATTTTCTGCATGACAGATTTAGAAGTGATAGACATGCTGAATCAACTTTCTGAATCATATTCAGACTCTTTATCCTATAGTGATGTGGCTGGAATTAGACAATTACAGTTCACAAAACAGATGGACGCTAAACAAGTATTGGATTGGTATTATGAATAAAGGATTCAATTTATCAGCGAATATAGAAAACGGATTTCCGTCGGATGTCCAATACATTGTTACGCCCAATGGCAGAAAAGCCGCACAGTGTATTGTTGATGATTTTAACTCTGGCATACACTCATTTACTATTATTGGAACTTACGGAACAGGTAAATCTTCTTTCCTTTTGGCTTTGGAGGCTGATTTAAACTATACTAGCAAAGAAAAAAGACTATTAAATCCATATAATCTTTCAGAAACGAACAGTTTTGAAATCCTAAACATTGTCGGAGATTATATGGAATTACCAGCTCTGCTGGGAAAAAAGTTAAATGTTGACGGACATTCGTTGAGCATTCTTGACGAACTAAAAAAGTACTACAATCAATTAAAAGCTCAGAACAAGTTCTTGCTTATCGTGATTGACGAATTTGGGAAAGTACTTGAACATGCGGCTAACAATAATCCTGAACAAGAATTATATTTCATTCAGAAGTTTGCGGAATTTGTCAATATGCCTTCCCGAAATATATTGCTATTGACGACTTTGCACCAAAATTTTGGTGCATACGCAAGAAAATTGACAGAGACACAGAAAAACGAATGGACAAAAGTGAAGGGTAGATTCAAGGAGATTACATTCGTGGAACCTGTCGAACAGTTGTTATTCTTAGCCTCTAAACAATATTATGGAGACAAACCACACAAGGTCAACAGCAATGCGGAACAGTTATACAGGCTTGCTTTAGAGACAAAATTCGTTTCAAACTCTTTTTCAAGCGATACAGCATGCCAGTTATATCCTCTAGATTCTTTTTCTGCATTTGCTGTCACAGCTGCTATACAGCGGTATGGACAAAATGAACGGTCGCTTTTTTCTTTCCTTGCCGCTCGTGGCTCCAATTCACTATCGGAGTTTCAGACTCAAGCCAATCTCACGTACAATTTGGCTAATGTCTATGACTACATTGTCTTCAATTTCTATTCGTATCTGAAAGATGCAAACATGGATTCCATGAACTGGAGTTCAATGCAGGTGTCTATTGAACGAGTTGAGGGGATGAAATGGGATACTACAGAACAGATGATGAATGCTATACAGATTGTCAAATCGATTGGCTTACTGAATTTGTTTGGTATAGCCAGTTTTGCAATGGGACCAGGGCAGATGGCCGAATATGCTCAATTAGCTATGAACATTTCGGAGGCAGAATTCATTATTGACAAATTACGGAGGTTCAAAATTATTCGGTATGCTGAATATAAACATCGTCTTCTGCTTTTTGAAGGAACAGACATAGATTTGGAATTGGAGATTCAAAAGGCTGGAGCTGTGGTAGCGCGCCCTGTTGTATTTATCGACGACTTACGTCATTTCATCAGTAATCGCATTTCACCAGTCAAAGCACATTATTATCATAAAGGTACTCCTCGATATTTCGAATATGAAATCCGAGAAGAAGCAGTTGATATGACACCTACTGGTGATACCGATGGCTATATTGAACTGATATTCTCCTCAAAGGCGGATGCCCTTGATACTGTCATTGAAGTCAGTTTAAATACAGAACATGCTGTAATTTATGCCTTCTTCAACAACACTGATGAAATTATTAGTCATCTTTATAACATTAATAAGTACGAGTATATACTCACAAAGGTGTTAATTGACAAAGATGCCGATCGCGTGGCTTTTGGTGAAATACAAAAATTGAAGGAATATGAGGAGAGTCTTCTTAACAAAGCCGTGATTGACAACCTGTTTGCATATAAAGATCGTGTGACATGGGTTTTCAAAGGAGAAAAACAAACAGTCTCCTCTCACAAAGATTTCAACAAGCTGCTCTCAGCTGTTTGTGACGACATTTATTCAGATGCACCAATCATGCTCAATGAATTGTTCAACAGACACAAGTTGAGCAGTGCCATAGCATTGGCACGAAAGAATTATCTGACAGCACTCGTTGAACATTACGATGAAGAGGACTTGGGAATAGAGAAAGACAAATTCCCGCCAGAAAAAACCATTTATTACTCGTTGCTTAAAAATACAGGATTGCACTCTAGCAGAGGTTTTGCAGAAACTCCGGCAAATGATGGGATTATGTCCTTGTGGAACGAAAGCGTTCGATTCTTGCAAAGTACTGTAGGTAAGCAGCGGAAAATTTCAGAGCTAATAAAGATCCTTTCCTATCAGCCGTTTAAACTAAAACAAGGGTTCCTTGACTTTTGGATTCCCACGTTTTTGTTTATAAAGCGACAAGATTTTGCCCTGTACGATGTGAATAGAGGAGCCTACATTCCAAATGTAGATATGTTGTTTTTCGAATTGCTGCAAAAGCATCCGTCCGATTATGCAATAAAGGCATTTGAGGTAGATGGTGTAAAACTAGACTTCTTCAACCAATATCGTCGTTTTGTTAATTTGGGAGATGAGTTTAATATCACAACACAGAGCTTTATCGAGACTATCAAACCGTTCCTGTTCTTCTACAAGCGGTTGAATGAATACACTAAACACACAAGGAAGTTTACCCATAAATCTACAATGCGTTTTCGGGATGTGCTGGCAAATGCAAAAGATCCAGAGAAGGCTTTTTTTGAAGATTTGCCTGATGCTTTGGGATTTTCGAAGAATCTTAAGCAAAATGCTGATATTGAGGAATATGGTAAAATTATTCAACAAGCAATACGAGAGTTGCGCTCATGTTATTCCCAACTAATTGACCGTCTTGAGATTCGCCTTGTTGATGGGTTAGGATTGGAATCGGCCGATTACAATGAATATCTTGCAGAAATTAGAGAACGATTATCCAATGTTAAAATCCATTTGTTGACAGAGAAGCAGAAGGAGTTTTATCATCATGCGATGGCGGAATACGATAACCGCACACAATGGTATCAGTCAATCTGTTTTCCTGTTTTGGAGCACAAATTGGAATCGTTGCGCGATGAGGAGGAAGATAAGTTGGCGGACGATTTGATATATCTTTTCCGCGAGTGTGAGAAGTATGCCGATATTTCAAGGAAGTCTATTGCGGACAATGATTTAGCCTATTCATTTGATATGGTAACAAATACTGGATCCAGCATCAGAACCCAGACTTATATTTTGTCGGAAAAGGACAAAAATAAAGCATCTGTGTTGGAGACGAAGATAAACGAGATCCTTTCGGGTGATAATAATGTAGATGTATGCACTTTGTTGGAGATATTAAATAAAAAGATGAGGAAATGAGTGATATGAATGTTAGACACATATTAGGAATATCAGGAGGAAAGGATAGCGCAGCTTTATCTATATATCTGAAACAGAGGTATCCATCATTGAAGATCGAGTACTATAATTCAGATACTGGATGCGAATTGGAAGAAACGGAAGCTCTTATAAGTCGTTTGGAAACGTATTTAGGTAAAATTGTAAGATTAAGAGCAGCCGAAGGAAGTTCTGAACCAACACCGTTTCACCATTTTCTAAAAGCTATGGGAGGGTTTCTTCCGTCACCACAAGCACGCTGGTGTACTCAGAAGATGAAGTTAGCTGAATTTGAAAAATATGTTGGAGATGATTGGGCAATCTCATACGTTGGCATTCGTGGTGATGAGGACAGAGATGGTTATATCTCGTCAAAACCCAATATTCAAGCAATATTTCCCTTTAGAAAAAACATCTGGAGTATAGATGTCATTAACAAAGTGTTGCATAATGACAATTTAGAACAGTTTGTGTCGTTGTATGATTTGCTATGTCCTAATAATTTTTTCAAGGACGAAATAATGGATACAGCCACAAAACCGATCTCAAAACACTTTTACTATTCTAAAAAGTTGAATGCTTTATTAGATTTTGACATAAAACTGTTCAATAAGGTTGTGTTTGCATATTTGAGGACAACAGATTATCCGGTAGGCAAGTTGGATGTTTTTCCTTTGCTTGACAACACGGATGTTCTTGTGAAAGAGGATATTTTTCGCTTGTTGCGCGAAAGTGGGGTAGGGGTTCCAGCATATTATGAAGAGATACCATTTGAAGTAGATGGCAAGAAAGGAACCTATTGCCGCAGTCGCTCGGGTTGTTATTTTTGCTTTTTCCAGCAAAAAATCGAATGGATCTGGTTGTATGAACAACATCCAGACCTGTATGCAAAGGCTATGGAATTTGAAAAAGATGGATATACGTGGAATCAAAATGAGAGCCTCGCAGAACTATGCAATCCGGAGCGAGTACGACAAATTAAACTTGATATAATAAAGCGCCAGGAAGAAAACCGCAAGCAGTGTAAAGGTACGACGCTAGTAGATATTCTTGGCGATGAAATAATGTGTGCTAATTGTTTTATTTAAATGTAATACAAATATCATGGCCATGCTTAATATTAAAGAATCATTCATTACGGAGAATAAAAGTATTTACGACTTTCTCAATCAATCGGAACGGGGCTTATACATTCCTCTCTACCAAAGGCAATATAGCTGGAGTGATGATAATATTGAACAATTACTGGAGGATATATCAAGAGGAATCCAACGCATTGCTTCAAGTGATAATACTGATGAAGCAAAAGAAATACGTTTCCTTGGTACATTGATTACAGTAGTTGAACCCGATGGAACGCAAATAGACCCAGTTGACAAGGAAGCTATTCCACAAAGAATAGAGAAGCTGATAGATGGTCAACAACGCGTTTCTACTGTCGCACTAATGGCAACATTGCTTGTGAAAAGATTGTCGGAAATCAGGAAAAAAGTAAATGGCAAAATGACAATTTCAAATAGTGTTGAAGAAATATGCACTACATGGTTTGAAAAGCTATTGACGGTTTTTGCTTTTGACTTACGAAGAGGAACCCCAAGGTGGAAGCCAAAAATAATAAGAGGCCAATCTGATTATTGGACAAGAGATGATGATGAGGATACAGCATATACATCAGAATTATCAAATTACTTGGCTCATTTTATAAAGTCTCATTTAAACAATGATGCTTATCCTAATTTATCTGTTAGACAGCATAAATTCTACGACACTTCCGTTTATAAAAATGGACGTATTATAGAGTCTTGGCTGAAAAAAGAAGTTGCAGAAGCTCATCTTGGACAAGATGATGAGTTTGTTCCCGCGTGGGAGATACTTTCAAATTTGTCACAATCTTCTGTGTGGGAATACGATAGACAGGATTTGATAGATGTAATCAATCAAAAGGATTTTTCTTCTAAAAAGACGGAGTCATACATATTGTGTGAATTAGTGCAAACCTTATCTGTTTGCCACTATCTTTTAGACAGATGTTGCTTTACTATTATACAGCCTACAAACGAAGAATGGGCTTTTGATATGTTCCAATCATTAAACGCAACGGGAACTCCATTAACTGCTTTGGAAACATTTAAGCCAATGATTGTTAATACCGTTGAAAAAACATTTAACCACAAATATAAAGATTCTGATAGTGACAAATATTTTAAAAAAGTTGAAGAATTTCTCTCTGACAAAGGGAAGGCTGATGCCCAGACAAAAAACAGGAGAACCAATGATTATCTAACATCATTCTTTATTGCCTATAAAGGTATTACTATTTCTACGCATTTTAGCTTACAACGAAGGGAACTTCTTGATGCTTATAGAGCTTTAACTGATTATAATTCGAAATTGGGCTTTGTAAAGAAGATGGGAAACTATGCTGAGTTTTATCAATATTGGCTAAAATACGATGGAAAAAACGGGTCTATTTTCCCTGGAATTGATGTATGTTCAGATGCTGATATGGCTTCTATGCTCGTTTTGTTTTTAAAAGCATCTAACCATAAAATGGCAATTACTGTGTTGGCAACCATGTATGGTAAAGTCATAGAAAAGGAACTTTGGGCTGCGGACAATTTTGTTAGTGCAGTGAAATTCATTGCAGCATACTATTTCTTATGGCGATCAACAGCTTCTAATTCGGGCTTAGATAATACATACAGAGAGTTTTTTAAACAACACAAAGAATTCACAACTGAGGATTTGAGACTTTATTTGAAAGCTGTTTTGGATAAAAAAGGCATTGGGACTCAAAAAGAATGGAAAAACAAAGCTAAGAATTTCTTGAAATACGACAATACAGGGAAGGAAGTTATTCGTTTAGCATTGCTTATGGCCGCACATGACACGATCCCTGACGATACAAAAAAGGGATTAATCAAGGTTGGCCGTGATGGATGTTCCAAACATTTAAGTGTTGAAAAATGGATCTCTAATGATTTGAAAACTATTGAACATATCGCTCCACAGACGAACAGTAATTCTATGTGGGATGAGTATTTATATGATTCAAGTATTGAGCCATATCATTCGTTGGGCAATCTTACCCTCTTACCGCAAGAGTTGAATTCATCCGCTGGTAATAAAGGCTGGAAAGAGAAACTGTTGTATTATCAAAGTGTGGCAGAGACAGATCCTGATAAAATTGCAAACATCGAACAACGAGCTGAGAAAATAGGGGTTGTCTTTAATGAGGATACGATAAAACTCTTAAAGGGATGTCATTTCAACCAACATCTTTCGTCAATCTCTTCATTAACAGCAGAAGATTCGTGGAATAAAGACTTAGTCGATCGGAGAACTGATGTGATTCTAGACATCATTTGGAACAGAGTTTCCCAATGGCTATTCTAACTCTCAAATATGCTTAAAGAAGTCTCCTTTCCGCCGCATCGCCGATTCAAATCGCGCACAGAGTGGGAGCCGATAGGCTTCTTCTCAGATTGCTTGTGCAATTCAACGCAGTTCGATTTAATGTTGGGGTTCTTTTCCTCTTCCGCCATCAATGTTTTGGCTGACGGATTTGCTTCGTTCCTCTACAATGGTGGTCGGATGAGACTGATTGTGAATGACATACTCACAGAACAGGATAAGAATGCCATTGCAAACGGTGAACTTGACACACCTATTCCCTTTTTCGATGTTGCTGACATTGAGAATCTAAAAAACACGCTTTCGGAAAGAGATGCACATTTTTTCGATTGTCTTTCATGGCTGATTCGAAACAATCGATTGGAGATCAAAATCATTGCCCCTAAAGATGGCATCGGTATCTCACACACGAAAACGGGAGTCTTTAGCGATGGGGTTAATAATGTGGGATTTGACGGATCATGCAACTTTTCAAGGACAGCACTTGTTGACAATGTTGAATGTCTAACCGCTTCATGTGATTGGGATGGGACCGTTGAGATAGCAAAAATCAATTCACTCAAAAACGAGTTTCAGCTTGTTTTTGACGGTAAAGATGAAAACGTGATTATAGTTCCAACCGAAAACGTGAGAACGCGGATTGCAGATACTTTCAAAGACAAAGATTTAACCAAGCTGCTTGAGCAAGAATATCAGTTTATTCAACAAGATATAGCCAACCAATCGTTACCCCGAACTGTTCACAAAGCATTGGATAAAGCGAGAAATAGAGTTGAAGCTGCTATAGAGAAAATCAAGAAACAGGGTGAGGTGATTAAACCTGTTGATTATGGCAAACCTTGTTTTCCATACGAATCCGGACCTCGTGAATATCAGAAGCAAGCATTGAAAAATTGGATTAAGAACAAACAAAAAGGCTTGTTTGCGATGGCAACTGGTACGGGAAAAACCATTACATCTCTCAATTGTCTGCTTGAAATCTACAAAAAGCGGGGTTACTATAAAGCTATCATTCTTGTTCCGACCATTACACTTGTCGAACAATGGGAGGTTGAATGCAAAAAGTTCAATTTCAGAAATATCATTAAAGTCTGTTCAAAGTATAACAGTTGGAGGTCTGCTGTTGCCAATCTTCGGTTGTTGGAGATGACAAACAGCAATAACGATTTGTCTTACATTATCATTTCGACTTACGCTTCGTTTGTTCGCTCAAATGTTTTTGTTGAACTGAACCAATTCCCCAAAAATAAGCTTTTACTCATTGCGGACGAAGCGCACAATATGGGTGGCGGTCTGATGGTTAACAGATTGTCAGACATAAAGTATTTACGACGAATAGGTCTGTCCGCCACTCCAGAAAGACAATTTGATGATAGTGGCAATCGCAAATTGATGGACTTCTTTGGCTGCAACGAAAATTATACGTTTGAGTATTCTATGGCGGATGCCATTGAGAATGGCGCACTTTGCCGATATTACTATTATCCACACGTTGTCAGACTGACAGAAAATGAAATGTCTGAATATGTGGAACTTTCAAAGAAGATAGTGAAAGTCATTGGATTTCAAGATGAAGCGAGCCAGGAAATTCTCAAAATGCTTTTACTGAAACGAAAACGTATCATTCATAAAGCAGCCAACAAATTGGAGGTCTTTAAGCAGATACTTCAAGAACGAATGTCTAATAGGAATAATCTAAAATACACGTTGATCTATGTTCCGGAAGGCAATAAACCGGATAGTTTCGAAGCGGATATTTTTGATAAGTCTGACACAATTGCCTCTGATCCGGAGACCGAGAGACTGATAGATGACTTTACCCGCATTGTTCGTGATATGGATTCCCATATTGTTGTCCGTCAATTTACTTCCGAATCCAACGACAAAGAAGCTATGCTCAAAGGCTTTGCTAACGGCAGTATTGACGTTTTGACTTCAATGAAGTGTTTAGACGAAGGTGTTGATGTCCCACGTAGTGAATTAGCGATTTTCTGTGCAAGTACAGGTAATCCACGTCAGTTTATTCAACGTCGTGGACGTGTCTTGAGGACACACAAAGACAAACGTTTTGCTATCATTCACGATCTTGTTGTTATACCAGACAACGTGTTTGATGAAGAATGTTACAACTTAGAAAAGAGTCTTGTTCAAAGTGAATTATGCCGGGTACGCGACTTCGCATCTTTGTCAGAGAATCTGAACGATACTTACAATGAATTAGAAGATGTGTTAAATCATTATAATCTTTCAATTTTCAATTAACGATGTCAATGTATCAAACGAATGAAGATAAATTGCTACAAGCTGTGCTAAATGACAAACAGCTGATGGACATTTATGGTGTTGATCCTGATGATTATTATACCATAACAGATGCTTTGGAAGCTGATGTTCCAATCATTAAGGCGATTGCTATTATAATTGAAAGGCATGAGCAGAAAGTGTCTGAAAAGGAGATATATACCGAAGTTAGTAACCAATTAATTAGACAGTTATGATTCTCAAGGATATTAAAATCAAGAATTTTCGTAGTTATTACGGCGATAATAATCTTTCACTGTCTAAAGGCTTGACATTGATTATTGGTGATAACGGAGATGGTAAAACAACTTTGTTTGAAGCTTTGGAATGGTTGTTTAAAACGGCAAGCGAGGACAAGCAAATCACTCACATATCTGAAAAAAGAAAATCAGAATTAGAGGTGGGAGAAAGTGATGAGGTTTTGGTGAACATTACTTTTGAACATGACGGGGAAAAGGAAATCGAAAAATGTTTTACCTTTGAGAAAGTGTCAGAGGATAATATTCGAATAAAAGATTTCAAATTTAATGGCTATTATATTGAAGGTGTTGAACGATTCTTAACTCGTGGCGACACATTGCTTAACCAATGTTTTGAACCAGTTATCCGTAAATATTGTCTATTTAAGGGTGAAAATAATTTGAATGTTTTTGAAAATGATACAGCATTAAAAACCTTAGTGGGACACTTTTCTGGCATAAAGCAATTTGATGAATTGGTTGAAATGACCACTAATTTTGAACACAAATCAGCTAATGCTGCAAACAAAGAACTGCAGAATGACAAGCGAGTGTCAAATCAGGTAAAAGATTTGAATAGACAACTTGCAGAAGTGTCAGATGCCATTCAAACTATTCGAACTGAATTGAAAGAAAAGGAAATATCTATTTCCGATTTTTCAGATAAAATCGAACTGATTGAAAAGAATCAAGAGACACAAGAACGCTACCAAGATATTAAAGACCGAATAAAAGAGTTGCAAGACAAAAAAGCAAAGTTGTCAGCTCTTTCTTCTTGCAATTATAGCACAAATTTGTTGGATGAATCATGGATTCTTAGGTCTTTTCTGCCAATTATTAAAGAGTTTTCAGTAAAAGCTTCTGCTTTTAGTAAGGAAAAACGCAGACTTGAAAAACAGGAAACCGAGCGCAAGGCAAGAGAAGCGGGAGAACGGGATGCCATCTCCAAGATTCAGAAATTGGCAAACGATGCCATTCCTTTGCCATGGAATATTCCTGATGAAGCCACTATGCGTGAAATGATTGATGATGAAACGTGTAAAGTTTGTGGCCGTCCGGCTCCCAAAGGTAGTGAAGCATACGAGTTTATGTGCCGAAAACTGAACGAGTATCTTGCCAATATTTCAGAACAAGCTGGCAATCATTCACTCGAAGAAGAAGATGATGAACCATTATTCCCCAATGCTTTCATTAATGAATTGCATTCTCGTCAGATCAAATTAAGCGGCGAAACGGAGCAGGAAATCGCTGGAATTGCCACAGCGATTTCCGACCGCTTGGAGTTTATCACACAACGTAAAGCGGAATTGGATGATGTTTCCAAACAGATTCAGGATTTAACCAATGAGTTGAATGATTTGCTCATGCAATCCAATTTGAGTGCAGACATCTTAGACAGGAATATTAAAGATTGGAAGGGCTTCTTTGAAGCAAAGGGGCGTGCCGAGAAGCGTGCTGTTGAGCTAAATGATTCTCTCAAGATTAAGGAAGAAATAAAAGCAAACTTGCAGGAAAAACTTTCCAAACTTGAGCCGGAAAGTACTATGACAAAAGTCTATCAGAGAGTTCACACCACGTTTGAGCGGATTATGAAGGCGTTTGTGAATGCGAAGGAACAAAATGTTCGGAACTTTCTCCAGATGCTTGAAGAGGTGTCCAACCAATATCTTGCAAAACTAAACAAAAACGACTTTTACGGCGTTATCCATATTCGAAAGACTATTGACAATTCTGCCCGCATCGAGCTTCACAGTTTGAATGGGGGTAAGATCGAGAATCCTAACGGCGCATTGAAAACCACGATGTATATGTCCGTGCTGTTTGCTATTTCCCAAATTACGACTTTGAAACGCGAACAGGACTATCCGCTAATCTTTGATGCACCAACATCTTCTTTTGGTGGCTTCAAGGAGGACACTTTCTATAATGTAATAGATACGATTGAAAAACAATGTCTTATCGTTACAAAAGATTTGCTCAATATTGACAAGAAAACAGGGGAGAAGGAGTTGGATTTCGATACCATCAACAAACTCTCATGCGCTGTTTATCGCATTGAAAAAGTAGAGCCGTTCAATGACAAAGACCTGTCAACAATTCAAACCGTTATCAAACGCATAAAATAGTTTATTATGGCAGCTGAGAAATTATATGACCTTTGGATAACCCGCAACCCGAAGTGGGAAAAAAGATACGAAGACAGCATCATCAATAATTTCTGTAACTACAGACGAGGCGCTACCTCATTGGGTGAGGATCGTGGCAAAATTTTCGGAGGAGGATATGAAATATATATCATAGCTTTCTTTATCGGTTTGTATTTCGACCAACGACGCAAATTGATTGAGGACAATCAAAAGTTGAACGATTTTGGACACCCAATCCAATATTGGGGCAACTTGAATGCTGACAAAATAAAAGTCAAGGGCAGGAAACCGTATCCCAAACTCCGCGAATATATTTTCACCGCTTTAGTTGCCCGCACCGATATTGATTTCATCGCGTTGGAAAAAGGTGAAATGACTTCCCGAAAGGCTGTGGACATGCTAATACAAACGATGGAGGAATACGCAAACTGGGGCTTCCACTTCATGGAGGACAAAATGGTTGACGACCCCAATTACTTCTATCGCGAAACCGCCTTCTTAGAGGTGTTTTTGGCATTCGACGCCTCTGTCGGCGAGGACGAGGATGGTGAAGAACCCGAGAGTCTGGATTGACCGTTTCCCCGCACACCTCCCGCGTGCGATTTGAGACGCTGGAAGCGTCTTCTACTATGGAACTGCTCCCCGCTTGTCGTTGCGGTCGCTATTTCGGCAGGCCTTTGGGCCTGCCGGGCTCGGTAGCAAGGGGCTGCACGGGTTGTTTTTCGCAGGCGTAGGTCTGCGGGCAACGGAACACGCGTGCCCTTGCGAGCCGGAGGTTCCGTTTTGCAGTCCTGCCCGCGCGAGGCAACGCCTTGCTTTTCCGGTTGTTTATTGCGCTCGCGGGTTCCTGTTCCCCTTTTTCGGCAAAACGGAATGGCGACAGCGTTGTCGGTGGTTCTTGGGGAAACAGTGATGGCAAACCCGTCCATTGGATTTTTTTGAAAAACTTAATCGTTATTCGGATTTTTGTTATTTTTGCCGGCGTGAAAACAATGTTAGAATTGATTGTGAACAGAGTAGTTTAACGATACTAAAAACTTAATATTAGAAGAACAAATAACAAGAACCTATGAATCAGAATAATCGAAATTTTCAAAAATGTCAGAGTGATCAGAATAATCAGATCAGGCCAGAACCTAATACCTTTTTGCCCCAACATGGGCATTACCGGCACCTTCGAGTTTATCAGGTGACGGAAATGATTTATGATATCACTTACTATTTCACCCACCGTTATCTGAAGAGGGGTGACCGAACAGTGGACCAAATGGTGCAAGCAGCCCGCTCAGGCAAGCAGAACATAGCTGAGGGGAACCAGGCTGCTGCCACGTCAAGCGAGATGGAAATCAAACTCACGAATGTGGCCAAGGCAAGCCTTGAAGAACTTCTTGACGATTATGAGGACTACTTGAGAGTACACAAGCTGCAGCAGTGGGGCCCTAATCATCCAAGATATGAAAAAATGCGGCAATATGCGCGCAGTGAGCAAATCATTATAGAGTATGCGGAAAGAATCTTACACATGAGTGATGAAGAGATTGCCAATCTTTGCATCACCCTAATTCATCAGGCTATGTATATGCTTCACAAGCTGTTGGTGACGATGCAAAAACGTTTCTTAGTTGAAGGCGGCATCAAGGAGCGGATGCACACCGCCCGCACCGGCTACCGCCAACAACAGGACGCCCGCCTGAAAGCGCTGGAAGCCGAGAACCAACGGCTGAGAGCGGAGAATGCGGAGCTGAGGAAAACAATTAGTCATCCTACGATTTCCTAAAATCCTTCTTCCGGGCTTGTCCCTACCTCCCCCCAACCTTCACGAATCTCACCCAGCGACATGGCCCCTCCGCGTAGTCCACCCTCAGGAGGTAGCTCCCGGGGTTCAAGGCGGTGACATCCAGCACCCCCGAGTCGGAAATCCT
>Ga0265299_10002247_pt1 | contig 20177 bp, 17 predicted proteins | sample AusTroGonzalo_MG_4_FD_193485 | JGI IMG/M metagenome (GOLD analysis project Ga0265299, IMG submission 193485) | Bovine rumen microbial communities from tropical cattle in Woodstock, Queensland, Australia - Gonzalo_02 | ecosystem: Host-associated > Mammals > Digestive system > Stomach > Rumen ... | reverse complement strand
CATCGCGCGCAACCTCGCGCACGGCGAGACGCGCTACACGCGCGGCGTGCCCGACTACGCGTCCGGCAAGGTCGGCCTCAGGCCGTCCGGCGAGATCAGCTCCAAGTTCTACATCCGCTTCCTGGTAGAGGACAAGGCGGGCGCCTTCGGCACGATCGCCACGATCCTCGGCCAGCACGGCGTGTCGCTCGCGGCGGCCTCCCAGAAGGCCGGGTCCGTCGGCAACCAGCCGGTGCCCGTCTGCGTGCTGACGCACGCGGCGAAGGCGAAGGACCTCGAGGCGGCGCTCGGCGAGATCAAGGCGAGCGGCGTGATCGGCGGCGAGCCCGTCTCGCTCAGGATCCTGTGACGCACACAGCAACCCAACAACAGAACAACCGGTAGTTTTCGATGAAAGTCTGCAAATTCGGCGGCAGCTCGCTGGCGGACGCCACCCAGCTGAACAAGGTGATTGACATAGTCCTGGCGGATCCCGCCAGGCGCATCGTGGTCGTCTCGGCCCCCGGCAAGCGCCACTCGGGCGACACGAAGGTGACGGACCTCCTGATCGACCTCGCGAACGTCGCGCTCAAGGGCGAGAACACGGACCGCCAGTTCGGCGCGGTCGTTGAGCGCTACGCCTCCATCGCCTCGGCGCTGAAGCTCGGCGAGGAGATCGTCCGCGAGATCGAGATGGACCTGATGGACCGCATCGCGCAGGTCTCCTCGCTTGCGCCGGAGGAGTTCATGGACCTCATGAAGGCGGCGGGCGAGGACAACAACGCGAAGCTCGTCGCGGTCGCGTTCTCGGCGCGCGGCAGGAAGGCGCGGTACGCGAGCCCGAAGGACACGGGCATGACGCTGACCGGCAGCTTTGGCGACGCGCAGCTCGACCCTTGCAGCTACTCTACGCTTTCGCGCGCGTTCTCGAACTTCGAGGGCATCGTGATCTACCCCGGCTTCTTCGGCTACACGAAGGAGGGCAAGGTCGCGACGTTCCCGCGCGGCGGAAGCGACATCACCGGGTCCATCCTGGCCGCGGCGGTGTGCGCCGACGTGTACGAGAACTTCACGGACGTGGACTCCGTCTACCCCGTTGACCCGAGGATCGTCCCGGACGTCACCGAGGGCATCCCGACGATGACCTACCGCGAGATGCGCGAGCTCGCCTACGCGGGCTTCGGCGTCTTCAACGACGACGCCGTCATCCCGGCTGTCAGGGCCAGGATACCGATCAACATCCGCAACACCAACCATCCGGGCGAGCCCGGCACGATGATCCAGCAGTCCCGGCGCGTCGTCCCCGGCACGGTGGTCGGCATCGCGTCCGGCGACCACTTCTGCAACATCGTTGTTGACAAGTACCTGATGAACCGCGAGATCGGCTTCGGGCGCAGGCTCCTGCAGGTGCTCGAGGACGAGGGCGTCCCGTACGAGCACATGCCCTCGGGCGTCGACTCGCAGTGCGTCGTCGTGAAGGAGTGCTTCCTCCCGAAGGAGAAGGAGCACCGCGTAATCCAGGCGATCCGCCGCGAGCTCAAGCCCGACAGCGTCCTCGTCGAGCGCGACATCACGATCCTCATGATCGTCGGCGAGGGCATGTGCTACACGGCGGGCATGTTTGCAAAGGCGTGCCTTGCGCTGGCCTCGGCGGGCATCAACATCTCGATGGTCAATCAGGGGTCCAGCGAGGTGAGCTTCATGATCGCCATACGCTCGCAGGACCGCGACAACGCCGTGCGCTCGCTCTACAAGGCGTTCTTCGGCTGAGAGGCGCCGCGCCGAAGATCGCCCTCCCGGTATTGACGTCCCGTCCGTTTTTAGGTAAAATACTGCCAAATAGACAACGAAAGAATGCGGCAATGTTAGAGAAGCTAAAGGCGCTCTTCACGACTGACATAGGCATCGACCTCGGCACGGCCAACTCCCTGGCCTACGTCAAGGACCGGGGCATCGTTCTTCGCGAGCCGTCCGTCGTCGCGATACAGGCCGGCTCGAAGCGCGTCCTCGCAGTCGGCGAGGAGGCGAAGCGCATGCTGGGCCGCACTCCCGGCAACATCGTCGCCATCCGGCCGATGAAGTCCGGGGTGATAGCCGACTTCGACATCACCGAGGCGATGATCAAGTACTTCATCGGCAAGGTGTGCCCCCAGGGCTTCCTCGCCAGGTGGTTCAACATCCGCCCGCGCATGGTCATCGCCGTCCCGAGCGGCATCACCGAGGTCGAGAAGCGCGCCGTGGAGGACGCCGCCAAGCGCGCGGGCGCGGGCAAGGTCGTCCTCATCGAGGAGCCCATGGCCGCGGCGATCGGCGTGGGGCTTCCCGTCAGCGAGCCTGCGGGCTCAATGATCGTCGACATCGGCGGCGGCACGTGCGAAGTCGCCATCATCTCCCTTGCGGGCATAGTCCACAGCTACTCCGCGCGCCAGGCGGGCGGCGACGCGATGGACGACTGCATCGAAAACTACGTGAAGCGCGTCTACAACCTCCTGATAGGCGAGCGCATGTCCGAGTACATCAAGATCGAGATCGGAAGCGCGTACCCCGTCGGCGAGGAGAAGACGCTTGAAATCAAGGGCAGAGACATAGTGTCGGGGTTGCCGAAGACTTTGACGATAACCTCCGAGGAAATCAGGGACGCCCTCAAGGAGCCGGTGAGCCAGATTGTCGAGGCAGTGAGGACCACGCTCGACAAGTGCGAGCCGGAGCTTGCGGCGGACCTCGTGGACCGCGGCCTTGTGCTGTCGGGCGGAAGCTCGCAGCTGCGCGGCCTGGACAAGCTTCTTGCGGCGCAGACGGGGCTTCCCGTGACGCTTGCGGACGACCCCCTCTCGGCGGTGGCCGAGGGAACGGGCGTCGTGATGAACGAGCTTGACTTCCTCACGATGTACGAGAAGGTGTCGTAAGGGTCTTCGGCCGACCCTTCCGGAGGGCGGCTGAAGTTGAAACCGAAAAAGAAAGGGACGATAGCTGTGGTCGCTGCGGCGGCCGCGCTTGCGTTCGCCTTCGTCCTGTTCCGGGGTGCCGGCGTAGAGGCCGCATATCCCTTCGAGAAGGCCAGGATGTCGTTCGGGCGCAAGGTGTGGCCCAGGGTGTCCGGGCTGTGGCGCGGGGCGGAGTCGCGCGCCGAGAACGTCCGGCTGCGCCGCGAGGTCGCGTCGCTTGCCATGGTGCGCTCCGAGTGCGAGCGCCTTGCGGTCGAGAACGCTCGGCTGAGGTCGGCGCTCGACTACGTTGCGAGGGCCCCCGGTTCGTGGATGGCTGCGGGCGTGCTCTCCGAGGGCGGCGGCGCGGCCGGCTCGGGCAGGACGGTGCGCGTGGACAAGGGGTCTCTCGCCGGTGTGCGCGCGGGGGCGGTCGTGGCGGTTCCCGACGGACTCGTCGGGCGCGTCGCGTCCGTGACGCCGCACACGTCAGAGGTGCTTCTGATAACGGACCCCTCGCTGAAGGTCTCCTGCACGGTCGAGGGCGCGCCGGGCGTGAAGGGCGTCCTGTGCGGCGGCACCGACGACCTTCTCGTCTTGAGGCACATCAACTCCTCTTCGCGGCTGGCGGAGAGGTCCAGGATATTGACATCGGGCGTCGGCGGAGTGTTCCCCGCCGGCGTGATGGTCGGCACTTTGCTTGCTTGCGACACGAGCGCGGGAGACTCCTCGAAGGAGGGCGAAGTGCAGCCGGCCGTCGACTTTTCGACGCTGGAGGACGTCTTCATCCGCCGTGAAGAGTGACGTCGTCCAGCTTGTGTTCTGCCTTCTCGTCCTTGCCGTCGGCGGGGCGGCGGAGGACCTCATGCCGAAGGTGCTCGGCGTGGGCTTCCCGGTGCTCCTGATGTCCGCGCTCTTCCTTGCCCCTCGCCGTCCGGCGCTGGTGTCGGCCCTGTTCGCGCTTGCGGCGGGCGGGTGCGAGGACGCGCTTTCGTCCCTCCCGTTCGCGACCAGCGCGAGCTTCTTTGCGCTTGCCGCGGCCGCGGTGCGCTCGTCGCACATGTCGTACGTCGCGATGGCGGTGGCGTATCCCGTCTACCAAACGTGGCTCTGGCTCTGGCGGCCGGGGATAGGCGGCTCGGTGTTCTCGCACGTCGCGGCGTCGGCTCCGGTGGGGATTGCCACGGCCGCCGTCGTTTCGGCGGTCCTGTACATGGCGGAAAGGGGGGCTGCGATCAGTGAAGACTGATTCCGACCTCGCGGGCGGCCCTTCCTGCTGGATCACGGCGCTGTTCTTCCTGGCGGGGTTCTTCGTGCTTGCAGTGAAGCTGGAGAGCGTTCAGATCGACTCGGCCGCGGACAGCAGGCGCAAGATGGCCGTGCAGTCCGAGCGGCGCGTGCAGACGGACGGAGGCCGGGGGCGCATCCTCGCCCGCGGCGGGCAGGTTCTGGCCGGGAACAGGCCTTCGCTCTCGATAGCCGTCAACGCCGAGTGCTTCCAGAAGCGCACATGGTCCGCCGCGGCCGAGGAGATCCGCCGCGCGGTGGACGCGGCGGCGGCCGTCGTGGGGCGCCCCTCGTCCGTCACCGACGCCGAGATCGCGCGGCACCTCAGGCAGAGCCTTGCGCGTCCGCTCGTGGTCTGGCGCGACATAGGGGACGACGAGCTGGCCAGGTTCTCCGAGCACGAGCGCGACCTTCCCGGGTTCTCGTGCGACGAGTCGGAGGAGCGAGTCTATCCGTTCGGGAGCCTTGCCGCGCATCTCGTCGGCTACGTCGGGCGCGACCGCGCGGAGACGGTGGCCGGCGACGAGGCGTTCCGCTACTGCGAGCTGGAGATGCGCGGCCGCGCGGGGCTGGAGTACCACTACGACAGCTTTCTCAAGGGGGTGCCGGGCGAGGTGCGCCTGCTCGTCGACTCGCGCGGGTACGCGCAGGACTCCAAGACCGTCGTGGAGGCGAAGCGCGGGCCAGACCTGCAGTTGGCGCTCGACTGCGGGGTCCAGGCCGCCGCCGAGGCGCAGCTCAGGGGCCTGCGCGGAGCGTGCGTGGTGATGGACCCCAGGGACGGCGACGTTCTTGCGTTCGCGAGCGCGCCGTCCTTCGATCCGAACGAGTTCGTCCCGATCCTCAGGCACGAGGTGTACGACAGGTACAAGAACGACCCGGCCAAGCCGCTCTTGAACCGCGCTTCCGGGGGGCTCTACGCGCCAGGCTCCACCTTCAAGCCCGTCACGGCGCTCGCGGGGATTTCCGCTGGGCTGTCCCCCTCCGACCCCTACGAGTGCATCGGCCACTACATGTGCGGCCAGATGCGCATCCGCTGTGCGCGCACGTGGGGCCACGGCGACATGGTGATGACGACGGCGCTCAGGGACAGCTGCAACGCGTACTTCTGCCATCTCGGCGTGGCGGCGGGGTCCAACGCCGTCATAACGGCCGCGCGGGCCTTCGCGCTGGGGTCCAGGACCGGGATCGATTTCGGGACCGACTCTGCGGGCGTCGTCCCGGACGACGCGTGGAAGAGGTCCAGGCACGGCGAGCGCTGGTTCCCTGGCGACCTTGCGCAGATGTCCATCGGGCAGGGCATGCTCCTCGTGACGCCGCTGCAGATGGCTCGCGTCGTCGGCGCGATAGGGACCGGGTACCTGGTCGTGCCGCACCTGAAGGCCGGGCTTCCGCCCGAGCGCACGCCGCTGCCGTACCCGGAGTCCTCCCTGGACGTCGTGCGCGAGGGCATGAGGAAGGTCGTGGACGGCGGCACCGGGCGCAGGGGCGTCGACGGCGTCTGCGCCTGGGCCATCGGCAAGACGGGCACGGCCGAGGTTGGGCGCGGGGAGCGCAGGCGCAAGAACACGTGGTTCGTCGCCTACGCCGAGTCTTGCGCCGCGGGGGCTGACGGGTCCGTCCGCCGCGTGCGCGACCCCGCGCGCTGCGTGGCCGTGGCGCTGGTCGTCGAGGACGGCGAGTCGGGCGGCGGAACCGCCGCGCCCAAGGTCCGGGAGGTCCTGAAGGCCGTGTTCGGCACGCTGCCCGAGGCGGAGGGGGGTGCGCCGTGAACGTGTTCCTGAAGCGCGTGAACTGGGTGCAGTTCATTTCCATGGTCGCCCTCGTCGCGATAGGGACGACGTGCATCTGGTCGGCCGGCAACGCGCGCGAGGCGCTGTTCCACGGCATGTGGAAGTCGACGCTGCGCACCGCCCTGGCGGGGCTGGCGGTCTATGTCGCGCTGGCGTGGACGGACTACCGGCGCCTCTTCAGGTGGCTTTCCGCGCCGGCCTACTTCGGCGCGCTGGTCCTCCTCGTCGCGGTGCTGCTGCTGGGGAGCGAGATATACGGGGGCAAGAGGTGGCTTTGGTTCTTCCAGCCGAGCGAGATATCGAAGCTGTGCGTCATAGCATTCTTCGCGCAGGTGTTCGGGCGCGAGGAGTCCCCGGGGTGGCTGCGGACCTTCCGCGGGATGCTGCTGGGGATGGCGCTCTTCGGGGTCCCCGCGGCGCTCGTCCTGATGGAGCCGGACCTCGGCACGGCGCTTGCGCTCGCGCCGGCGGTGCTGGTGGTCATGCTCGCCGCGCGCGTGTGGCGGAGGGGCCTCGCCCTCGTGCTCGCGGCCGCGGTCCTTGCCGCCGCGGCGCTTCTCGGCGTCGTCCACGAGGCGGAGCGTCCGGGCGTCACGCCGGAGAGGCGCGAGGCGATACTCCGGTTCGTGCCGCTGAGGCCACACCAGCTGAAGCGCGTGAAGACGTTCCTCTATCCGGACACGGACCCCGCCGGCGCGGGCTACACGCTCAGGCAGGCCAAGATCGCGATCGGGTCCGGCGGATTCGCCGGCAAGGGGGTCGGCAAGGGCGAGACGAACCACCTGAAGTACCTGCCCCCGTCCATTTCCATGAACGACTTCATCTTCTGCGTGTACGCGGAGGAGACCGGCTTCGTCGGGTCCGTCGCGCTGCTGTCGCTCTTCGCGGCGCTGTGCGTGTCGTGCACGTGGACGGCGTGGACCGCGGCGGACCTCTCGGGGCGGCTTTTCGCGCTTGGGTTCGCGACGCTCCTGTTCATGCACGTATACATCAACATAGGCATGTCGATCGGGCTCGTCCCGATAACCGGGCTGCCGCTTCCGTTCATTTCCTCCGGGCGCACGTTCCTGCTGACCGTGATGTCCGGGCTGGGCATAGTACAAAGCATATCAATACACAAAGAGGAGGAGACATAACATGAACCTGTTCGGATGGCTGAAGCGCTCGAAGCTGAAGCGCGAGATAATCGTCAACGTCGAGCGGCTCGAGACGCGGGTCGCCGTCATGGAGAACGGAAGGCTCGAAGAGTACATGGTGGAGCACCCGGAGGAGGAGCGGCTCGTCGGCAGCATCTTCAAGGGGCGCGTGCAGAACCTGGAGAACGACCTCCAGGCGGCGTTCGTGGACATCGGCCTCGCCAAGAACGCGTTCCTGCACTACTGGGACATGACGCCGGACGCGGACGCGCTGCTCGACGACGACGACGAGCCCAAGAAGTCCGGCAAGGGCCGCAAGTCCTCGCGCCTCTCCGACGCCGAGATCGCGAAGCGCTTCCCGCCGGGATCCGAGATCGTCGTGCAGGTCACGAAGGGGCCGATCTCCACGAAGGGCCCGCGCGTGACGGCGAACCTCTCGATCCCCGGGCGCTACCTCGTAATGATGCCCGGCACGCGCATACGCGGCGTCTCGAAGAAGATCGGCGACGCCAAGGAGCGCCAGCGCCTCAAGAAGATACTGGACAAGCTCCCGCTCCCGGAGAACGTTGGCCTCGTGGTCCGCACCGTCGGCGCCGGGGCGAGCGCGCGCGCCTTCGCGCGGGACCTCAGGAACCTGCTCTCGGTCTGGAACGAGATGCAGTCCAACACCAAGCGCCTCAGGACCCCGTGCTGCATCTTCCAGGAGCCGGACCTGTGCGAGCGCGTCGTCCGCGACTGGCTCACGGAGGACGTGGACGCGATCCTGATCGACGACGAGAGGAGCTACAACCAGATGCGCGACGTGACGGGCCTCATCTCCCGCCGCGCGAAGTCGAAGATCCGCCGCTACGACGGGCAGACGGGGATCTTCGAGCACTACGGGCTAGAGCGCCAGCTTTCCGAGGCCTTCGCAAGGCAGGTGCCGCTCAAGTCGGGCGGATACCTCGTCATCGACGAGACCGAGGCCCTCATCGCGGTGGACGTGAACACGGGCCACTACAAGGGCAAGGGCTCGCAGGAGGACGCGATCCTCGAGGTCAACCTGGAGGCCGTGGAGGAGGTCGCGCGCCAGCTGCGCCTCAGGAACATCGGCGGACTCGTCGTGCTGGACCTCATCGACATGAAGAGCCGCAAGCACCAGAACCAGGTGTACAAGGCGCTCAAGGCCGCCCTCAAGCGCGACAGGGCGCGCACGAACGTGCTGCAGATATCGGAGCTCGGGCTTCTCGAGATGTCGCGCCAGCGCCAGGACCGCTCGATCCTCTCCCAGCTCACCTCGACCTGCCCCTACTGCCAGGGGCACGGCGTCGTGAAGAGTCCGCTCGCCATCTCCGTGGAGATACAGCGCCGCCTCACGTCGCTCCTGAAGAAGGCGGAGCTGGAGAAGAAGCCGTTCGAGCCGAAGATCGTCATCGCCCCGCAGGTGATGCAGCGCCTCAGGACGGAGGACTCCCAGATACTCGCCCAGCTGCAGAAGGACTTCAGCACGCGGCTCACGTTCGTCTCGGAGCTCCACCGCCACCCCGAGGCGTTCTCCATCCTGGACGCCGCGACGTCGCAGGTCCTCTACTCTCAGTCGTAGTTCCGGGGCCGGCATCCCCCGTGCGGGGGACGCCGGGCGCACCCCCTATACGGGAGGCCACCATTTTTGGTATAATATCGTCGCAAATGAACAAGTTCGTCGTTTTGTCGTTATTGTGCATGATGTCCGGATGGGCGTGTGCATCCTGGTACTGGCCGTTTGGAGGCGGCGACAAGTCCAAGGAGAAGGTGCGCATATCCGAGATGATGGAGCCCGCGTCGATACTGATCGACGAGGCGTCCGATTTCGCCGAGGAGGGGAAGACCGCCGAGGCCGTCGAGTCCTACCGCAAGGCGCTGGCCGAGCTTGACCGCATCGAGCTGGAGAACGGCGACCGCGCGCAGTCCGCCGCGTTTGCGACGCTCCGCAACAAGCGCGCCTACGTGAACGCAGCCATAGACTCGCTCCTCCTCAAGCAGGCGCAGCAGAACGCGCGCGCCGTCGCCGTGACCGACACCACGGAGCTCGAGAAGAAATACGCCAGGCTCAAGGCGGGCAAGGCGATTTCCGACGACAAGAAGATGGAAATCGCCGAGAAGCGCGTTTCTGAGATAGAGGAGCAGAGGGCCGTCGCGGAGGCGAACGAAAAGCCGGGCGCCGAAGCCAAGGAGAAGGAGCCGGCCGGCGACCCTGCGGTCCGCAAGAAGATACGCGAGGCGCTGGAGAAGGACCCGAAGAACCGCCGCGCCAGGCTGCTGCTGGCGGCCGAGGACCTCAAGGCGCGCGACTTTGACGCCGTCCTCATCGCGGTCAAGGGGCTTCTCGACGAGCGTCCCAACGACGCGGCCGCGCTCAACATGCGCGCGGCGGTCGAGACCGAGAGGGGCGAGTTCAAGAAGGCGGAGCGCACGCTGGACCAGTCCATCCAGTCCAACCCCCGCAGCCACTACGCCTACTACAACATGGCCAGGCTCTTCCTCAGGACGCGCGGCGAGGAGGGCAAGGGCGCGGCCAAGCGCTACTACGAGACCGGTCGCAAGGTAGGCGGTCCCAAGGACGAGTCCCTGGAGGCGCAGTTCTGATGGTCGGCCTGCTTGCCAGCGCCCTCGTGGCGACCAACATCCTTGCCGAGGCGGCGATTCCGGCCGACGCCACAGCGTCCGAGCTGGTCGCCAGCTGCCGCACGATGATTCCGGCCGACGTGGAGTTCAGCGGGAGGATCGTGCTCAGGAACCGCCGCGGCACGGTGAAGGCCGAGCACGCATACGCGCTGGCCAGGAAGGGCGGCGCGACGTCCCTGTCCGTGGACGGGGCGCCGTGCGAGAGGCCCGCCGACGCGGGCGCGCCCATAATGGGGACGGACGTCACCTGGAGCGACCTGACGCTCGACTACCTCTGGTGGGACGACGTGTCCTTTGACGCCGAAAGGGAGTCGGAGACGGTCCACGGGCAGGTCTGCAGCGTCATCGTCATGAAGCGCGGCGAACGGCTGGTCCGGGTCTGGGTCGACAGGAAGACGGGCGCGATGATGCAGGCCGAGGAGATGTCCGGCGGCAAGCCCCTGCGCAGGCTGTGGGGGACGCGCATAAAGAAGTTTGGCGAGCGCTGGGTTCCGAACGTACTCGAAGTCGAGACGGTCGGCTCCGGCCATCGTACGAAAATAACGGTGGAGGAAATGAAATGAAGGCGTTGAAGACGTTTTTCAAGGTGGTTGCGTGGGCCCTGGTCGCGGTCCTGGCCCTGGTGCTCGCCCTGCCTCTCTGGATAGGGCCTGTCGTCACTGGCGTCGCAAACAACGTCGTGCCGGGAGTCGTCCTTACGGACTTCCACCTCGGAGACTTCGGCCTCAACCCGTACACCGGGTGCGTGCGCGTCGGCGACATGCAGCTCGCGAACCCGACCAACTATCCGAAGGAGAACTGCGTCGAGCTCGGCAGGCTGAAGGTCGACCTCGCCATGACGAGTGTCTTCTCTAAGGTGCTGAGGATCGAGGAGATCGACGTGGACGGGCTCACCATAGCCACGACTACGGGCGGCGGCAACTTCAGGCAGATCGCGAAGAACGTCTCCGGCGAGGAGGGCGAGGCGCAGGGCGGGTCTGCGGCGGAAAGCCCGCGCGGCGGTTCGTCCTCGCCCGGCAAGTCCGCCTCCTCGGCAGACGGGAAGCAGTCCGCCGGCCGTGACGAAGGCGTCAGGGTGAGGATAGACAGGATACGCCTCAGGAACCTCAAGCTGAAGGTCGGCATGGTGACGGTGCCGATTCCCTCTGTCGACATCGACGGCATCGGCGCGGACAGCGACGAGGGCGCCACGTTGGAAGACGCTTGGAACGCGGTCTTCACCTCCGTGCTGAAGGCGGCCGACGCCATTGGCGAGTTCGGCAAGAACGCGATCAAGGCCGGGGCAAAGGCCGCAGGCGCCGCGATGGACGCCGTGGGCAACGCAGCGGACGCGGCCGCAGACGCGGTCGGCGACGCTGCAGGCACGGCGGTGGACGCCGTGGGCAACGCGGCGGGCTCGGCCGCAGACGCGGTCGGAGGCGCCGTGGGCAACGCGGCAGGCACGGCGATGGACGCCGTGGGCAACGCGGCGGGCTCGGCCGCAGGCGCTGCCGGCAAGGCCGCAGACGCGGTCGGAGGCGCCGCGGGCAAGGCGGTGGACGCGGTCGGAGGCGCTGCCGGCAAGGCGGTGGACGCGGTCGGAGGCGCTGCCGGCAAGGCTGTCGACGCCGTCAAGGGGATTTTCAAGTGATTCTGGATGACACAACGGAGAGGTACAAACAAATGGAAAAGAAGGTGACGAAGAAGAAGGATCGTCGAGTCGAGATGTCGGTCGAGGGCCTCAAGGAGGACTTTGCCTGGCACATCAGGTATTCGATCGCGAAGGACATCGAGAGGGCCACGCCGCGCGACCAGTACACGGCGTTCGCAAACGCGGTGCGCGACCGCATAGTCGAGCGCTGGATCAGCACGCAGGAGGAGTACCGCAGGCAGAACACCAAGCGCGTGTACTACATGTCCCTCGAGTTCCTCATGGGGCGTCTGCTCGGAAACAACGTCATCAACCTCAAGGCGGACCAGCTCTGCCGCGACGCGCTCAAGGAGTACGGCATCGACTGGAACAGCCTGCGCGACTACGAGACGGACGCGGGCCTCGGCAACGGCGGCCTCGGGCGCCTCGCCGCCTGCTACCTCGACTCGATGTCCACCCTCGACATCGCCGGCATGGGATACGGCCTCAGGTACGACTACGGCATCTTCCGCCAGAAGATCGTCTCCGGCAGCCAGGTCGAGGAGCCCGACTCCTGGCTCAAGGACGGGTATCCGTGGGAGATGGCGCGTCCCGAGTACGCGCAGTACGTCAATTTCGGCGGGCACGTCGAGTGCGCCACGATCCGCGGGCGCCAGCAGTGGCGCTGGGTGCCGGCCGAGCAGGTCGAGGGCCTTCCCTACGACCTCCCGATCGTCGGCTACCGCACGGCGGTCAACTCGCTCAGGCTCTGGTCCGCCAAGGCGGTCGACGAGTTCGACCTGGCGGACTTCAACAAGGGCTCGTACGTAGAGGCCGTGGAGAGCAAGGTGCTCGCAGAGAACCTGACCAAGGTCCTCTACCCGAACGACAACACCACGGCCGGCAAGGAGCTCAGGCTCCGCCAGCAGTACTTCTTCGTCGCCTGCTCGCTCAAGGACATACTCAGGCGCTACCGCGAGCTCAACACCGGGTGGGACGCCCTGCCGGACAAGGTGTTCATCCACCTCAACGAGACGCACCCCGCGCTCGTCATCCCCGAGCTCATGCGCATCCTCATCGACCTCGAGGGGCTGGACTGGGACAAGGCGTGGGACCTTACGCGCCGCTCCACCGGCTACACGAACCACACGATCCTCCCCGAGGCCCTCGAGAAGTGGCCCGTCGCGATGATGGAGCGCCTCCTGCCGAGGCACCTGCAGATCATCTACGAGATCAACGGGCGCTTCCTGCAGCAGATATCCTCGCTCTACCCCGGCGACATCAAGCGCCTCCAGCGCATGTCGCTCATCGACGAGAGCGGAGAGAGGTACGTGCGCATGGCCAACATGTGCCTTGTCGCCACCTCGTCCGTCAACGGCGTCGCGGAGCTGCACTCGCAGATCCTCAAGGACAGCCTCTTCAAGGACTTCTACGAGGTCTTCCCCGAGAAGTTCCACAACGTGACGAACGGCATCACGCCGCGCCGCTGGCTCCTCAAGGCCAACCCGTCGCTTGCGCAGCTCATAACCGACAAGGTCGGAGAGGGCTGGGTGACGGACCTCTCCCAGCTCAGGAAGCTGGAGAAGTTCGGCTCCGACCAGGCGTTCCTCTCCGCGCTCGCGAAGATCAAGAAGTCCAACAAGGGCCAGCTCTCCAACTGGGTGCTGAAGAACCTCGGAGTCAAGCTCGACCCGTCGGCCATCTTCGACGTCCAGGTGAAGCGCCTCCACGAGTACAAGCGCCAGCTTCTGCTCGCGCTATACATCATCGTCTTCTACAACCGCCTCGTCAGCGACAAGAAGTTCGACCCCGTCCCGCGCAGCTTCATCTTCGCGGCGAAGGCGGCTCCGGGCTACTACATGGCGAAGCTCATCATCCGCCTCATCCATGGAATCGCCGGCGTCGTCAACTCCAACCCGAGGACGCGCGACAAGCTTTCGGTCGCGTTCCTCCCCGACTACCGCGTCTCGCTCGCCGAGAAGATCATGCCGGCGGCCGAGGTCTCCGAGCAGATCTCCCTCGCGGGCATGGAGGCGTCGGGCACGGGCAACATGAAGTTCATGATGAACGGCGCGCTCACGCTCGGCACCTACGACGGCGCCAACGTCGAGATCAACCAGGAGGTCGGCGACGAGAACATGTTCCTGTTCGGCATGCGCACGGAGGACGTCGCGAAGACCCGCGCGACCTACGTCTCGCGCGACTACTACCGCAAGGACCCGGAGATCAAGGCCGCGATCGACATGATCAAGTCGAACGTGTTCTCGCTCCTCGAGCCCGGCCTCTTCGAGCCGATCATCCGCTCGCTGCTCGACTACAACGACTACTACATGCTCCTCGCCGACCTCAGGAGCTACAGCGACGCCCAGTCTCGCGTCGACGCGACCTACCGCGACGCCAGGCACTGGAACCGCATGGCGCTCGTCAACATCGCCCGTTCCGGACGCTTCTCGTCCGACCGCGCGATACAGGAGTACGCCAAGGACATCTGGCACATCGAGCCCGTCAAGTTCGCCTGAGGCCCGTGGCCAGCAAGAGCGAGTTCAGCGTAAACGCGGAATACGGGGCGCTGCGCGCCTGCTGCGCCCTGGTCAACCTCGTGCCGTACCGCGTGGCCATGGCCATCGCGTCGGCGTTCGGGTGGCTTGCGTTCAACGTGTTCCGCGTCAACCGCAGGCGCACGATGGAGCGCCTCAGGTCCGTCTTCCCGGAAAAGCCCGAGGGCGAGCTAAGGCGCATCGCGCGCCTCAGCTTCACCAACATACTGCAGACGGGGGTCGAGATGATCCGCGCCCCGCGGCTCGACCGCCGCTGGATGGACCGCTACATAAAGGACGGCCAGCTGTACAAGGACCGGCTGCAGAAGTACGTCGACGAGGGCCGCGGCGTGGTCATAATGGTCCCGCATTCCGGCAACTGGTACATGGCCGCGTGGGCGATGGCCAAGTACGGACTCCCGCTCTTCGCGATCGCCGCCCGCCAGCGCAACCCCAAGATCGACGCGTGGATGAAGCGGCAGTACGGCGACATCGACGTCGTGGACCGCGGGAGCGCCAGGGCCCTGGTCGAGATAAAGGAGAAGCTCTCCGCAGGACGCGCCTTCGCGATCCTGCCCGACCTGCGCGTCCGCGAGCCAGACGTGGAGGTGGACTTCCTCGGCGGCAAGGCGAACGTTTCGCACGCAGGCGCGATGTTCGCCGTGAGGTGCGGTTCGCCGATCGTCGTGGCCGTCATGCGGCGCGAGGGCGGCAGGCACGTCTTCGACCACGTCGGGACGCTCCGCCCCGACCCCTCCGCGCCGGACAGGCACGAGGAGGCCGTGCGGCTCACCAGGGAGGCCATGAAGATGCTCGACGAGCGCATAAGGCTCCACCCGGAGCACTGGTTCTGGTACAACAAGCGCTGGATACTGGAGCCCGTCAGGCAGAAGTGAGGGAAGGGCCGCAGGCGCGATGGACATCCTCGGAATAGAGACCAGCTGCGACGAGACGGCGGCCGCAGTCGTGCGGGACGGACGCACGGTGCTTTCGAACGTCGTCTACACGCAGATACCGCTCCACCAGCCCTACGGCGGCGTCGTCCCCGAGATCGCCTCGCGTGCACACGTCGAGAAGATATCCGAGGTGGTGAAGACCGCGCTCGCGCAGTACGCGGAGGCCGTCCCCGGCGGAAGCGTGGACGCGGTCGCGGTCACTTACGGACCCGGCCTCTCGCCCGCGCTCATCGTCGGGCTGAACGCCGCCAAGGGCCTTGCCATGTCCATGGACGTGCCGCTGATCGGCATCAACCACATGGAGGCCCACCTGCATACGCCTTTCCTCGACGCGGAGCCCGGCACGCCCCCGCCCGAGAACTGCACGCCCGCGCTTGGGCTCGCGATATCCGGCGGGCACACCTGCTGGTTCGACATCCCGGAGTACGGCGTCTACGAGACGATCGGCCAGACGCTCGACGACGCGGCCGGCGAGGCCTTCGACAAGGCGTCCAAGCTCCTGGGGCTCGGCTATCCCGGCGGACCAAAGGTGGACCGCATCGCCAAGGCGTATTTCGCGGCGGCCGGCGGCGGGAAGGACCTCATACCGTTCCCGAAGGGCCATCCGCGCGAAGGCGTGAGCGCGCTGGCGGGCCTTCCGGCCGAGCTGTGCGTGTCGTTTTCCGGACTCAAGACCGCGCTTCTCAGGCACGTCCAGCAGAATCCGTCCCTACTTGCGCCGGAACCCGGCGCGCCGGTGCTGGAGTACGCTCCCGGAGCGACGGTCACCATGGAAGTCGCCCGCGTCGTCGCGTCCTACCAGGAGGCGATCGTCGGCGCCGTGGCTGACCGGACGCGCCGCGCCCTCAGGCGCCGCAGCTACCGCGCCCTGGTCCTCGGAGGGGGCGTCTCCCTAAATTCGCGGATCAGGTCGGTGCTGGCGGACGTCGCGCGCTCGGCGCACGTGGAGCTTCTGATGGCCAAGCCGAAGTACTGCGGGGACAACGGCGCGATGATCGCGGCCCTCGCCTACTACAGGAGGAACATCGTTGGCGACGCGGCCATGCGGCTGGACGTCGCGCCTTCGCTAGAAACAGGGGTGTAGGGCAGAAAGCAGAGGAACCATGGACGTTGCAACCAGGATAGCAGAACTGATAGCGAGGACAAGCTCCTCGCTGCCGGAGGACGTGGAGAAGGCCCTGAAGTCGGCGCTGCGGCGCGAGGAGAGGGGCTCGTCCGCGGCGGTCGTGCTCAAGACGGTCCTCGAAAACTGCGCGTTGGCGCGCAGGAGCCGCGCCCCGCTTTGCCAGGACACCGGCACGCTCGCTTTCTACATAGACGAGCGCCTGCGCCGCAAGGCGAGTCCGGCGGTCGTCAAGAAGGCCGTCGCGGCCGCGACGAAGGCCGGGGCCCTTCGGAGGAACTGCATAGACTCCGTCACCGGCTTTTCCTACGACGACAACTGCGCCGAAGGCGCGCCCGTGATCCACTACGTGGAGGCTACGGACGGCGTGCCTAAGGTCACGTTGGTAATGAAGGGCGGCGGGTCCGAGAACATGTCGCGCCAGTACTCGCTTCCAGACGCATCGCTTGGAGCCGGACGCGACCTCGCCGGCGTAAGGAAGTGCGTGCTTGACGCCGTCCGGAAGACGCAGGGGTACGGCTGCGCGCCCGGGATACTGGGCGTGTGCATCGGCGGAGACCGCGCGACCGCATACGAAGTCGCCAAGGAGCAGCTACTGCGTCCGCTGGGGAAGTCCGGCGATTCGCCCGACGCGACGCTCAGGCGGCTCGAGGGGGATATCCTGCGGGACGCCAATTCGCTCGGCATAGGCCCGATGGGGCTTGGCGGAAGGACGACGCTCCTCGGCGTGAGGGTCGCGGCGCGCACGCGCGTGCCGGCCAGCTTCTTCGTGACGGTCGCCTACATGTGCTGGGCCTGCCGCCGCGGCGAGGAGTCCTTTTAGCGGCTCTCCCGGGGCGCATGGCATTGGACCGCAAAAAACTTATTTTCCCCCATTGACCTGACCCGTCCGGAAATGATATACTATTCTCCACTTGAACGTTCGGGTGTGGCGCAGTGGTAGCGCAGTTGACTGTTAATCAATTGGTCGCTGGTTCGAATCCAGCCACCCGAGCCAACAAGTACGGCAGCCTCGCGGACGCGGGGTCTTTTTTTTGCTATGCTGCACAACGGGGAGAACACGGTCGGCGGGATAGGCGTCGACGTTGCGCGAAAGGGCGTCCGGCGCATCAATGTCAGGGTTGGCGCCGACGGTCGCGTTCGCATGTCCGTCCCCGCCAGGGGGACTACGCTTGCCGAGGCGGAGGCGTTTCTGCTCAAGAACTGGGGCTGGGTGCTCAAGGCTAGGGAGGCCGCGCTTGCGCGGCAGCGGGCGCGGCCTGGTCCGGCGACGGGCTTCGAGCGGCGCACCCTGGCCGCGCTGCTCGACGAACTGAACGGCGAATGGACCCGTCGGCTCGGGGAGTCCGGCGTCACGTGGCGCGTCAGGTCCATGAAGTCTCTATGGGGCTCCTGCCACTGGCGCAGGAGGCACGTCGTCTACAGCACCGAGCTGGCGGGCGCGCCGAGGGGCCTTGTGGAATACGTCGTCGTCCACGAGCTTACGCACCTCCAGGTGCACGACCACGGGCCGCGCTTCCGCGCGCTGATGGACGAGCGGCTGCCGGGCTGGGAGGAGCTGCGGCGCAGGCTCAACAGGCGGGATTTCCGTTCCGGGTCTGCCGTCGTCCAGCCTGAATTTTGGTGAGTTTGCCCCCTTGCGCGCCTTCGGCGAATATGGTATCATATCCGCGTTTCTGACACAAATCAAGGAACTGTCAAAAATGAAAAAGCAGATATTCGCGGTTGCCGCGTCCTTCTCGATTGCCTGCGCGTACGGCGCCGGCTTTGGAATCTACGAGGCTTCCGCGCGCGGAAACGCGATGGGCGGTGCTGTCGTCGGCGACGTTTCCGATGCCACGGCCAACTACCACAACCCGGCGAACCTGGCGTTCTCCACGAACATCATGGTGGCGACCGGGATCTCGATGATCAACCCCTACTGCGACGTCGAGGTGGACCATGTCTCGCAGGACAGGATGAACCCCGGCTGGTTTGCGGTTCCGACGTTCTACGCCAGCGTCCCGCTTCCGTTCGACCTCGCCTTCGGCTGGGGCAACTACACCGAATACGGGCTTGGCACGCACTACAACGGCGACTGGGCGCTTTCGTCCGACACGCAGAAGACGACTATGCGGCAGGTGACGCTCAACCCCAACCTGGCGTGGAAGGTGACGGACTGGTGGAGCGTGTCCGCCGGCCTCAGGGGCAGCTGGATACAGTTCACCAACCACAAGCATCCGTATTCGCACAGCAACCTCGAGGTCGACGCGAACGGGATGGGCACGCTCACGGCGGTGGACCCCTACAACCTCCACTCGAAGCTGAAGGGCGACGACTGGGGCCTTGGCTGGAACGCGGCGACCACGTTCAAGCCGCACAAGGACGTGTCAATCGGCATCGTCTACCGCTCCAAGATCAAGCACAAGATCAAGGGCGACTTCGACCTGACCGGCGACGTCACCGGGACGGCTTCGGGCGTCATCAACCACCCGATTGCGGGTGCGATGCCGTACGCGATCCCCGTCAGCCAGTCGTTCAACGCGCATCTTCCTGCGAGCGCGCACCTCACGCTGCCCGAGTCGCTGGCCGTCGGCGTCAACTGGGACGTCACGCCCCGCTACCGCGTCGGCACGTCCGTCACCTACACGCGCTGGAGCAGCGTGGACGTGATCAAATTCAACATACCCGGCTACGGATACAAGCTGCCGCTCAATTGGCACGACACGGTCCGCGTCGGCGTCGGCATGGAGTACGACTTCCTGTCGTGGCTCAGCGGGCGAATCGGCTACACTTACGACCAGGACCCGAGCCGCAAGAGCAACTCCACGACGATGCTCCCCGCGGGAGACCGGCACATCATCGGCACGGGCCTCGGCTTCAAGCTGACGGAGAACCTCCGCCTCGACCTCGGCTACAGCTTCATCCGCATGAACAACCAGCACTACTGGATCGGCACCGTCGACAGGCAGGGCGACGAGACGAGGCACTACTTCTCCTGCCGCAACGGCTACTCGCACATCGTTTCGGCCACGGTGTCCTACTCGTTCTGATGCCAAGGATTGACCACGAGTCGCGCAAGCGCCGCATCGTCGCGGAGAGCCTCAAGCTCTTCGCGACGCGCGGCTTCCCGAAGGTGAACTTCGGGATGATCGCGCAGGCGTGCGGCGTCTCGCGGACGATGCTGTACCTCTATTTCAAGGACAAGCGCGCGATATTCAACGAGGCCATAGACCTCGTGACCGGCAAGATACGCGCGACGTACGAGGAGTGCGCCGCGATGGCCGCGGGCGCGGAGGCGAAGATACGGCGCATCTCCACGGCCGTCTTCGCGACGCTCTTCGACAACCGCGACTACATCTGCGTCATTGCGGACGTGCTGACCAACTACCGCCGCAAGGGGGCCGTCCCGGTGGAACGGGTCCGCGCCCACACGGAGGGCCTTGTCCTCGTCCTGCGGCGCCTGGTCGCGGAGGGCGTCGAGCGCGGCGAGCTGCGGGCCACGGTGAACCCAGACCGCGCGGCGGCCGTCCTCTATTCGCAGTTCGAGGCCGTCGCCCTGCGCATGGCCGTCACCGGCAACGCGGACCTCGCCGCGAGCGTGGAGGCGATGGACGAGATCATGCTTGCGCTGCGCAGCTGAACCGGGCGCGGGGGCTCTGGCGCGATGGACGGCAAGGAGAACTACCACACGCACTCTAAGTGGTGCGACGGGCGGAACACCGTGGAGGAGCTGGCCGCGGGCGCGGAGGCCATGGGCTTTGCGGCGCTGGGCTTCTCGTCCCACGCGATGCTTCCCGCGGACCCCCTGGACTGGCCGCTGACGGCTCCGCGCCTCGCGGCGTACGCGGAGAGCGTGCGCGCGGCGGCGCGCGCGCACGAAGGGCGGCTCCGCGTCCTCTGCGGGGTGGAGGCGGACTACGTGAAGGGCGCGTGCTTCCCCGACCGTCCGGCGTACGCGGCGCTTTTGCCGGACTACGTCATTGGCTCGGTTCACTTCGTCGTGGCGCCGGACGGCGCCTGGGTGGCGGTGGACGAGTCCCCGGAAGCCCTCCTGAAGGGCGTGGCGGACCACTTCGGCGGCAGCGCGGAGGCCTTTGTCCGCGCGTATTTCGAGCAGCAGAGGGAGATGGCGTCCGGCTTCGACTTCGACATAATCGGGCACGCCGACCTCTGCCGCAAGTTCAACGGCGGGCTCGGGCTCTTCGACG
>Ga0265299_10002246_pt1 | contig 20178 bp, 19 predicted proteins | sample AusTroGonzalo_MG_4_FD_193485 | JGI IMG/M metagenome (GOLD analysis project Ga0265299, IMG submission 193485) | Bovine rumen microbial communities from tropical cattle in Woodstock, Queensland, Australia - Gonzalo_02 | ecosystem: Host-associated > Mammals > Digestive system > Stomach > Rumen ... | reverse complement strand
AATCAACTCTGCAACCCTGTTCGCCTGGTCGGACGCAAACACAACCTCCTTGCAGCACCCTTCCGCAACACCGCCAAGAAACTCCTCATACGCATGCCTAACCGAATTCACATACCCGCCGTTGAAACTGTCCATCCGCAGCGGGGCATATTCCTCTTCATTCATATTGTCAATGACCCTGCCGCTGACGCAGCCCTTCTCCGTCACCGTAACAACCGCGTGAAAATCACCGCCAAGAATATCCGCCTCGTACACAAACCCCTCTCCGGTCCTGACGAACCCGAACTTCTCCATTGCCTCCGCCACAAACCGCTTACGCTTAAAAACCGTTTCTTCTATAGGTACTGACATTCGCTTACTTTTTTCTCCTGTCGCAAAGTTTTTTGCAAGCGACCGCCATTATCTCTCAATCAAGTCTTCCATGGTGCAGCCCAGCACTTTTGAGATGCTGTACAAGGTTTCTGCACTTGCCTTGTTAATGTCCTTGCGGCGCTGCTCGTACATCTGGATTGAACGGAGGCTGACGCCGGAGTCATTGGCGAGTTCCGCCTGGGTGCACCCATAGGTGGTGCGAATCCGCTTCAGGTTGGTGTCCTTAAAGTGTTCCCTGACCCTCTCATCCGCCACATCCACAAACTTCGTGATATCCGCCTCGTGGAGGGTGAAATACATCTTCCGCAGGTCATCGAAGGTCAGCGCCTTGAAGATTTCACCGTAACGCCTTGACGAGTACCATTGATAATACGCCAAGGCCCACCCGATCCAGTACTCCGCAGACCGCTCCATACGCTCCCGGGGCTCCGTCTCAAGCTGCTTGCCGGTGGTTTCAAAAACCACATCGATGGCAATCTCAATCCCGCTCTTCCCTGAAAGCAAAGCCGCCTCGCCGTTCTCCATCCGTTTACTCACCGAGCTTGCAGCAAAAAGCTTCACAAAATCACCGCCCGGAATCTGACAAGTGTTTACCGCATAGTCAAATGCATCGCCAAGCACCGTCTGTGCATCACTCAAATTAATTTCTCGGTATGCGCGGGTCATCGTTTTTGATCTCTCCTCTCATAATGTCCTGTATATACAAGCCGTCCGCTTCTTCCTCCAGTATCTCCAGGTAGGTTTTATTGGCGGCGTCATCCCGTGCTTTCCGGAGCACGTAATAGGTGTCTTTTTCGGCGCTCTCAAACCCTTCAAACTTAATCTTTGAAAAAGCAAACCGGGACTTGATGACAATCTGCTCGCCAAGCTTCCCAAGCCTCATTGCACGCGCCAACTGCTCCACCGTAATCCCGTTGTTGACAAAAGCCTCCGCATAATCGAAATAGGAGTCATCGGCCCTGTATCCGACAATCAGATCAAAGGCATTCACATTAATGCTAAAGTGCTCGATCAAGTACTGTTTCGCTCTCCTCGCCACTGGCGTTTTTATCGAAAAAATGCGGTGTTCCACAAGTACGGCAATCCAGTTCAGAATGGTATAGTCCGGGCTGTTGAGATTCAGTATGTTGAGGTATTCAGTATCAAGCGTATACCTGTTGGAAAAACCGTCCTGCAGCGAGGAAACGGCCCACTCCTTCGCAAGGTCATTGCTTTCGGTGCAGTAAAACCCCAAGCCGAAATCGTTGTTCTTTTTTCCCCCGCCAAAAACAGGCGTCTCAACGATCTGCTTAGAACCGTGATATATCGTTATCAACTTCTCCATAGCGCTGCACCTCCCTCTGAAATCGCCAATATTATATCACTACAGTGATAGTTTGGCAAGGAGTTTGAGGGATTTTGTATCACTACGGTGATATTATTTGATTCTCTCGTAGAATTATGGGGATATTCACCGGCGTTTTTATCGAAAAAAATGCACTGATTTTAAACGGTTTTCCATGATGAAGCAGCTCCTTCGATTACATCGATAAGCTATACAACCAGCTTCCTCACGGTGCCACTTGTTATAAGACGCCAAATGAAAGCTGCCAAACAATGCCGCCCGATAAAAAACATTAGTCTGAATATAATGCATTAGTTAGCTTGGTATTTTTCAATTGCCTCTTTGAACTGTGAAACACTTTCTTCGGCAAATCGAGTCTTATTCTCAAGAAGTTCTAAAAATTTACTATACAGACTTCGATATATTATTTTGTGAGCTTCGTTTTGTATACTATTTTCGTCAAAAGGATCAACTTCAAACGTTTCTTCGGTAGATGTTGCTTTATCTATCAAATACAGCACGTCGTCCTTAGTCATTTTATCGACCTGTTCCGTCTGACCATTGTCACGAAGGAATAGACCCTTCCCGTTCTCAATTTTTAAGTATTTCATAATCTCTACGCCTTTCGTTATATGCTATTTCACCGGCCTCAAGACAATCCAAAGTTGCCCTCAAATTGCTGACTTTTTCCCCGGTACAGTTTTTCAGTTCTTTGCTACCTGGTTCACCATAAAAAACATCATATTGTGCTTTCTTCCCTGTGATTGTTCTAACCGTATTAACAACAAAATCTGGGTGGATAGATGCACCCACAGTACTATTATGAGTAACAATCACCACCGGTATCTGTTGTGAGATTTCTTTGATAATGTGGTTTACCCGCTCCTTTAAGAAAATATTGTCAAAAGATGATTCCGGTTCATCTATCAGCAACATATCGTATTGATATGCATCGTTTATTTCTTGCAAGAGATTAAACTCAGCTCTCTCTCCTCCAGAAACTTCGCATCCATAGCTATTTAAAATTACATACTCAACTTTAGCAAAATATTCATAGTACTTATCGCTTGGTAATTCCGCTATTTTCTTTAATCCAAGTAAAAAATCATATGGACTCGCGCTGTACTGCGAGAATATTGAAGAAAATGAGACGACCTTACCGCTATGTGTTTTTAACTCACCAGCGCCATTATATTTCCGTTTTCGTGCTTGGATTTTAAAGCCTTCAACTTCTTTTTCGTAAATTACGTTTTCACGCTGTAGCGCTCTTACTATTCGATTGAATTTGTCAATCTTAACCGAATTCATCTGGACATTATAAAAATCAACATCTTCAATTCTTGTTGCAGCGGTCCTTGATTGCAATCCGCGCTTGATGTCAGAAAGCAAATCATTTACCCATAGCTTTTTCAATACTAACTCACGCTCAATTTGATATTTTGTGATTAAATCCTTTAACAAGGCAACAAGTAATTCTCTGCTGATGTTTCGCTCTATGATTTCTCTATATTGTACGGAATCCAAAAGCTTCTTTGTCGCCTCGATCAACTCAGTGATACTCTCCTGATTATCTGTGGAGTACTCACTTTCAGAATAAAAAGCACATCTTGAAAATGCATCTGAACGTTCTGTTTCTTCTGCATACTTTATAAGAGAAGTGATGTAATCCTCTACCGCTTTTTTATCATCAGAAAGAGAGATATCCTTGACCTCATCAACAACCTTGCTGAACAGGAGGAAATAATCACGTGTAATTGTCCCTTGCTTTGCAGCAAGCTTCTCAGAAAAAACCTGCTCAGCTTTTGATGGATCCACTTCCAACAATTGAAACTGACGAATGTATTTCACATTCTCATACTGCTCATTGAGGCGATTCAGTGTATAAGACTTCCCTGACGAACGACCACCAATAATCACGTTAAGACCGGTTGAAAGCATCAAGTACGGCAGTGCAGTAAATTGTCTATTTCCGTTTTCTGCAGACAACATAACTTTCGTCTTGTCTTGAAGGCATAGCTTTAGTGAAGGCAAAGAAATATCATCTGTATCGATAAATGTAGATCTAATCGGAAATACCACATCTTCAACCGGCCTAAAATCGCTGAAATAGACGGGCGTCGGCTTAGCGTCGTCTTTCTGGTAGTAAACAAACTTCTTTATGCTACCTACTTCGCCACAGCAAATATAATCACCTAGCATTGATAGCGTATATGCGTCCACCGCTGGGCTCTTCTCCATATGCGGGATAAGCATGTATTGGCTTAGGTTAGGAAATATTTCCATGAACTCTTGAACAGAAACAGACATGCATGGACTGACAATATGCTCTTGAATTTTGGCGCAACGACTTGCAAAGTCTGCAACATTTGAAGAATTAGCGATTACAAGCAAATGGCCTTTTGTCGTCCCTATATTGATCTCAATTCCTGGATACACTGTCGTGATTTCTGCTAAAGCGATAGCAATTTCATTAAACTGTGCCTCATCGAAGAGATTGTGGTTTGTTATTGCAATTGCATCAAGAGCTTTTTCTTTTACGTAGTCTTTGAGGACTTTAAGAGAAAACTCAAAATCTCGATCACTTTGTGTTTTGACAGTGTGAATATGTAAATCGATTTTTTTCATATCTTCATCCAACTATAACCGGGGTATCACCGTAGTTCCTCATTTAAAAATCTAGATTCCCAAAGATTAACCTTGAATCAAAGGCATACTCAAACGGAAACATTTGAGATACCCTTACGGGCTCTGACTGCCTATAGTGATCCTTCATTTTTAAAACGAAGATATCTTAAGAAGAATCTTCTATGTGACGGAATTATCTATAGTTACGATTTTTGTTAACTGCAAATAACGAAAGTTACCCATGCATTCGTTTCAGCAACTAAAATCCATTGCATATTATTACACAATAGTCACCGACTTTTCAAGATATCATTGTTGTTTTAGTAGATTATCGTATAATTATTTTTCAAAAATCTGATCCGATTATTATGCGCATTGCTCTTGATAAAATGATAGGCCGGTGATAAAATGGATTATATCAATTGCAAAGGGAGCGTAGGGTTAATGTCACTACCTGATGTATTAAAGATGACTCGTCAAAAAGCCTTCATGTCACAAGAAGAATTTGCGAATGAAATGGGTGTGTCAGTCATTACCATTAACAGATGGGAAAACGGAAAATGCAAGCCGAATCTTTCCGCCTTAAAAAAAATAAAATCATTTTGTAAAACTCACGAATTATCGTATGAGATAATAGAAAGTGAATGGTTTGGCTATTTCGGGGAGGAGCAATAATGGGTAAGAAACTTACCGTGCTGGACCTGTTTTGCGGGGCGGGTGGTCTGTCAAAGGGATTCATGGATGCTGGATTTGACGTTGTTCTCGGAGTTGATTTTGACGATGCGGCATTAAAGACTTTCAGAGAAAATCACGGTTCCGCAAAGGCCATGAAACTCAATCTGTTTGATCATGGCAACATTAACATTATTGAAGAAGACCTGAAAAACAGAAATATTACACTTGACGTTCTTATTGGGGGACCACCATGCCAAGGTTTTTCGATTGCGGGCCCAAGAGATATGAACGACAAACGCAATTCGCTTTACCTTGCGATGGTCAAACTTGCAGAAAGGTTAAAGCCCCGTGCTGTTGTTCTTGAAAATGTTCCTGGAATGCTCCAAACTAATGATGGTATTGGTGCCAAGAGAATTATCCAGGACTTTTGCGAAATCGGATATAAGATGACGCCTAAATTGCTATATGCTCCAGATTACGGAATTCCGCAGATTCGTAAAAGGGTTTTCTTTGTTGGTCTTAGAGATAGTTTCTCGGATTTTGTCTTTCCAGCGGCAAAACTGACAAAAAAACAATATGTCTCGTGTGCCGATGCAATAGACGACCTTCCAACTTTACAGCTAGAGAGTGGCGAAATCATTTACGGAGACGAAGTCCAAAACTATGCCACCGCTCCAAGGACAGAGTATCAAAAACTTATGCGCAAAGGCTCTTGTGCTGTTTATAATCACATCGGAAGTATTCCGATAGAAAAAACAAGACAGATGATATCCCTTGTTCCTGAGGGAAAAAACTTCAGAGCACTGCCGGATGAGTATCGCAAGCTGTACAAATATCACGAAGCATTAACTCGCTACGACGGGAACAAGCCATCGCTGACTATTAACACAGGTCATCGATCGCATTTCCATTACAAGTACAATCGAATTCCCACTGTTAGAGAAAGCGCCAGGCTGCAGAGTTTTCCTGATAGTTTTATCTTTTACGGAAATAAATCGGAACAATACAAACAAGTCGGAAATGCTGTTCCGCCGCTTCTTGGGCAAGCTGTCGCAGAAGAGTTGAAAAAGACTCTTAACACTCAAACGACCATTAAGATGGTTGATTTGTTTGCTGGATGTGGCGGTCTTACAGAAGGATTTATGCAAACGGGAAAATACAAAGAAGTCGCTGCTGTCGAATGGCTCAAGCCTCAAGTCAATACTCTTAGAAAAAGAGCTAAGGACAAATGGGGGAAAGGAGATGCGTATGACAGCATTATGCATTTCGATATACAACGTGAGGAAGAACTATTTGTGGGGTGGAATGATCAAGAATTTGGATCTGGGAAAGGATTAGATTACTTTGTTAATCGTGCAGATGGGATCGATATTATTATTGGCGGCCCACCTTGTCAGGCATATTCTATTGCTGGACGGGTTCGGGATGAAAACGGCATGAAAAACGACTACAGGAACTACCTGTTTGAACACTATTTAAATGTTGTTAACAGATACCGTCCAAAGCTTTTTGTATTTGAAAACGTACCTGGCATCTTAAGCGCTTCTCCTAGCGGCACACCAATCACTGACCTTATAAGAAGCGGCTTTGACAGTATTGGTTATGAGATTATTGCAGATCTCAAAGTCGCCCAGGTTAATGCCGCTGATTATGGGGTTCCACAAAACAGAGCGCGCGTTGTAATTGTTGGATTAAATAAGGATTCTTTTGCAAACAGACAAGAAATCTTAGAACGATTTTACAATGAGTTGATGCCTCGTTATCTTTCAAACAAAGTGTATACTGTTCGCGATGCAATAGGAGATCTTCCAGCATGTATGCCTTATTATGATGAGGAACATCATTCGCGCAAGATTTCACACAGTACTCCGGAATGCAAGGTTTCATGGCATTCCCCGAGGTATAGCAACCTAAGAGATATGGATACCTTTAGAATTCTTGAGGAAGACGTTGCATCCGGAAGACATGAATATGACAGCCAAAAAATCAGTCAGCTATATGCGGAAAAAATAGGTTCAAGTTCGCCAATTCATCGTTATCACGTCCTCGATCCTGACGAGCCGAGTACTACTATTATCGCGCACTTATACAAAGACGGAAATCGTTTCATACATTACGATCCCACTCAACAGCGAACAATTACTGTTAGGGAAGCAGCAAGATTGCAATCATTTCCGGATGATTTTGAATTCGTCGGCAGTAGAGGAAACGCATATCAAATGATTGGAAATGCTGTTCCTCCGATGTTGGCAAAAGCAATTGGCAATGCCATATATGATCTTATAAATGAGGAGAGTTGAAATGTACCATTACCTGTTTACAAACGATTTGAGGATATCAACCCTCGCTGACACTTTACGAAAAGCAGGCAATGCTTTCGTGACGGACAGTGTTCCTTCTGCAATTGAAGATAAAAGCGAAAACAACAATATTTTAACGCTCGGTTTCTATTTTAATCTCGCAAAAAGTAGTAACTGTGCATCTGCATGTGCAGAAGGGAATGTTCGAGAAGTAGTTCTCAACTTTATCAAGAAGTTTCAGTTTCCAAATCCGCGAACTCCCGAATCCCTTGATGATTGCGTAGCAGATGGCATTACCATTGCACCGATGAGATTGATATTGCAAGCTTTATATTTTATGAATATGATGTTCCCGGGTTCCGCTCATCTTTCGCGAGAAGAGATTTTGAATTTCTTTTTTTACAACAAAGATATTGCAAAAACCAAAACTCCGAACATTTCAAAGCTGGTATTTGATATCAATGATTTCAGAAGAACTAATATTTTGCCTTCAAACGTTGAAACCAATTCCGAAAACAGAAATTGGAAACACGAGGAAAGGCAAATAAGAGAAATGACTAAGGTTTTAACCTGGTCGGGATGTGTTGCGGAAAACGATAATCAAGAACTATATATTCATCACGACGGTCTGACATTAGAAAACAAAGCGGATCTCTTTGATATTTTAAGCTACAATGAATTGTGGATTCCAGAAGACGGTGTGGCTTTTAATACCAACAAGGCATCATACCAACACTATATGGATATCAAAACAGAAGGAACAACTCCTTCAGAAATAATTGATTGGGGCCATATTATAAGTCTTTCAAACAAGGATTTCATTTTTGCCTGCCTAAAGATAATGGAAGAACAGGGTTTACTGAATGAAGAAAACCTGGCTATATTAACGAGTAAGGAATTATGCCATTCAAAATGCGGATTTCCTATCTACGCTATCCTTATGGAAGTGAATCTTTCTCTATCGTACACACAGCAGTGCTATATTAGTGGAATCAATAGATACTACCCAAATCAGTTTGAATTGGGCGAAAAACAGTATTATGTATGCAACAACTGGTACCCCGAATATAGGAGCAAATTTGTTGAATGGCTGGCAAGTCTAATTGCCCCTGGAACAGTTATTAAAAAGCACGAAGTCAAGCAAGGAGAAAACCTCATTCTCTATGGCGCTCCCGGATGTGGCAAGAGCCGCTATATTAAAGATCATTTTTGCGATGACAGCAGTTATATGGAACGTGTTGTTTTCCACCCCGACTATACTTACACTGATTTTGTCGGTCAAATACTTCCAGAGAACAACGACGGTCATATTTCATATCCTTTTGTCCCGGGACCTTTTACAAGAATACTCCGCAATGCAGTTAACGATAGCAATCACAACTATTATCTTGTCATTGAGGAGTTGAACAGAGGAAATGCGCCAGCTGTATTTGGTGAAATATTTCAACTTCTCGACAGGATTGACGGCGAGAGCGAGTATGGTATAAACAACTCTGATATTGCAAAAGAAGTTTACGGAGACGCTGAACATCAGATCAAAATTCCCAAGAATCTGTTTATTCTTGCAACAATGAACACTGCTGATCAGAATGTATTTACATTAGATACAGCATTTAAACGCAGATGGAGCATGAGAAGCATATTTAACAATATTAACACATGCTATTTTTCCGATGAATTGATCTGCGGCACAAATGTTAGCTGGAAGAGCTTTCTGACCGCCATTAATACAAAGATAGTTGAAATTAGCGAAGGAAACATAGGAAGCGAGGATAAACGCTTAGGCGCGTTCTTTGTTCAGCCTCGTGAACTGCATGACGCAGATCTGTTCAGCGAAAAGATTTTGATGTATCTATGGAATGATGCATTTAAATACGACCACGAGAAAGTATTTAAATCGCAATACAAGACACTTGAAGATTTAATATACGGATTCAAATCAAATTACTTCGAAGTCTTTTCCGATGATTTTCATTTTCAATATGTCGAGGAAGGGACAGCCAGGGCCTCTGACAGTTGATTTGTTATAGGAGAAATTATGCGAAAAGGATACTGTATAACAAGCGAAGAATCTGAAGATAATTTTGTAGGCGTTCGTTTCCACAACGGGAGTCCCGAAGTGGTTTTCCCTCACGGTTACAATATATCGGATGATGAAAAAGAACAAAGAAAAGATGTTTTTAGATTGCTTTCCGTCTTGAAACAATTCTCCGATCGTTCAGACGGTTCTAAACATGAAAAAGGCGATGATATCTCCGATTTACCGATATACTCTTATCAGTATATTATTCAGGATTTCCTCGCGCACGGTTATTATTCTGAGAGAGAGATAAAATACGTTGAATCGGTTAAAGGGAAAATCAATTGGAAACGCACTATACAGCAAGAACAACCGCATATCGACAGAAACAACGTTGTATATTTGAGCTTCCAGACAAAAACAAACCAAATCAATACAGACAATTTAATAACACACATTCATGAATACTGTGTTTATAAGAGTTTCCTCAAATTCGGCTGGCTTTACTTTTCTTCCGATTATCTTCCTCAAAAGCCAAGAATTAAAACCGATAAAAAGCTGTTCGTCTCTGTATTAGAGGAAGAGTTTAATAACACTTTCAATGACGAAAAGAAGATACTCTTTCGGAGTATGATCAACGTTCTTCTTGATAACAAAGGAAGCGTTGATAATCTGAATGCTCGAATAGGCGTTACAAAATTTGAATATGTCTGGGAAAGACTGGTTGACTATGTATTTGGTGAATCCGACAAAGAACGATATTTCCCTCATGCCACTTGGCATATAATCGAAAATGGGAAACTTAAACAAAGTAGCGCCCTTGAACCCGATACTATTATGAAGTACCGTGGAAAAATCTATGTCCTTGATGCTAAGTATTATCAATATGGGGTCACAGGTTTGAAAGGAGATCTTCCTCAAACATCATCAATCCAAAAGCAGATAACTTATGGAAAACACATTTCAGGAATGAATGAAGTTCCGGCAAATGATGTATTCAACGCATTCATTATGCCTTTTCAATCAAAAACAAATACGCCTTATAAATTCGTAAGCGTTGGAACCGCTGACTGGGAATCATACTCAGTTGATTCACTGAATTACGCATACGTTCTTGGCCTTCTCGTGGATACTAAACATCTGATATCATCATGTTCAAGACACAGCGAAATTGCTATCGGACAACTTTCTGACCTGATTGAAGAATCTTTGGCAAATTATAAGATGATAACATACTCACAATGACTGACACTCTAAATCAAGTTAAGCAAAACTGGAGTATGTCCAGATATCTTTCAATGGACACATCCATTAAAGAAAAATCAGGTAGTGGATATTCCATCACTGGAACAGATGTCTGAATCTATAAATCTTTACCTAGAAAATACGGTGTTGTGCAAAAAAGTTATAAGACCGTCAACTTCATAAACGGCTGTATCAGGCATAGGTATCACGGATGTGAAAACCTTACCACTCCGTCAATAAGGTAAAGCTCTTGGAACAAAAACCCGAACTAAACAATAAAAATGAAAACACCATAGTAAACTTGAGAAAATGAGATAACACGTATTTCGGCTTGGGAATCTTCGGATTACCCAGTTCTTTAACAAAAACATAGAAAGAATCAAAGGAGTGCTTGGTGAACCAAGTCATTCTTCTTAAACAACGATATCAAATGACCTATCAGGAGGAAACACATGGCAACACTGGAAGAACTCGCCTCAAATGATGAGATAAAAGCGGAATACCGGAAGACATTTCTGTTAAATATGTTCCAAAAGATATGCGCCAGAATGAATAAAGATGAAAAATACCGCGAAAGAGTTAAAACCGTTTTTAGACAAACAAAAGACAGGAGCCAAACAACAGCCGCCCTAATCAAAAATTCATTAGGATATGATCTCTCATCCGAAGATGCCGCACTGTTAAGCAAATGGTTTTCAGCTAATCTTAAGAAACAGAGTTCCCGTAAACCTATTCCGCTTTCTGTTAAGATGGCTTTATATAAAAAACAAGGTGGAAAATGTATGGCTTGCGGCGAGGATCTTGGAGAAGATTGGTCTAAAATTCACGTCGATCACATTATTCCCTGGAAGCTGGTCGGCGACGAATTAGAAGATAATTACCAGGATTTGTGTGACACATGTAACGAATGCAAAAGCGCGCATACAGATTACATATTCAAAAGTATGATAAATCTGAACTAAAGGAGGAAAAAATGAAAAGGATATATCTTCAAAAAATAACGCAACATGGGATAATATGCTATATTGGCAAAATTGACCCGAGGTTCCTTGTCAGAGTCGCAACAAAAATCGAAATGAGCACAGTTCAGGATGCTCAGAGACCACTTAACGAAAAACGCGTCAGAGACATTGCAGCGTATGTAGCTTCAGATGGATTGAGTGTTTTACCCAACACTCTAACTATTGCAACCAAAGACGACCGCTTTGCAGTAAAAAAAGATGGGGAAGAGGTTTTTTACTATATCGATTTCCCGGAGACTGACTCTGAATTTGAAAGCTTCCTTAATTCAATTGATGTAATGGATGGTCAGCACAGACTATACTCATTTCTTCCCAGCATTCGGCAGATATCTGATGATGAAAACTTTGAAATAGGGTTTACAATGTATGAGCGCCCCACGCTTGAGGAGCGCAGAAGAATATTTGTCAGCTGCAACGAAAAACAAGAAAAAGTAAGCGGCAACCTTTTAATGTGGTTCAAATCCCAATTACAAATGCTTTCAGATGATGAGAAGTTGTTCTATGGGATAGTATCCAAGCTTAGCAATGAGTTTCCACTCAGAGGACATATCGTCATGAGTGCTGAAAAAATAAAAAACGGCGTTAAAGCAAAAGAAGTAATTGCTGCTTTAAGGCAAGCAAAAGTTCAGGATATGTCTATTGGAGGGAGAGCGTTAACCGATGAAGAAACGGTTAAAGTGATTTGCACATACTTGTCAGCATGGCAAACTGTTGTGGGATTTAATTTCAGCACTTCTGGGAAAAAAGAAGCTGGCCCTGCTATAACTATGGCGGGTTTAAAATACATGCTGATTCTTCTCCCCATTGTTTGGGAACGCGCAGTCAATCTTCGAAGACGATTTGATCAACAGTTTGTTGAAGACACTTTAAAGCTCTTCATTCAATCATACGGAATCGGAAGAAATGAATTCTTTACGAGTGAAGAACACAAATTCAAATTTAGAGACCGGACCGTAACAGATGCTTTTGCAAATGAAGGTGTTATCAAAATGAAGGCCTTGGGCTCAGAAGACTATAATCCTTTAGGTTGATAGTACGAGTTGCCGCAGAGAGAAATCTCTGCGGTTTTTGGATTCGCTCTTGACTTCTTCCCATCTGTTGTTTAAATCAAACTACATTCTTCTATCGGCTTCCAAGAGGATCTATTTTGAATTTACTAAGATTAATCTCTTATTCCATTCACCCAACCTCCAAACACCATCTATTCCTCCCCCACAATTCCATTGCACAATGGAGCTGCGGCACAAAGTTCACAAGCCAGCAGTAAACCGATAGCTTTGGCGGCAGCGGCAGCACAGGTTCAAAGGTTAAATGCGGGGCGCGGGTGGGGCCTTGGCGGGTTCAGGATTCAGTGAAAGGATCGGCCTCAGCCTCAGGTGTTGGCCAGGGCAGGAAGGGATACAGATCGTTGCCGGTTATGCCGCAAAGCTCATAGATCTTGTTGATTATTTCCCTGTAGGAAAGGCCTTCCAGGTAATGGTCGTTCGTTTCAAAAACGGAGCAATCAAGCCGCTCCCCCTTTTGGGGAAGAACCAGGCCCATGCTGTTGACGGTATCAAGGCTCACCTTTTTGAAGCAAACAACCCTGTCCTTTTGAAAGATGCAGTCAATCACAAACAGCACGTTTTCCTCTTCCTGAAACACTGCAATCACCTGGCCGTTGCGCATTTCTGCGGGAACATAGAAACCGATTTCACCGCCGCCTAAGGAATGGCTCAGCAGGAGATAGACGTAATACGCCTCTTCCTCGGTGTAGCTCCTTTGGTCGGAGGACTGGGTTAACTCCGCAAAATTCATCACTTTGACGGCGTCTTCATGGGAGATTTGCCTGATGCCTATGACGCCGGAGTTATAGCCGGATGTCTGGACATAATATTTGAGGCCGTTGTAGGAAAACTTTTGGCCGGTTTTCATTTCCCGCTGCAGGTCCGCAGGCAGATCTTTTCGGTGGATGACGATTGAATCAAGGGTGAAGAGCTCTGAGACGGTGGTCGCGGTGAGGGGGGCAAGGGCCTTGGCGGGTTTCGAGGGGGCAGGCTCGACCTTCTTTTCCTGCAGGTTTTGCTCCACGTAGGACTTGTATGCGTACACGCCAATGATTCCCGCCGCCAATACCGCTGCAGCCAGCACCACAGCTGCTATCAGCGCAGGCTTGAAACGGGGCCCTTTCCTTTTCTGCTCTATCTCCCGGTCCGTTGCTTCGCGGTTGCCCACATTGGCGAGTGCCTTTCTGAAATCTTCCCTGTTCATTTCTTTTCCTCCCTCAGTATAAAGGCCTTCAGCTTTTTTCGAATCTTGAAAAGTCTTTTCTTCACAGCCGCCAAGCTCATCCCGTTCTCCTCCGCCATGGTCTTCAGCGCCTTCATGGCGAAGTAGCGGCTCATAAAGATTTCCCTGTCCCGCGGGCCGATACGTTTGAAAAAATCCTCAATTATGCGCTCCGCCCTTTCGGTGCCGCTTTCTGTCGCGCCGCCGTTTACTGCGCCGCTTGGCGAAGGCCCGCTGCTTGTGAAATCGTCAAGCTCCCTCTCAATCAATTCCCTCTCCAGGCTTGAAACAAACGCATACTTGACGTCGCCAAGAATATCCCCCGGCTCCACGCCGAACATCTCCGCCATGCGCTCCAAACTGTAGCTGTCAGGCGTCCTGGCGCCGGTCTCCCACATTGCCACCAGCGACCTTGAGACGAACAAACTGTCCGCCAGGTCCTGCTGGGACATGGCTTTCCCGCTTCTAAGATTTGCGATTGCTTCAGCACATTCAGTCCCTTTTGAACTGTCCGGCATCTCAGAAAGGTCTGTCATTGGGGATACTCCAATCCGGATAATTAAGTCTTCGCATTCATTATATCATCGTGTGAAAGGCCTGTCTTGTCACAAAAGGATACCCCCCGCCCTGGGTGATGGGTATCCTTTTGTCTCGGCTGATGCTTTTCTATGTGAGAAAAGTGTTAAAAGTTGCAAAAATCTTCAATAGAAGCTTGACATCAGTGTCTTTCGATGCGATAATATGTGAGAAAACTGTTAAAAGTTGCAAAAATCTTCAATAGGAGGGCTGTTTATGGAAATCAATCGCGACCATTACCTTAACCAGCTAATATCCCGTAAGCAGAACGGATTGATCAAAGTGATAACGGGCATCAGAAGATGCGGCAAGTCGTATCTTCTTAACACTATTTTTTACAATTACCTCGTTAGCATTGGCGTCAATGAAGACCACATTATCCGCTTTGCGTTTGATTCTGCCGAGGATCTTTCGCTTATTGGCGAGGACCTGATACGATTGAAATCAGAGAACAAAAAAGTCGACCCTTCAAAATTTATGGCATACATCAGGGAGAAGGTCGTAGACGACGGCATGTACTTCCTTTTGCTTGACGAGATTCAGGAATTAAACGCTTTTGAATCTGTGCTGAACAGTTATCTGCGCAGAAGCAACATGGACATATATGTCACCGGCAGCAACGCCAAGTTTCTCTCCAGCGATATAATTACTGAATTTGAGGGAAGAGGCGACGATGTTCATCTTTACCCGCTCAGTTATTCGGAGTTTATGACTGTATGGGAAGGCGACAGGTACGAAGGGCTGACGCAGTATATGCTCTACGGAGGTATACCTCTTGTCGTCCTTCGGAGAACCCCGCAGGAGAAAATCGCCCTTCTTAACACTCTCTTCAAAGAAATATATATCAAGGACATCGTAAGCCGCAACAAAGTACGTAAAGTAGGAGAACTGGAGGATTTGTTGAATATTCTTTCGTCTTCCGTCGGATCACTGACAAATCCTGAAAAGATTAAAAACACTTTCAAGACCGTTAAAAAATCTTCAATTACTACTGCCACCATTCTCAGGTTTCTTGGCTACTTTGAAGATTCATTTCTCATAGAGGAAGCAAAGCGGTATGACATAAAGGGTAGGGGCTACATCGAAACGCCCTCTAAGTTCTACTTTTCCGATCTCGGACTTCGTAATGCAAGGATTAATTTCCGCCAATTCGAACCGAATCACAGTATGGAAAACGTAATTTATAATGAGCTCCGAATGCGAGGCTACAATGTCGATGTGGGTGTTGTGCCCGTTGTCGAAAAAACAAAAGACGGAAGCGTAAAGCGGTTAAGTCTTGAAGTGGATTTCGTTTGTAACCTGGGATCGAGTCGAGTATATATCCAGTCAGCTTACTCTCTTCCCAACGAAGAAAAGCGCATACAGGAAACACATTCTTTCAAAAAGATTGATGACTCTTTTAGGAAGATTATTGTTACCAAGGATCTTGTATCTCCCTGGTATGACGAAAACGGTATTCTAACAGTTAACATCTACGACTTTTTACTTGGCGACGATTTCATTTAGTTGTCTTGCCTCATAAACAATTTGTCACAAAAGGATACCTCCGTCCTGGGGCAGGGGTATCCTTTTGTCTCGGCTGATGCTTTTCTATGTGAGAAAAATGTTAAAAGTTGCAAAAATCTTCAATAGAAAACCTGAAACAGGGTTTTCACGCTCACTCGCTCCACTCAAGGTAAAACCTTACGTTCACGTCGCCTTCGCCGAATATCTTCAGAATCTGCTCCTTGGATTTGTAGGTCTTTTCGCCTATTCTTACGGCCTTGACAGCCTTTTTCCCGTAGCAGACGGCAACGGTATTTTCGTCCGTCAGGATCACGTCGCCGGGCTCGGTTTCGATGTCATTGGCGGTAAAAGGAATGCTTTTCGGAAGGGTCCCTTTCTTCGAAAAGCACCCGTCGTCCTTCAGCTCCACGGCAAGTGGCGTACACTGCTTCGCGAAGGCCTCTGCGGCATCGTTCTTGGCGATGGACGCATAAAGCTTCATCTTCGGAGCCTCAACGGCAAGCACAGCCGTGGGCGTGCAGCACTCAATTTCCGGTATATCCTTTTTTCTGGGCATAGCTTCATCCTCCTTTTCCCTACCGCCAATTTTACCCTCCGGCGCCTGCGGGAATCAACCGGCAGCATTGGCGACGAACAAAAACATAAGTTTGTCGCTTTGTATTATATCAAATGCTTTCCAATTGTTTCAGCATCTCGGGAATCCCGCGAACAACTGTGTCATAAACAATGGAAAAATCAACGTGACCATAGTTGTGAACAATTCTGTTTCGCATACCCTTGATGGCAACCCACGGAACATTGGCATGTATTGCCTTAAACTGTTCTGTCAGTTTTCCGTTATTCTCTGAAATTTGAATGATTCGGAACATGATAGAGTCAACAAGTACTTCATCGGCTTCAATCTCTTTTCTTGTCTTCCCAGTAGTATGATCAACCACAAACTTCAGATCTGTTTTTATCTTTTCTACATAGTATTGATCAGTTTTATCGTTATCCATATATCTTGACTCCGTCTCTCAAAATCTCCTGCACAAGTGTAGGATTGTTGTTAAGCTGTGCAGCATCAAGTAAATCCACTTTTTTCTTCAGTTTTTCACGAAGAATCTCTATCAGTTCAAAAAATTTCAGTCCGTTAACCGGCAGAGAAACAAGCAGGTCAACGTCACTGGTCTCTGTTTCTGTTCCCTTGGCGTAAGAGCCAAACAGATAACAGTATTCTACTGAATATGAGGGAAAAACTGAGCCGCAAATCTCTTTGATTTGGTCAATTGTCAATTTTCCGTGCTCTTCATCGATAAACCCGAAAGCGTTTAATCGCTCAATAATGTATTGATACTTAATGCGGTTGATCCTGCTCTCGTCAGATTCATACCTCTTATACGTGCGAAGGGGAATCTGCAAATATTCAGAACATTGGCTCTGTGTCAATCCCTTTGTTTCGCGCAACTGCCTTATTGACATTTTTATCACCCCGTAGCCATTATAATAGCTTGGCATCTTCTTGTCAAGACAACGGTGCCATTTTGGCACTATTATTGTTTTGTTTAGTGTCAAAACGACACCTGCCAGTGGTTGATGCAATGCCATCTGCGGCTTGCGTAAAGAGCCAAAAATCAACCGATAGCAACTTGCATCCAGGATAAATGGTCTCCTATCCACGAGTTAAATGAATTGCGCATATCGGCAAGGGTCCGCTGCCCTGACTGGTAGCGGGTGGCCTCCATGCGGTAGAGCCTGTTGTAGCCGTTTTCGTTGATCTTGTCCAGGGCGGCGTTGACGGCTGCGGCCACCTTGTCGTAGGTTTTGTAGAACAGTTCTTTGTATGCCTGGGCAAACTCCTGCTTTTTAAGAAGCTGGGGGAAGTAGAAGTGGGAGCCGTCGCGGTGGATATTGGCGAATGAATCCACGGTCCATTTCCAGGAGTCAAAGTCCCAGTTGGGGCCCATGACGATCTTGCTGTCTGCGGTGGAGTCCTTCTTCCACATGTAGAGGTTGTTGCCGCCGGAGTCCAGGAGACACATGTAGTCCGCCACCAGGAGCCACTTGACGAAGGAGTCCATGTCCATGTAGTCAAGGTAGGAGCTGTCGTTTCTGGCCAGCGCATTTTCAAGGTCGATCATGTATTTCCTTATGTACTTGTAGGCCGCGGAATTCTTGTCGATATCGTCGGTGTCAGGGTACTTGAAGGTGTACTTCATCACGAAGTTCACGCAGGATGGGGTGGTGAAGTAAAGAGGCTCGTTCCACCAGTAGGCGTCGTATTCGATGACAAAGCCGTCGTCGTCAACGGGGCAGCGCCACTTGGCGTCACCATTCCCGGTGCCCTCCTTGACGCATTCCGAGAGCACGTAGAGGCCCCGGTAGTCGCCGTTGACGTAGAGGCAGACGTAGGTGTAGTCAGGCGACCAGGGGGTGCCCACAACGTCTGCAATGGCATCACCGGCAACGCGGTAAATGTCCGTTCCGTAGTTGAGCAGGAGCCACTCCTTGTCGGCATAGGACTTTCCGTCCGCCGGCCGGTCTATAAACGACGCCAAGAGGTCCGCCTTCTTGCTCAGCTTGATCTTGTAGGGCTTCTTAATGCCGTAGGCGCTGGTGTTGCCGCGGATCTTCATCTTGGCGCCTTGGAACTCATTGTCGGCGGTCATGTTCACCGATGAGTCGTAAACGACATTGTTGGAGGCATCGAAAATCTTCACGATACTGTTTTCCCAGGTCGCATTGGTTATACCCGCTCCGATATTTCCGGACGGCGGCGTGACGTATTCGCAGGTGGGCCACACGTAATCCTCGGTGGTGATTTCCACACGCGGGAAGGCAACCCTTCTCGCATTCGGTATGTAGCAGGTGCTGAAGGTGACAACACTTCCGATTTGTTTGTAGCCGTAGCCTCTCAGCCGGATTGTGTATGATGTGTTCTGCGCGAGTTTCGTGATATTGCACTCGCCAAGGTCGCCGTCGTATGTTTTGGAAACCGTGTTTGTTCCGTCGGTAACGTCAATCTCCACGCAGCGCAGGGGTGTCCCCTCCGCCTCTTTCCAGGAGATCAAAAGCTCGCCGCTGTCCGTAATCCCGTACCCGTAAGACGCCAAGAGACAGTCTCCTGTCGCCGCGTGGGCCATCGCCCTGGAGGACACCGAAACTTTAAGGGCGCTCTTCACTCCCCGGATAACGTAAACATCCCGCCCCAGGTCCTCAATTTTCGCATACGTTCCCTCCACGCTCACCGAGGAGACCATATAGCCCTTTTGGGGCTCCAGGCAGAGCCAAAGGTCGCCGTTATCGCGGGTTGGCGCTCCGCCGGGGGCGTCGGAAGTGTAGTAGATGTCCGACAGGCTTTCCGGAAGCTCTTTTCCGTCGGTGTAAAGAGAGGGGGTGATGCGCTTGTCGGTTTTGACCGTGCAAAGGTAAGAATATGTTTCGTAATACTCCCGTGTTCCGGGTTCAGGGCCCGGAGTTGGCGTCACCGTGGGTGTAGGTGTGGGTGTGGCCGTCGGGGTGGGAGTGGGTGTTTCGGTTGGAGTGGGAGCTTCCGTTGGCGTGGGGGCCTCGGTGGGTGCAGGAGTCTCGACGGGGGTTTGTGTTTCCGTTGGCGTCGGAGATTCGGTTGGAGTGGGAGCTTCGGTATTTGTGGGCGCCGCTGTATCAGTGGGTGCTTCCGTGGGCGCTTCTGTGGGCGTCGGTGTCACGGCTGGCGCAGGCGTTTCGGCGTCGGTTGGTTCTTCGCTTCTTATGTCAATAACATCCGTGGGTTCAGGGAGCGGTGACGAATCAATACCGTTTTTCGGTCCGCAGGCAGAAAGAGTCATCAGGATTGCCCAAATCGCCAATCCCAAACATATCAATATCTTCAGTTTTGTTCCTGTTCGAAGGGCTCCCATTGGCAGTTTCTCCCCGTAAAAATGTGCTTACATGGGCCCATTATAATCGAAAAGAAGGGGAAAAATCAATTTGTTTGAGGGAGGTATTGGCGGCTTTAGGCAGACCCTTCCGGTTCCTTTACGACAGCCTCATGAGCCCCGCGTAGAACACGTTGTTGGTGGTTGCGGCAAAAAGTGTGTGGGAAACAACGATTATATCGTCAACCTCGTGGCTTCCAAGGAAGCCCTCCAGGCTGAACCGGTTGCTGTCGGTGGTGTTCACGTGGCGGGGGTCAAGGATGTACAGGGTGTCGTAGTTGTGGCAGAGCCAGGGAACCAGGCAATTGGCGTATGAATTCTTGATAATGAAGCAGGATTTGCCTGT
>Ga0265299_10002244_pt1 | contig 20194 bp, 15 predicted proteins | sample AusTroGonzalo_MG_4_FD_193485 | JGI IMG/M metagenome (GOLD analysis project Ga0265299, IMG submission 193485) | Bovine rumen microbial communities from tropical cattle in Woodstock, Queensland, Australia - Gonzalo_02 | ecosystem: Host-associated > Mammals > Digestive system > Stomach > Rumen ... | reverse complement strand
CGATGTGGTAATTGGCAACTATACCAGAATAGGTTTACACAATACGATTATCGGACCTGTAAAAATAGGTAGCCACGTGAATTTAGCACAAGGCATTACCGTTACGGCACTGAACCACAACTTTGACGACACCCAAAAACGGATAGACGAACAAGGCGTGAGCACTAATCCCGTAACCATTGAAGACGATGTGTGGATTGGTGCAAATGCCGTCATACTACCAGGTGTTACAATAGGCAACCATTGTGTAGTAGCAGCAGGTGCAGTAGTAACCAAGGATGTTCCACCCCACTCGCTCGTAGCGGGTGTGCCAGCCAAAGTAATCAAACAGCTATGAGGATAGGTATCGAGGCGCAAAGGGTATTCCGTCGAAACAAGCACGGCATGGACTATGTAGTTCTGCAGGAGATAAAAGAACTGCAGCAAATAGACACTAAAAACGAATACTTTGTGTTTGTGGCCCCCGGTATCGACAGATGCTTGAAGGATACGGCAAATGTTCATATCATTGTAATAGGTGAAAGTTTCTATCCTGTATGGGAACAAATAACCCTGCCGAAAGCCGTTAAGAAATACAATCTGGATATTCTACACTGCACCAGTAACACAGCACCGATATTCTGTGACGTGCCTTTGATCTTGACACTACATGATATCATTTTCTTAGAGCCGAGAGACAAGAATAACAAATCGATATACCAAAACCTGGGATGGCTGTACAGACGTAAGGTAGTACCGAGAATTCTGGAAAAGTGCCGCAGAATCATAACGGTATCGAACTTCGAGAAACAGAACATCATAAACAAACTAAATATTCCAGAAAAAAAAATGTCCATGATTTATAATGGCTATAACGATTGGTTCAAACCATTAAGGGATGTAGCAGATATCTATATGTCGTATATCGAGAAACCAGGCTATTTCTTTTTCTTGGGCAATACCGACCCGAAAAAGAATACAGAACGTACGCTGATAGCTTACTCGAAATATCTAAAGGAATCGACCGTAAAACGTAAACTGCTAATGGCAGATTTAGACCAGGCATACCTTGATGGCATTATTGAGCGCAACAACATAGAGAATATCAGGCAGAATATCGTTATGCCAGGCTATATTGTAAATAGCGACTTGCCCTATATCTACAACAGTGCTTTTGCATTTCTATACACTTCGCTAAGAGAAAGTTTTGGTATCCCACTCCTTGAAGCAATGGCATGCGGAACGCCAGTAATTACTTCTAACACCTCGTCGATGCCCGAGATTGGTGGCAACGAAGCGATACTTATTAACCCGGAAAATCCTGATGAGATTGCAGAAAAGATGTTACGCTTGGAAGTGGATGAAGCGTATTACAATGCACAAAAGGAAATTGGAATAAAAAGAGCAAGCTTATTCTCGTGGCGAAAAACAGCAGAGCAACTGCTCAATCTATACGAAACGGTTTACAAAGAATTGCCAAATTCCAACATCAGCTGACGAGCATCGGCATTATTCTGAGTATTTAAACGGTAATACCCACGACGACCCGTTGACTCGATTAAAGACAGCGGCGACTTGGAATTCTTAAGCAGATATTGCTGCACATAAGAACGGATTTCATTGAGATCGGGGGTATAGAAAAAACTAAGATTCATATTATACACATGCTTGGACACCTGCATAACGCTGATGCCCCGATCTCCCACACTGGTCAAAATGCTTAGTATCTGTTTGTCGTATGTCATTATTCGTTTAAAAAAGGTCGGTAAAAGCGATTACCGACCTTTTTCTATCATTCGTTAAAAGGCTTAAGCCAATGTAACTTTTTCACCATCGTTAGCGAGCTTGCCCTCCTTGAAGAGCCAACCCAAACCGAGAAGTGTCTCCTCCTCAGAAATCTTTGCAGCCTTAGCAATCTCCTTTACAGTGAGAGCCTTACCTGCTGCTGCAAGTGCCTGATATACATCACCTGCCTTAAAACCTACATTCTCAGCGTTGATTGCGAGAACTGCCTTTGCTGCCTTAGGAGCGGCGGCCTTCTTTACGGTTGTCTTCTTAGCTGCGGCTGCCTTTGTCTCGGTAGCCTTCTTTGCTGTTGCTTTCTTTTCTGCCATAGTTCTAAAAAATTAATACTCTATTTGAAGTATGAAACTTCTGTTAATTTTCGAGTGCAAAAATACCGCTTTTATTTCAGACAACTTACTGATTTTTAGGCTTTTTTAGCAGAATGTAAATTATTCTTGATGTAGGTCAACCTTGAGCTGGAGCTCGTCTAATTGTTTCTGATCCAACTCTCCTGGAGCATCAAGCATAACGTCACGACCGCTGTTATTCTTGGGGAATGCGATGCAATCACGGATGCTGTCGAGACCTGCCATGAGGCTAACAAAACGGTCGAGACCGAAAGCCAAACCAGCATGAGGAGGTGCTCCGTACTTGAAGGCATTGATAAGGAATCCGAACTGAGCCATAGCACGCTCGGGAGTGAAGCCCAGGATCTGGAACATCTTCTCCTGCAGCTTACCATCGTGGATACGAAGTGATCCACCGCCAACCTCAACACCATTACATACAAAGTCGTAAGCTACGGCACGAACCTTGGCAGGATCGGTATCAAGCAGAGGAATATCGTCGGGATTAGGCATTGTAAATGGATGGTGAGTAGCCATCAGGCGCTGCTCCTCGTCGCTCCACTCAAAGAGTGGGAAGTCGACAATCCACAAGCAAACGAACTTGTCCTTATCGCGCAAACCAAGACGATCGCCCATCTCCAAACGAAGTGTACAAAGCTGAACGCGAGTCTTGTTGGCATTATCGCCACTGAGAATTAATACGAGGTCGCCATCCTTGGCACCCATTGCCTCCTTTACCTTTGCCCAAACCTCAGGTGTATAGAACTTATCGATAGATGACTTAACAGTGCCATCCTCATTGAACTTCACATAAACCAAGCCCTTAGCACCTACCTGAGGACGCTTTACGAACTCGGTGAGCTCATCGAGCTGCTTACGAGAATAGTTAGCACAACCTGGCACACAGATACCACCAATATAGTTGGCCTCATTGAATACAGGGAAAGAACCTGTGCCCTTGAGCTGATCCATCAGCTCAACGAACTCCATACCGAAACGCAAATCGGGCTTATCAGAACCGAAACGACGCATAGCCTCATGCCAGGTCATTCGCTGAAGTGCAGGCAGCTCAATGCCACGAACCTCCTTGAACAGATGACGAGCCAGATCCTCGAAGATCTGCAGAACATCCTCCTGATCAACAAACGACATCTCACAATCGATCTGAGTAAACTCTGGCTGACGGTCGGCACGCAAATCCTCATCACGGAAGCACTTTGCAATCTGGAAGTAACGGTCGAAACCAGAAACCATCAGCAACTGCTTCAGAGTCTGAGGAGACTGTGGCAACGCATAGAACTGACCAGGATTCATACGTGAAGGAACCACAAAGTCGCGAGCACCCTCAGGTGTAGAACCAATCAGGATTGGCGTCTCAACCTCGATAAACTCTTTTGCATCGAGGAAGTTACGAATCAGGATGGTCATGCGGTGACGCAGTTCGAGATTCTTACGAACAGCAGCACGACGCAAGTCGAGATAACGGTACTTCATACGGATATCATCACCACCATCGGTATTATCCTCGATGGTGAATGGTGGTGTGAGGCTCTCGCTCAACACGTTCAACTCCTTTACCAATATCTCTATATCGCCAGTAGGCATCTTGGGATTCTTACTCTGACGCTCGCTTACCTCACCCTTAATTTGAATACAAAATTCACGGCCGAGTTTGTTAGCACGCTCGCAGAGTTCTGCATCGTCAGCCTCGTTGAACACAAGCTGAGTCAAACCATAACGATCGCGAAGATCAACGAAGGTCATACCTCCCATCTTACGACTTCGCTGTACCCATCCGGCAAGTGTTACAACACTACCGGCATCCTGGAGCCGAAGCTCTCCACAAGTCTTACTTCTGTACATATTTAATTGCTATTTATTCATTTAAGGTGCAAAATTACATAAAAAATTGATAATAGACAAACATATTTCTTAATTCTTCGTCTTTAATTCATATTTTTATAGTAACTTTGCACTGATTTAATCATTTAAACGACAAAAAGATGAAAAAGTTTGCATTAATAGCATTGATGATGATTTGCGGCTTGAATGCCGCATTAGCTCAGAAGCCCGCCGAGATCAAGTTCGACAAGCTGACACATGATTTTGGTTCATTCTCTGAGAAAAATCCTGTTGTTACTTACACCTTTACCTATACCAACGTAGGCGAGCAGCCCTTGGTTATCAATCAGGCAGTGGCCAGTTGCGGATGTACTGTACCTGAGTATACCAAGGCTCCTATCAAGCCAGGTGAGAAGGGTGAAATTAAGGTAACTTATAACGGTGCAGGCAAGTTCCCTGGACATTTCAAAAAGTCAATCACAATCCGCACCAATGGTGTAGTTGAGATGACACGCCTCTATATTGAAGGCGAAATGACGGAGAATTAAAATCCGTAAGAAAATCCGATAGAGCTATACTCTTTGAACTGAAGGTAACCTAAGTCGTCGTCCTTCGTACCAGTATCGTCGAAACGGGGGAAGAGGAACAGGTTGGCAGAGATATACTTAGATACACGCAGAGCAAAGGTATTTTCCCATTCAATCTCTGTACGCTTATACGATGTGAATGCATAGAGGCGCGACTTCCATGTAATCACATCGTTTATTTTCCAGCTTACATCGGCGGTTAACTGCGAACCAAAGTCAACCAACGAATGTCGTCCCTCCTTCAAACCATAGCTGGTAGAAAGTGCCAAACGGTCGACATAACGATAGTTTACAGCAAGAGGTGACAGGTTGACTGTACCCGACCACTTCTTATCCTTGGTAGCTAGTTTATAATCCATACCAAGACCGAAGTTAAGGTTAAAAGGTGAACCAAAATCGGAATAAGTGGTACGATCGTTAGACTTCAAACCCTGTGTAAACTGGGTGTAAGCCAACACCTGTAAAGTATAGTACCAATTCTTTGCAGCCTGCAATCCGACCTTACTGGTAAAACGAATAAGGTCTTCGTTCGACTTGAACTTATGAACAGAGTCGGTACGAGAACGAAGGAAACCAAGCTTTAGCTCCAACTTATTATCCCATTTCCATTTGTTTCTATTGTCGTAATTAGCCTCAAGGGTAAGCGCACCTACCATCGAGTAGTTACTTTCACCTCCTTTATACCAGTTACCACTCACGTAGTTCTGCATAAACTGAAGATAACCATCGCCTTTCTTAGTCCAGAAATCGGGTTTCTGAACCAGTACCGTAGTAGGCACATCATCAGGAGTATCGATCACGGGGCCTTCTACCTTTTCAACCAGCTTAACCTGATTCTTGATAGGCTGATTAACATCCTTACGAATGTTTCCAGTCTGCTGCAACTCCGACTCGGTTGTATTCACCAAATCAGGACGATTCAAATAAATATGCATCAAAGCAGCATCGATGGCATCGGTTACAGGGTCAGCACCTGTAGAATCCTGCAGGATTGATAATGACTTGTTAGCCACATTATGATAGAAAGTGACGGGGGCAAACAGACGGAAATAACGACCGTCTAATGTATCTTTAGGTTCGGCAGCAGAGGCACTTAAAGCGCCAAATGCTGCAAAAATAAATGCTACTTTTCTCATATCTGGTGCAAAGATACAATTTTTTAGCTATAGAATGCATTCTTTTCGCATTTTTTTCGTAATTTTGCACCTTGATTTACGCGTACATTAATAAAAAAGCAAAATAGAAATGAATAAAGACACTATTATCGGCTTCGTCCTCATTGCGCTGGTAGTTATCGGCTTCAGCTGGTACAATCAGCCCTCACAGGAGGAGATGGAGGCCGCAAGAAAGCAAGACAGCATTGCTACAGTCATGCAACAGAATGCCGCCAAAAAGCAGAAAGCAGAAGCGGCTGCTCGTAAAGCACAGGCCGAAGCTGCTGCTCAGGGTGACACTACAGCTATGTTCTATGCTGCACTTAACGGCAAGAACGAGCCTATTGTTCTTAAGAACGACAAGGTTGAGCTGACATTCAACACAAAAGGCGGAACATTAGCAAAGGCAGTCATCAAAGGTTTTGAAAACCTGGAAGATGGTATGGGCGTAACGCTCTTCGACGAGAAGACCCAGCAGATGAACTTTATGTTAGCTGGTAAGTCGGAAAATATTATCACCAAGGATATGTTCTTTACCCCATCAAACGTTACAGACTCTACCCTTACTATGACAGCCCAGGCTGGCAATGGTGGTAGCATTGAGTTCAACTACGTATTGGGCAAGGACTATATGTTGCATTTCAACGTGAAGGCAAATGGTCTTCAGGGTATGTTCGCTCCTAACTATCAGGAGATGAGCATAGAGTGGACCGATCTGGCCCGTCAGCAGGAGAAAGGCTTTACTTTCGAGAACCGCTATACATCTGTTACCTATAAGGAGAAGGATGGTGGCACAGACTATCTGAACGAGACTTCGGAGAAGATTGACGAGAAGATTGATGAGCAGCTGGAATGGGTTGCTTTCAAGAACCAGTTCTTCTCGGCAGCTCTGATTGCAAAGGATGACTTTGCAGCTAACTCTCTGCTCACAAGTGTTCCTCAGGAGAAGGGTTCAGGTTATCTGAAGCAGTTTAACGCCAAACTGAAGACTGCATTCGACCCAACAGGAGCAAAGGCTTCGGAGTTTGAGATGTATATTGGTCCTAACGACTTCCGACTGATTAAGGAGGTTGAGCAGCAGAGCACATTCGGCAAGGACCTCGATTTGGAGCAGTTAGTAAACCTTGGTTGGTGGCTGGTTCGCTGGATTAACCGTTGGTTCACTATCTACGTATTCGACTGGTTGACATCTTGGGGCTTCTCAATGGGTATCGTACTGATTCTGATTACCTTGTTACTGAAGGTTATTACCTTCCCAATGGTAAAGAAAAGCTATATGTCATCAGCCAAGATGCGTGTGCTGAAGCCAAAACTTGACGAGGCTACCAAGCAGTACGACAAGCCCGAGGACCAGATGAAGAAACAGCAGGCTATGATGCAGCTGTACTCTCAGTATGGCGTATCACCACTTGGTGGCTGTCTGCCCATGCTCATCCAGTTCCCTATCTGGATGGCTATGTTCTTCTTCGTACCTAACGCTATCCAGCTGCGTCGCGAGTCGTTCCTCTGGATTAGCGACCTCTCGACCTACGATCCTATCATTGAATGGGGCACAAACATCTGGGGTATCGGCGACCACCTTTCGCTGACATGTATCCTGTTCTGTGTAGCCCAAATTCTATACTCTTACATGACTATGCGCCAGCAGAAGGACCAGATGGTAGGTCAGCAGGCTGAGCAGATGAAGATGATGCAGTGGATGATGTATCTGATGCCACTGATGTTCTTCTTCATGTTCAACGACTACTCATCAGGTTTGAACTTCTACTACTTCATCTCACTGTTCTTCTCGGCTGCTATCATGTGGACACTCCGCAAGACTACCAACGACGAGAAGTTGCTGGCTATACTTGAGGCAAAGTACAAGGAAAACAAGAACAACCCACAGAAGAAGACCTCTGGTCTTGCTGCACGTCTTGAGGCTATGCAGAAACAGGCTGAGGAACTGCAGAAACAGCGTATGAACCAACAAAAGAAATAAACTTTATGAGAAAATTTAGAATTCCAGTTTTATTAGCAGGTCTTGTACTGCTAGTTAGTCCATGCAAAGCAGAAGAAAACGTGAAGATTGGCAAACAAAATATTAAACTTACCAGCAACCTGATGACGCCAGAGGCGCTTTGGGCTATGGGACGTGTTGGTGCTGCCGAAGCTTCGGCTAACGGCAAGCAGATTGTTTACCAGATTGGCTATTATAGCGTAAAAGCCAACAAGAGCCAGCAGAAGATTGCCATCATTAATGCCGATGGTACTGGTAACACCACACTGACCACTGGTAGCAAGAGCGAGACTGATCCTACCTGGTATCAAGGAAAGATTGCTTTCCTTTCGGGCGGACAGTTGTGGACCATGAATCCCGATGGCTCGGATCGCAAACAGATTTCAAAGACATCTAAAGATATCGAGGGTTTCAAGTTCTCGCCCGATGGCAAGAAGGTGATTCTGCTCCACTCTCTTGATTTCAACGAGATTATCAAGAAGAATCCCGATGATCTGCCCAAGGCTTCAGGCCGCTTGGTAACCGATTTGATGTATCGCCATTGGGATCACTATGTAGAGGCAATCCAGCATCCTTTCGTAGCCGATGTTACAGAGGATGGTATCAAGGATGGCATTGATATTCTGGAGGGTGAGCCATACGAGTGCCCTATGGAGCCATTTGGTGGTATCGAGCAGTTAGACTGGAGTCCCGATTCTAAGTCGATTGCCTATACCTGCCGTAAGAAGACCGGCTTGGAGTACTCTATCTCTACCGACTCAGATATCTATTTATATATAATAGGTACGCGCGAGACTAAGAATCTATGCAAGCCCGCCGATTATAAGGCACCAAAGGTTGATCCAACCAAGACACTGAAATATCAGAGTGTAAACGCAAAGGAGAACCTGAAGAACAATGTTGGCTATGACCAGAATCCAAAATTCTCGCCCGACGGAAAGTATGTAGCTTGGACATCTATGGAGCGCGATGGCTATGAAGCCGATCGTAACCGTCTGTGTGTGTACAACTTAGCTACTGGCGAGAAGAAATACGTAACAGAGAGTTTCGACTCAAATGTTGACGATTTCGTATGGAGCGATTCTAAGGACGTGATGATTTATTTCATTGGTGTTTGGCACGCTACAGTAAACCTTTATGCCGTAAACTGGAAGGGTGAACTGAAGCAGATGCACACCATGGTTACACCACAGTCAGGTTCTGGTTGCCAGGAGGGTAATGCATGGGCCGACTTTGGTTCTATCCACCTGATGAACAATGGTAAGCAGTTGTTGATGGAACGCCACTCTATCACTGCTCCTGCCGACCTTTATATTGTAACTCCAAACTTTAAAAAACCAGCAAATACAGCTATCAGCCAGCTTACTTTCGAGAACAAGCACATTACCGATCAGTTGGCTAAGCCTTCTGTTCAGCAGCGTTGGGTAAAGACTACTGATGGCAAGGAGCTACTTGCTTGGATTATCCTGCCTCCAAACTTCGATGCTTCAAAGAAATACCCCACTCTGCTGTTCTGCGAGGGCGGTCCTCAGAGTCCTGTATCACAGTTCTGGAGCTACCGTTGGAACTTTATGATCATGGCCTCACAGGGTTATGTGGTTGTAGCTCCTAATCGCCGTGGTTTGCCTGGTTTCGGTCAGGAGTGGCTGGAAGAAATCTCTGGCGACTGGACCGGTCAGTGTATGAAGGACTATCTGGCTGCTATCGACGATGCTGCCAATAATCTTCCTTACGTAGACAAGAATCATCTGGGTGCCGTAGGTGCATCGTTCGGAGGATTCTCGGTTTACTATCTCGCTGGTCATCACGACAAGCGCTTCAAGGCTTTCATCTCACACGATGGTGCTTTCAACCTTGAGGCTATGTATACCGAGACCGAGGAAAACTGGTTCTCGAACTTTGAGTACGACGATGCATATTGGAACAAGGATCGTACAGCCAATGCCGATAAGACATACAAGAACTCACCTCATCAGTTCATTGACAAGTGGGATACACCTATCCTCGTTATCCACGGTGAGAAGGACTATCGTATCAATGCCACTCAGGGTATGTCGGCCTTCAATGCAGCACGCATGAAGGGTATTCCCGCCGAGTTGCTCATTTTCCCCGATGAGAACCACTGGGTATTGAAGCCACAGAACGGTGTTCTTTGGCAGAGAACATTCTTTAACTGGCTGGACCGCTGGTTGAAGTAAAATATTCCCAGTGTGGAAACAATTCATTCCCAGTGTGGGAACATTATGTTCCCAACTTGGGAATAACTTAAAGAGAAAGAAATAAAAAATAAACAATAATGACTCAAGCAATTCAGAAAACCTTACGCGACAGCGCTGGCATGCGCTGGACCGCGCTTTTACTTCTGGCACTCGCTATGTTTTGTGCCTACATCTTCATGGATATCCTCTCACCTATCAAGGACCTGATGCAGGAGACACGTGGATGGGACTCTACAGCATTTGGAACTATGCAGGGTTCGGAGGTATTCCTTAACGTATTCGTATTCTTCCTCATCTTTGCAGGTATCATCCTCGACAAGATGGGCGTTCGTTTCACAGCCGTTCTTTCAGCTGCCGTCATGGTAGTTGGAGCCTGTGTAAAGTGGTATGCCGTTAGCGAAAGCTTTATGGGAACCGGACTCGAGGCATGGTTTAACAATCACCTGAATTATATCCCCGTATTCGACGAGTTGGGTGTATCGCCATTCTATGCAGGCATGCCTGCTTCGGCCAAGTTTGCTGCTTGCGGATTCATGATCTTTGGTTGTGGCTGCGAGATGGCTGGTATCACCGTAAGCCGTGGAATCGTGAAGTGGTTCAAGGGCCGTGAGATGGCTCTGGCCATGGGTTCAGAGATGGCTCTGGCTCGTCTGGGTGTTGCCACCTGTATGATCTTCTCACCTTTCTTTGCCCGTCTGGGTGGCGAGGTTTCAGTAAGCCGTTCAGTAGCTTTCGGTGTGGTACTGATGTGTATCGCCCTGATTATGACCATCGTTTACTTCTTCATGGACCAGAAGCTCGATAGTCAAACCGGTGAGGCTGAGGAGAAGGACGATCCCTTTAAGATTAGCGATCTGGGTAAGATTCTTACCGATGCCGGTTTCTGGATTGTAGCTCTGCTCTGCGTGCTGTACTACTCAGCCATCTTCCCATTCCAGAAGTATGCTGTGAACATGCTGCAGTGTAACCTCACACTGACTGCTCCTGATGCAAACTCATTCTGGGCTCAGCCTGATGTAACCATCATACAGTATGTCATCATGCTGGTGGTTGCTGCTGCCGGATTTGCTTCAAACTTCCAGAAGAAGGCTAACCTGAAGTTCGGTTTGCTGGGTATTTCAATTGTAGCACTTGTTACCTATTGCTATATGGGTTACATGCGTCAGTCGGCCGAGAGCATCTTTGCTGTATTCCCACTGTTGGCTGTGCTTATCACTCCTATCCTGGGTAGCTATCTCGACCATCATGGTAAGGCTGCTTCGATGCTGGTGCTAGGTTCTATCCTGCTCATCGCTTGTCACCTTACCTTCGCATTCGTTCTGCCTATGTTCAAGGACAATGCCGTTGGCGGTATCATCATCGCTTACACCACTATTCTGGTTCTTGGAGCATCGTTCTCACTGGTTCCTGCTTCACTCTGGCCATCAGTTCCCAAGTTGGTTGACGCCAAAGTGATTGGTTCGGCCTACGCACTGATCTTCTGGATTCAGAACATCGGTTTGTGGCTGTTCCCACTGCTCATCGGTAAGGTACTCGACCAGACAAACCCTGGCGTAACCGATCCTACACAGTTCGATTACACTGCACCTCTGGTTATGCTGGCTTCGCTTGGTGTAGCAGCACTCATCCTGGGCTTCGTGCTCAAGGTGGTTGATAAGAAGAAAGGTATTGGTCTTGAACTTCCAAACATCACAGAATAATTATGAAAATAGGTTTCGATAACGACAAATATCTCAAGATTCAGTCTGAGCACATCAAGGAGCGCATCGCTCAGTTCGACGGAAAGCTCTATATGGAGTTAGGTGGAAAGCTGTTTGACGACCACCACGCATCACGTGTTCTTCCTGGCTTCAAGCCCGATTCCAAACTCCGCATGCTGAGCCAGTTGCGCGATAGCATCGAGATTGTTATTGTGGTTAGCGCTGAGGATATTGAGAAGAACAAGGTACGTGCCGACCTCGGCATTACCTACGACGAGGATGTACTGCGCTTGCGCGACGAGTTCATGAAGCGTAACTTCATGGTGGGTAGTGTTGTCATCACCCACTATAACGGTCAGCATGCCGCCGACCAGTTCCGTCATCGCTTAGAACGCGAAGGCATCAAGTCGTATGTTCACTACCCCATCGACGGCTATCCTCACAACGTGGAGCTGATTGCCAGCGACGAAGGATTTGGTAAGAACGACTATGTAGAGACCTCACGTCCTTTGGTTATCGTTACTGCTCCTGGTCCTGGTAGCGGTAAGATGGCTACCTGCCTGTCACAGCTCTATAACGAAAACAAGCGTGGCATCCGTGCTGGTTACGCTAAGTTTGAGACCTTCCCTGTATGGAATCTGCCTTTGAAGCATCCTGTAAACATCGCTTACGAAGCAGCCACTGCCGACCTGAACGATGTAAACATGATCGACCCATTCCATCTGGAAGCATATAACAAGACTGCTGTAAACTACAATCGCGACATCGAGATATTCCCCGTACTGAATGCTCTCTTTGAGGGTATCTATGGCGAGAATCCTTACAAGTCGCCCACCGACATGGGTGTGAACATGGTTGGTTTCTGCATCAGCGATGATGATGTGTGTTGCAAGGCTTCGAAGGATGAGATTATCCGTCGATTCTACGATGCAACCAACAAGATGGCCGATGGTGCCGACAACGAGAGCGAGGTAAACAAAATCCGCATGCTCTTTAATCAGGCTAAGATTACTACCGCCTTCCGTCCTGTTACAACAGCTGCATACGAGAAGAAACTGGAGACCGGCCAACAAGCCGCAGCTATCGAACTGGAGGATGGTACCATCATCACAGCCAAATCGTCACCACTGTTAGGTTGTAGCGCTGCTTTGCTGCTGAATGCCACCAAGCATCTGGCAGAAATCAATCATGAGGCCAAGCTCATCCCACAGAGTCTCATCGAACCTGTACAGAAGACCAAGATTGAATACTTAGGAGGTAAGAACCCACGTTTGCATACCGACGAGGTGCTTGTTGCCCTGAGCGTACTGTCGAACGACGATGAGAATTGTCGTAAGGCACTGGAGCAGTTACCCAAACTGCGCGATTGCCAGGTACACACTACAGTGATGCTCAGCGAGGTTGACCGCAAGATATTCAAGAAGCTTGGTTGCGGACTTACCTGCGATCCGGTTAAGAAAAAGTAATATATGACAGAGGTAATCCGTCATCGATTAAACGACTCGCCTTTTGCGAGATGGACAGTGCTCATCATCGTGGCTACAGCCATGATGATGGGCTATTTCGTTAACGACGTGATGTCGCCTCTCGAAACACTCTTGGAGCTACCCAAGGAGCAAGGAGGTTTAGGCTGGACGCCTTCCAACTATGGTTTCTTCTCCGGAGCTGGTAGTTTTATCAATGTATTCCTGCTGATGCTTTTCTTCTCGGGATTGATTCTCGACAAGATGGGCATTCGTTTCACCGGCGTTCTGGCATGCTCGCTGATGGCATTAGGTACACTGTTGAAGCTCTATGGTGTAACAGCCGATTTCGGTTCTACCGCATTGAACATCTTTGGCTTTGAGTTACCCATGTCGGTTGCCGTAGCTAGTTTAGGCTTTTCGATTTTTGGTGTGGGCTATGAGATGACGGGTATCACCGTGGCTAAGGCTATGGTTCGTTGGTTTACTGGTCATGAGTTAGCTTTGGCCATGGGTATACAGTTAGCTATGGCACGATTAGGTACAGCTGCCGCACTAAGCATCTCAGCCCCTATTGCCCGCCACTATGCCCTCTCAACTCCCCTGCTTGCCTCGTTGGCATTTCTCATCATCGGACTATTAGCTTTCCTGGTATTTTGCGTGATGGACCGCAAGTTGGACAACTGTGAACAGTGTAAAGTGGATAGTTATGATAACTCTCAGCATGAAGATGAATTCCACTGGGGGGACATACTCATTACCCTTCGTAATCCAGGTTTCTGGCTTATCACACTATTCTGTGTATTGTTCTATTCGGCCGTATCACCATTCCTCAAGTTCTCTACCAAGCTCATGGTAATGAAATATGGTGTTGATCCTGATATAGCTGGTTTCTTCTCGTCGATTGCACCCTTTGGTACTATCCTGATGACACCGCTCTTTGGACTCATTTACGACCGTTATGGCAAGGGTATCACCTTAGTAATTACAGGTGCACTGATGCTTACCGCCGTACATTTCGGATTCTCATTTCCTATGCATAGCAGCACCATTGCCATAGTGCTGATGGTAACGCTCAGCATTGGTTATTCGTTGGCTCCAGCCGCCCTGTGGCCATGTGTACCCAAGATTATTCCGATGAAATGTTTAGGCACCGCCTACTCGATGATATTCTTTATCCAGAACTTTGGACGTGCCATTATCCCTATGTGTGTAGGACGCGCTAATGAGACCGACCCTTCCTACACCACCTCGATGCTGATATTCGGCTTCACCGCCTTAGGTGCCACCCTTACAGCTATCGCCATGCTGATTGTTGACCGTAAGAAGCATTACGGTTTGCAATTACCCAATATTAAAAAGTAAGTCGTACCACCAACGGTAGATGATCGCTATAGCCAGGCTGATAGCGCATACCATTGTATGTTCGTCGTGGACGATAGCCCCCAAACTTAGGTTCTTCCTCTAACAGGAATAGTGGCGCATGGATAAAGGCCGTATCAACCTCACTATAAATGGAGTTGCTACCCAGAATATGGTCGATACGTTCCCACTCGCCTTTGTAGCGATAAGTGCCTCGAACCCCATTTTTTCCTTGCGCACCCTTGGTAAGATTCACTAACCCATGCTGGGTATATAATTGCAAACTGGGACTATCTACCTCATCATTAAAGTCACCGGCAATCATCAGCTTGGCATCAGGCGAGACAGCACGGATGGAATCAACCGATTCACAAAGCCGACGAGCCACAGCCTGGCGGAATGGACGACTATATTTCTCGCCACCGAACTTACTGGGTTGATGCACCACAAACACATGGAGCGTATCGCCCGAGATAACCTCGCCACAAACATACAGGATATCGCGTGTTGCACGCATCCCTGCAACGGGATTTACGCGGAGAGAATACGTACGAATAGGTGCAAACGAAGAAGGCGAATAAAGCAAAGCCACATCTATGCCGCGTTCATCGGGCGATGAAGTCATCAGATACTGATACCCCGCATTACGTAACAGCGAACGTCTTGTGAGATCATGCATCACCGAATCGTTTTCCACTTCGCAAAGTGCAATCAAATCGGGTATGCCCTCACCTTCAGCAGCACAAGAGAGTAACTCTTGCGCCACCGAATTGAGTTTACGCCAATAACGTTTGGGAGACCATTTCTTTGTCGATTCAGGGAGATATTCCGTATCGTTCTTACCTGAATCGTGCAAATAGTCGAACAGGTTCTCACAGTTTAACTCAACAAACGTTAAGAACCCTGACAATAGCAGACTGAGTATCATTTACGCTTGATTTTCCAGCCAAATCCTGCCACAAGAATACTGGTAAGAGGCGACAGGATATTGAAGAAACAATACGGCAGATAGGTGAGCGTAGCCACACCAAGCACGGTGCTCTGGGTAAGTCCACAAGTGTTCCAAGGCACCAACACGGAAGTTACCGTTGCACCATCTTCGCAACTGCGACTCAGCAAGCGAGGCTCATAGCCGCCCTTCTTGTAAACATCCTTAAACATCGAGCTTGCCAGCATGATAGACAGATATTGGTCGGCCATAGCAATATTACAGAACAGCGACGTACCTACGGTAGAAGCTACCAACGAAGCAGTACCACGTACCCAACGCAGCACCACCTTCATCAGGTCGGCCAGTTGTCCGGTAGCCGTCAAGGCACCACCAAATGTCTGTGCACAGATAATCAACCAGATAGTTGGCATCATACCGCCCATACCGCTGGTGTGTACCAGTTCGTTCAGCATGGGCACACCCGTCTCGATATTCGTACTACCATAACATACCTGCATCATACCTTTATACGACGACAGGAAACCGTCGTGACCCGATATCTGATGGATGAGCTCTGGTTGTACCAACAACCCTACTACAGCAGCCAACAGAATAGCCAGGAACAGCACCACCATCGATGGCCAACGGCGTGCAATCATCACACCTGTAAGTACCGGTACAATCAGTAACCAAGGCGAAATAACGAACGTATGCTGCAAGCCGTCCATAAACTCCTGCACATTGCCATGCCCCTGTACGTCCATCATCAATCCCGCAATGAGGAAGATGGTGAGCGACACGATGAACGAAGGCACCGTAGTATAAAGCATATAGCGGATATGCGTGAACAAAGGCGTACCCGATACGCTCGATGCCAACACCGTTGTATCACTCAGTGGCGAGAGTTTATCGCCAAAGTAAGCACCAGTGATGATAGATCCAGCAATCCAGCCATCATCGAATCCGTGCGCCTTGCCGATACCCATCAGGGCCACACCGATAGTTGCTACGGTAGTCCACGACGAGCCAATCATCAAGCTCACCAAGGCACACAGCACGCTGCTGCTCACTAAGAACACCTCGGGACGGATAATCTGCATACCATAGTAAATCATCGTAGGAACGATGCCCGATACCATCCAGGTACCACCAATGGCACCTATCAGTAATAAGATAATGATAGCCGGCGTACAGCTGGCTATCTTCTCGGTTATTTCCTTTTCCAGATTCTCCCATTCCAGTCGTTTGGAGAAATGGCCTATCAACACACTCACCGCCGATGCCGCCAACAGCGACACCTGACTTGCACCATCTAATGTTGCGTTACCGAAAACGGCAACGCAACACGTGATGAGTACTATTAGTACTATAAATGGGATAAATGATATCATTTAGCACACTTTTTCGAGTCGCTTCATCATAGCGAACATGAACAGTGCTGCTACAACACACACAGCAATGAATACGCCCCATACTACAACCAAGGGCACATCGCCCCACAGGTAACCACCTACGCCTACGAGTTTGTTACCAATAGCGGTAGATACGAACCATCCACCCATCATCAAACCCTTCAGCTTTGGAGGAGCCACCTTTGATACAAACGAGATACCCATTGGGCTAAGCAGCAGCTCACCGAAGGTGAGGATGAGGTAGGTACTAATGAGCCAGTAAGGCGATACGAATGTAGCAGCATCGCCAGCTACCTTCTGTTCGTTAGGAGTGAGCAGCCCCTGCGAAGCCACCATCATTACGATGAATGCCGAAGCTGCAACCAGCATACCATAGGCAATCTTACGTGGAGGTGTTGGTTCCTTACCCTTTGATGCCAAAGAGGCAAAGATAGCCATAGAAACAGGAGTCAGGGCTACCACATAGAATGGGTTGAACTGCTGGAAGATTGGAGCCGAGATAGCCACCTCGCCAGTAGCCTGTGTGTACTTGTAACAAAGCACAGCAAGCGCAGCAACGACGATACCTGCAGAGATGCCCTTACCCTTTGAGGTCTTGCTCTGGAAGAACGAGAAAGCGGCATAAACGATGAAGATAATCATAACCAGATTAATCACATCGAATGGCATAGTATCAGCACCAGTAGCCGACTTAGCTGTGAACTCGTCAGCAAAGTATGTGAGCGACAAACCGTTCTGGTGGAATGCCATCCAGAAGAAGATAACCACTGCGAACACGAGGCACAGTGCTACCACGCGCTGGGCAGTCTCTTCCTTAGTAAGCTCGGGCTCGGTAGAAGCGGCCTGAACCTTGTCGGCCTTACCCTTACCACCTTCTACATGACGGAATGTGCTACGGAAAGCATAGTAGATTGCGATAGACAGAATAAGTGATGCACAAGCGATAGCGAAAGCAAAGTGATAGCTATCGTTTACGCTGGTACCCAGATTCTGCTGCGACCATTCCATGATACGTACAGCTGCTGTAGGAGCAAAGAGCGCACCGATGTTAATGGCCATGTAGAACAATGAGAAACCAGCATCGCGCTTGTTAGCATACTGGGGATCGTTGTACAAATCGCCTACCATTACCTGCAGGTTACCCTTAAACAAACCAGTACCGAAACCAATCAGTATAAGTGCTGCCAGCATCACAACCAGCGCGAAGGTATCGCCGCCAAGAGGTATCGACAACAGTAAGTAACCGGCAAACATAATCAGGATACCGATGGTAACCATACGGCCAAAGCCGAAGCGGTCGGCCAGCCATCCACCTACAATAGGAAGGAAATAAACCAGCATGAGGAAATCACTATAGATTTCACCTGCCCAGCCTGCATCCAGACCATAGTTAGCTCTCAAAAACAATGCGAAAACGGCAAGCATGGTGTAGTAACCGAAGCGCTCACCTGTGTTGGCCAATGCCAACGCGAATAATCCTTTTGGTTGGTTTTCAAACATAATTAATTATTTACTTGATTTTAGAATTCTTTGTTCTGATGATGTCGAACAGATAGGTACATTTAATAACGATGTTTCCGAAGTTAGATCGTGAAAAGTTGTCGCGTTTTGTGTTGCCGTATATGTTACCTAATCCGTAGTAATAGCGTCCTTCTATCATAAAATGCCCAAAGTGGCGATTACTGAACTCCAGTCCTGCACCAACGGCTATCCCGTAGTCGAACTTGTTCTCAACAGCCATGGTATCCTGTGCCACCACATGCGATGCACGTATGTTACCATACTTATAATCGGGGCCGAACTTGCCATTGTTGATAGCGGGGTTAAAAGCCGGATCGCGCACATCGAAATTGCTCTCGGCCTTGTCGTTCAGATAAAAACCTATCTGCGGACCAAGATGGATAAAGGCCTGAAAGCCGTTACGCTCACGTCCCCACCCTAATCGGGCCAGCAGCGGAATCTGTACGTAGGTCATCTTACGCTGATATTCCAGATTCTGGGAGGGATCGGTATGCAGTGGCACGGGCTGATCGTTCATATCCCAAATCTTCTCTTTCCAACCTATCTGCGCAAAGTTCAACTCGGCCGTTACCGCACAGATACTGCTGAAGTATTTCTCGCACGTGTAGCGTGCCGTGATACCACCGGTTATACCGCCTAACATGGTTTGAGGCACCTTCGATACAAAGGCCACATTACTCATTACGTAACCACCGTTCACACCTACCGCCAAGTCGCTGCGATAGTCGCCCACCTGAGCTTTTGCCATCATGGCACAAAGCACCATACAAATAAAAAGAATCTTGCGCATGGGCTTAGAACTTGATGGTTTCTACCCGATTGTCGCGGGTGTAGTGAACAAACAGTTGTGTATGATTGCGCAATCCGCCGTTGCCATAACGCTCAAACTGCAATGGTGTTTGTACGTAGTCGGGATTACTCTCGGCCCCCAGGAACTTACGTCCCTCGCGGTGCATGCCCATCAGGAAGAAATAGGCATGGTCGAAACCTGTAAGTGCAAAGCGTGGCAGATTGTTCTGCATATCGGTATGGAAATTCCAGCGGAACTTCTGCTGGAGACGCTTGGTCGATGCGGCCAGCGGATTGTAGTAGAATACCGATGGGATATAGGTATTGAACTTGTAGAAGTTCTCCAGGTGTGTACGGGTGTACATGAGCCACTCGGTATAGCCAAACATGGTAATGGCCAGCTCTGGGTTGGTTACCTTCAGGCCGTTGAGCTTCGAGAAAGCCACGCCCAACTCAGGCGAGCGTCCTGTGTTCAGTACCACCACATTGGGCTGGGTGCGACTGAAAGCCTTCGAGAAATCACTCTCGCTCGACTTCAAACTGGTGATAGAGCATCCCATGTTCTGCTGCTCCAGCTGGCGGCGCAATGCAGCCGTGAACTCACCCTTCTGACTGGTTGAGTCGTTGCAATCGATAATTACCGTATGGTAGTTCTTAAAACCCTTCACGAAATGCTCGATGGTAGCCGAATTCTGGGTAATATGGCTCTGGTATACCTGGTAGATATACTTGTTGTCGGCCAACTGTGGAGCATTGATTGAGAATGGGATTAAGAGCTTTATCTTATGCTTCTCGACAAATGCCGACAAGGCAGGCATCTGCTTTGAGTAGAGCGGACCGATAATCAGGTCGCACTTGGCAGCCGCCTCGTCTTTCAGTATCTCGTTGATATCGCCATCCTCGGCAGCATTCCACGCGTGGATATTGATTGATACACCAATTTTCTTCAAGCTGTCGCAAGCCATGAGCACACCACGGTAGTACTCCACCATGCGCTTGCCGTCGCCATTCACATTGTGCAAAGGCAGCATCACACCCAAACGGATAGCACGCTTGCGGATATCGTCGTTGGCATCTAAGTCGGGTTCTTTTGCCACAGGTTCG
>Ga0265299_10002243_pt1 | contig 20194 bp, 14 predicted proteins | sample AusTroGonzalo_MG_4_FD_193485 | JGI IMG/M metagenome (GOLD analysis project Ga0265299, IMG submission 193485) | Bovine rumen microbial communities from tropical cattle in Woodstock, Queensland, Australia - Gonzalo_02 | ecosystem: Host-associated > Mammals > Digestive system > Stomach > Rumen ... | reverse complement strand
ATGGAGTGATGGTTCAACAACCTCGGAAATTGTTGCAACACCATCCACGTCCACAAATTATTCGCTTACCGTTACCGATGCAAATGGATGTACTGCATCGCAGTCCGTTATGGTTGAAGTATCTGCACCTCTCAATGTTATGGTTAACAGCAGTAACGTAGTTTGCCATGGAGAAACTACGGAGGCTACGGTTTTTGTTAACGGAGGAACAGAACCTTACGTTTACAACTGGAACAACGGAATGACCACATCGACAGCAAATCTTGGCGCAGGTTATTACATCGTTACCGTTACCGATTCCTATGGATGCACGGCAGAATATAATTTCTCTGTTACGGAACCGGAGATGCTTGCACTTTCATTGAGTGCAGATGTAATGGAATTGACCTGCAATACTCCAATGTCCAATATTACGGCAGCAGTAATTGGCGGAACAGCTCCATATATTTACACATGGAGCGACAACTCCACGTCAAATACGATTGTGGTCAACAACGCTGGCGTCTATAACGTAAATGTTACCGATGCAAACGGCTGCAGTGCAATGCAGTCCATTATGATAACAGAAGATGTTGATGCGCCTATTATTAGCATAGTCAACAATTCCAACACTACAACTCTCGGTTGTTCCAACACGGAAATAAATCTTATGGCAACAGGAGGAAACGCTTATGCATGGTCAAATGGCGTAAGCACAGCTGAAAATATCATAACCGCAGTAGGCACATATTCTGTAACAGCAACAGGAGCAAACGGCTGTACCGCATCTGAAACCATATCAATCACTGAAGTTCCAGCCCTTACAATTGCAGTCAACAGCAGTAACGTAGCCTGCCACGGTGAAACTACAGATGCTATGGTTGTTGTTAACGGTGGAACAGAACCTTACGTTTACAACTGGAACAATGGTATGACCACACCGAATGTAAATCTCGGTGCTGGTGAATATATAGTTACCGTTTCCGATGCTAGTGGTTGTACAGCAACCGCACAAATTTCTGTGGTTGAACCTGAAGCATTGGTAGTAAATCTTACAGCAGGCACAATAACTTGTGCAGAGCCGACAGTTACAATCACCGCAACAACAATTGGTGGTACTGCACCTTATTCATATATGTGGAGCGATGGTTCTGTTGCAAATGCTATTGAAGTTTATGCCGATGGTGTTTATATGGTAACTGTAGTTGACGCAAATGGTTGCTCAGCAGTTGCAAATGTTGATGTTGAAAGTACAATGGGAATTACAGCTAACGTAAGTGTTGTAAACGCACAGAACTCCGACATTGCAAACGGTGCCGCAAATGTTGCTGTTGTTGGCGGTGTTGCACCTTATAGGGTTCGTATGTCGCAGGAAACAGCTTCATACGAATATGTTTTCATGGAAAATAGCTTTGTAATCAGCAATTTGCCGGCTGCAAACTATTCGTTGGCTATAACCGATGCAAACGGATGTGTGGCTAATGTCAACTTTGTAATTGAAAACATCTGTAATGTTTCTGTTGCAGAACAGGTTACCGACAATGGAACTATGCTTCATTTTGAAAATGTCGTTTATCCTGTAACCGTATATGTTGACGGAAATACAAACGGCACTGCTACCGATGACGGCTATATGCTTCAGAATGTTGAAAATGGCGTTCACAATGTATTCGTTGCTGATGCAAACGGATGTTTCGCCAATATTTCGGTATTTGTTGAAGGTATCAACTGCGACAATGTCAACCTTACGGCTAACGTTTCTGTAACACCTACAACAAGCACGACCAATCCTAACGGCTCGGCAGTAGTAATCGCAGAAGGTGGTCAGGCTCCATATAGTTTCACTTGGAGCAATGGAAACATGGGCGACAATGCAACCGACTTGTATCAGGGAATCTACACCGTAGTGGTAACCGATGCAAATGGCTGTGTTGGAACAACTTCTTTCGAAATCACCTATAATGTACCAGAAGAAGAATTTGACGAATTGTATGTAACTCTCGACTACCATCTTGAAATGGAGCAGACCTATACCGATGACGGTATTTCTGTAATTCCAGTTGCAGTGGTTTATGCTCAGGCATTTGGCGGTTCTGCACCTTACGCTTATTCGTGGATGGCTGCAGGTGCCGACAATGGATGCTATTTCAAGATGTACGAAAGCGGTTCTGTATGCGTTGAAGTTCGCGACGAACAAAACAATGCTGTCAACGGCTGCATTTATGTAGATGTTCCTGTAACCGAAGAAATTTCCAACGAAATTGTTGAGGAAGTTTCACAGGCTGTTGATTCTTGCTTCGATGCACGTTTCGTAAAGGCTCAGGTTCTCGATTATGCAATTGATACACTTAGTGGCGATTGCGTTGTTACTTGGGAGCTCTTCGATGTTAACGGTAATATTCACAATATTGACATTGCATATCCTCTTGATAGTGCATTGTCTGGATTCTATGCATTCAACCTTTATTTCACTTGCAATGGCGGTCGTCTTGTGACATCGTTCTCGGTTCGTCTGTACATTGAGGTAGAAGATGGTGGCGACCCGGTTTCTGTTGAGGAGATCGTTGTTTCATCGGCAAATGCATATCCAAATCCTTTCACCGACATAATCAATGTTGAAATTGAGTCGGCAGTAAGTGAAAATGTGGAAATTTCAGTTGTAAACCTGAACGGACAGGTTGTCTATATGACTAACAAATATCTGTCGGCAGGTCAGAACAGTTTTGAAATAAATGCAGACAATTATGTTCCTGGCGTTTATTTCATCCGCATTAACGGAAGCGAAATCAACGAGACCTTGAAGATGGTCAAGTAGAATTTTGTTAGTGAAATTATTGAGGCGGCTAATAGAAATGTTAGCCGCTTTTTTTGTGTTCTAGTATGGGTCAACGTCTATTTCTGCGTTTGTCTGCGAAAGGTCGGGGATAGACTTTATCATTTGCACCTTTTCCAAGATGAAGGCTTTTACTTTTGTTGCCGATATTGACTTTTCGAAGCGCACGTGTACATTTACGATGAAGTAGTTGCTGATGCGGTTTACTGCTGGTTCTTCGGGACCACGAACACGATTTTTCAAGGCTTCGCGCAATTCCTTTGCAAGTATTGATGCCGCTTGATATGCCTTGCGGTAGTCCTTGTGTTTCAAGTGTATGATAACAAAACTGCAAGATGGCGGATAGTGAAAAAGGTTGCGTTCCTGCATCTGTTTCTCGAACATCGACTTATAGTCGTTGGTAAGCACCTGACGAATTATCTCGTGGTCGGGACTGAAAGTCTGTATGATGACTCGTCCGCGCTTCTGCCTGCGCCCTGCACGACCGCTTACCTGCGCCATTAGTTGGAACGACCGTTCGAAGGCTCGGAAGTCGGGGAAGTTGAGCATATTGTCGGCATTGAGGATTCCTACGAGACTTACGTTCGGAAAGTCCAAGCCTTTGGTAATCATCTGTGTGCCGATAAGAATGTCAATGTCTCCGTTGGAGAACTCATCTATTATGCGTTCGTAGTTCTTGCGCGACTGGGCGGTGTCGTAGTCGAGACGGGCGATGCGTGCCGTTGGAAATAACGTTGCCACTTGCTCTTCAATCTTTTCGGTGCCAAGTCCCTTGCTTGTAAGATTTTCGCTTCCGCAGTTGCCACATTTGGTTGGTACGTTGAACTTTTCGCCGCAGTAGTGGCAGACAAGCTTGTTGTCGTACTTGTGAAGTGTTAGGCTTACGTTACAATTACTGCAATGAGGCACCCATCCACAGTCCTTGCATTCCATCATCGACGAATATCCACGGCGGTTTTGGAACAAAATCACTTGTTCGCCAGCGGCTATTGCTGCGTTTATTGCCGCAATGAGAGTTGGATGGAAATGTCCTTTGTTGATTTTACGAAAATATGCATCCTTCATATCGGCAATTTCGATGGTCGGCAGTTGCACATTTCCATAGCGTTGCATAAGTTCCACAAGTCGATAGCGACCTTGCACTGCGTTGTTGTACGATTCGACCGATGGTGTCGCAGAACCGAGAATTACGTTTGCATTGTGAATTTTGCCAAGTACAAGCGCCATATCGCGTGCATTGTAGCGCGGGTCGGGGTCGAACTGCTTGTATGAGTTCTCGTGTTCTTCGTCAACGATTATCAGTCCAAGATTGTCGTAGGGTAGGAAAATTGCCGAACGTACGCCCAAAAGTATCTCGTATTTGTTGTCGAGGACTGCGTTGTAAACGCTTGCCCTTGCCGATGCGGTGTGACGGCTATGGTACACTTTCACCGAGGTGCCGAAATATTTTTCCAGTCGGGCAATTATCTGTGTGGTTATGGCAATTTCGGGCAGAAGATAAAGAACCTTTCTGCTTTGAGCCAATGTATCCTGAATAAGTTTTATGTAAATTTCGGTCTTGCCGCTTGAGGTAACTCCGTGAAGCAAAACAGGTGTATTTTCGGCAAAGGCTGAACTTATTTCGGCAAAGGCTTTTTGTTGTGGTTCAGAGAGTTCCACTTGAGCAGAGTCAGTTTCGGAATCGAAATTTGTTTCGCGAACCTTGCGGTAAAGTTGCAGCAGACCATATTTCTGTAAACTCTGTAGGCTCGACTTCGAGGCTTCGCAACGTTCAAGGATTTCGCGCTCTTCGATTTCGATGCAGTCGGTGTTGCGTGCTTGGCAAATGCCGACAAGTTGTTCGATTATTTGCTTCTGCTTGCCGTTTTTAGCCATTATCTTGTCAAGTGCAGCCTGATTCTTTTCCGCTTCGATGGTCGAAAACAGCACATAGTTGCGTTCGATAGGCTTGTATTGCTTTGCAATTATCTGCTCGTCGGTGACAAGTCCGCGGGCGACAAGACGTTGCAATACAGGTAGCGGATTGCGTATGTTAGTGCAGTCGATGATTTCGTTTAGCGTTGATACATGACTAAGTGCCAATGCGTTATAGACTGCAAGGTCGTTTTTTACTAGCATTTCGTCGCTTGTGGGACTTGCTGCTACCGAATATTTGCTTTCGCTGGTGGGCAGAAGTATCGACGGTATTGCAGCGGCAAGCACTTCGCCTATTGTGCAGCAATAGTACGACGCCATCCAGTTCCAAAGTTTCAGTTGTGATTCGGTGATGAATGGTGCGCTGTCGAGAAGTGCATAAATTGGCTTTATGTTGTATTCGGCATCCGTTTTTTCCTGCTCGTCGATTCCGACGATTATTCCAGTGTAAATCTTTTTCTTGCCGAAATTTACAAGCACTCGCATTCCACATTGCACCGATGAAGAAAGTTCGTCTGGAATCTCGTAGGTGAAGGTTCCTGGCAGGGCTAGTGGAAGTATGACGGATGCGAAACGCATTTTGTTAAGATAAATTTGCGTGTAAAGGTAATAATAAACTCCAATATATTAGGCTTGATTTTTTGTTGAAGCGTGATGACAATGTTAAGTCGTTGCTAATTAGCGCATAAGATTTCTGCGCCTTTGATAAAAAATATTACAACTAAAATTTTTATACAAAACTAAAAGTTTGAAATAATCTTACTAACTTGCATATCTTTTTTGTAACGTAGTTGAGACGAATATTAAATATATTATTCTTGTTGATTGTCAATGTGTTATGGTTTTGCACGATGACGAAAGCGCAGACTGTTGGTCTTGTGCTTAGTGGTGGAGGTGCAAGAGGATATGCGCACGTTGGCGTCATAAAGGCATTGGAGGAACACGGCATTCCGATTGACTACGTTACAGGCACTTCGATGGGTGCAATTGTCGGTGGCCTGTATGCTGCAGGATATTCGCCCGAAGAGATGATGAAAATATTCGCTAGCGACAGTTTCCGAAATTATTATAAGGGAAGCATTCCGCCCAAGTACATTGATTTTTTCAAGTATGAGCAGCCCGATGCCTCGTTGCTTCGTGTCGATTTGCGCCGGAAAAGCAAGAAGGTTGCCTTGGCATTGCCTACCAATATAATTGCCCCTCAGCCTATGGACTTAGGTCTGATAGACCTTTTTGCGAGAAGTTCGGCAGGCGCGGGCAACGATTTCGACAGCCTTTTCGTTCCTTTCAGGTGCGTGGCTACTGACGTGTACCATAACCGCGAAAAGGTTTTTGCCGATGGCGACTTGGGTACGGCAATCCGCGCTTCGATGACGATTCCTATTATGTTCAAGCCAGTGGAACTTGATAGTACTCTGTATTACGACGGTGGCATATACAATAATTTCCCTATTGAAACTATGCGCGAAGTGTTTAACCCCGATATAATAATAGGTGTGTACGTTTCCGCCTTCGGCAAGTCGGCTCCACCCGACTCCGACGACCTTCTGGCTCAGATTGAAAGTCTTATTATGGGCGAACAGAAGAGCATTTTGTTGGAAGATAACAAAGGTCTGATTTTGAGTTTCAGTTTCAAGGATGTTGGAATTATGGAATTCCAGAAACTCGACCAGGTTGTGAATATGGGATATGAGCATTGCACAGAGCAGATGGACAGCATCAAGGCAATGATTGGACGGCATAAGGATGTTGAAGAATTGTCGGCGGAACGAAAAAAATACAGGGAACAACTTCCCGAACTGAAGTTCGACAGCATTATTGTTGACGGAAAACTGAAGGAGTATGAAAAGAAATATGTGGAGAGGTCGCTGAATCTCAAAAGGATAAAGAAACATTTGAAGGATTCGGTGATGGACTTCAATACCATAGAGTCGAACTACTACAAGTTGATTTCCGACTATCAGTTTAAACTTGCGACACCGCTTGCCGAATACAACGATTCAACAGGGACTTTTGACGTGCGCTTCAAGGTGAAGAAGGATAACCGTACCTCGCTCGGAATTGGTGCTGTTGTTTCCAATGGCTCTTCGAGTATGGTTTACATCGGTGGTACGTATAAGTTGCTCGGCAAGGTTTCCGGTTTGTTCCGTGCCAATTTCTACTACGGGCGGTTTTATGCGTCGGCTATGCTTGGAGCCCGTTTGGATGTGCCTACATATCAGCCTTTGGCCTTTGATATATCGGGAACTTTGAACAGGTACGATTTCTTCAAGGGAAGTTCAAGGGTTTTGTCGATGACTTTCCAGCCGCCTTACATCATTGACTATGAGAGCAATGTGAGGTTAGATATTTCAACACCTATTACAAGGCATTCCATTGCAAAGGTAGGTGTAGCGGCTGGCGACCAAAAGTATTCGTACTTTCAGGTATCGTCGTACCAGTCGTCTGATACCGCCGATATAACTAGTTTCAAATATATTACCGAACATATCACATTCGACTACAATACATTGAATTATATTATGTACCCGACGGCAGGCCGTGAGTTTGTGGTTGATGCAAGGCACGTTTTGGGAACGGAGTATAATAATCCTGGTTCTACCACGGTACTTGATGATGTTTACACGATGCGGCACAACTGGTTCCAGTTGAACTTTATTGCCGACCACTATTCGCGGATATTCAAGTACCTGACGATTGGAGCATACGCACAATTGTTCTTGAGCAACCGACCGTTGTTCCGCAACTATTCGTCGAGTGTTTTGGCAGCACCTGCCTTTGCGCCGGTTATGAACTCAAAGACGCTTCTGTTGACAAACTATCGTGCAAACGATTTCTTTGCAGTCGGTATTAAACCTATCTTCAATATTACCGACAGACTGAACCTTAGAACCGAGTTTTATTTCTATATGCCTTTCCGTAAGATACTTAAAGAGGAATTGACCTCGGGAGTCTATACTCCAATTTATTCTGAGGATTTCTCCTATCATTATTTTATGGGGTCTGCTGCATTGGTTTACAATACGCGTTTCGGTCCGCTTGGCGTGAGCATAAATTACCTTGACGACGATATGGTTAACTGGTATTTCATGTTCCACCTCGGTTTTATGATGTTCAACAAGAAGGGAATGGATTATTAAGGGGCTAACAGGTTTGAAGGCTAAAAGGCTTGCAGTCTAACGGTCTAACAGTCCAACAGTCTAACAGACTTGCAGGCAGCCCGGACTGACCTTCTGTTAGACAGGTCTTCTGCCTGACTGATCTTCTGCTTGACATTAAAAACGGGTCTTCTGTTAGGCTAGTCTTCCTTCTATTTCTTGGATTACATCAATTTTTCCGACATCCAGCACCTTGTTGTTGTCGTGAATGTATCCGCCGATGCGGTGCGATTTCGATATTTTCAGCAGTTCGGGGATGATGGGGAAAGAACCTTCGTTGTCAATGAGGTCGAAAATGCTGTAGTTGCAGACATATATTCCGCTGAAAGCCATTTCGTTGTAGCAGTCACATTCAATAGTAATTATCGACTTGTCATTCTTGAGGTCGCGCCATCCGCAAAGGCGGTTTTCTGTATCGAAAAGCAGATGCTTGGAACTTTCGCGGTGCATTACGGCAAGGGTTGCGACATTTTGTGTCGTGCAATGGTAGTCGTAGAGTGCCTTTAGGTCGAGGTCGGAGAAAATATCGACGTTGTGGATGAGGAAGTTGTCTCCGTCTCTGAAGAATTTCTTGACATTTTTCAGTCCTCCGCCAGTATTGAGAAGTTGGTCTCGTTCGTCGGAAATCTCTATTTGCACACCGAAATCGTTGTTTTTTACGAAGTTGATAATCTGGTCGGCAAAATGGTGTACGTTTACCACTATGTAGTCGAATCCGAAACCGCGCAACTTTTCTATCTGGTGCTGAATCATTGGTTTGCCGCTGATTGGAACCATTGCCTTTGGCATTGTGTTGGTGAGCGGTGCGAGACGTGTGCCGAGTCCGGCGGCGAAAATCATTGCTTTCATTTGCGAAAATTTTTCGCAAAGTTAAGGAAAATTTGAGACGCGAAGTATTACGCCTTTACTATTCCTTCTGCTTGTCTAATGATTCCTTGTATTTCTTAATGTCATCAACATTGCGTTTTGTCAGGAAGTCTATTATAGACCAGTTATATTGCAGGTTCTCCTTGCCCGATTCGTCGTTAACGAGTTTTGCATCTTTGTACGAAAGCGTTAAGTACTTGTATTTGAAATCCCCGTTAGTCTTTCCTGCCTTTAAGTCTTCGAGAATCTGAACTTCCATAAGTACTGTAGCTTCGAAAATAGTTTTTTCAAATGTGCTTTGTGGTTGTGTATAAGTCCACGATTCTGGGCAATGTTCGTAACCTTTGCCTGTGCATTCCAAGTATGTAAGTCTGTGGTACGAATCGTATTCTGCAATAATGTTTTTGTATGTTACTTCTTCTGTGTATTTGTTGAGTTTTCCACCTTCCAAGTGTACATTCAAACCTTGAGCATTTGCCATAGTGAATAATGCTATTCCAAGCGCTAAAAATAATAGTTTTTTCATCGTTGTATTGTTTTTGTTGTTAAACTTTTAAAATTATCGGTGACAAATGTAATGCTTTTTTTGAATTATATGTGTTTTCATGTTTTTTTTCTATAAAAAATTAATTGTCGTAAATAGTTTTAATATGCTTGACCAAGTTCTGTGTGACTTTAGTGTAAAAAATCGTCAATCTAACTTCGTACTTCGTAAATAATTTTTTATTTTTGCAAAAATTTGAGTTTAAGTAAAAGAATATGACAGAAAAAGTTAAATGCCTGATTATAGGTTCAGGTCCTGCTGGTTTCACGGCAGCAATATATGCATCGAGAGCAAATTTGAGTCCTGTTGTTTACGAAGGTTTGCAGCCGGGCGGTCAGTTGACAATCACTACAGAAATTGAGAATTTCCCAGGTTATCCCAATGGAGTTACCGGACCAGAAATGATGAACCAGCTTCGCGAGCAGGCAAAGCGTTTCGGTACTGATGTACGCAGTGGTATTATTACCGAGGTTGATTTTTCGCACCGTCCTTTCCATGTTGTTGTTGACAACGGCGATGAAATTGATGCCGAAGTTGTGATTATTGCTACTGGAGCAACTGCAAATTATCTCGGACTTGAGTCGGAACAGAAATTGAAAGGTTTTGGCGTGTCGGCATGTGCTACCTGTGATGGATTCTTCTATCGCAAGAAGGATGTTGCTGTAGTTGGTGGTGGTGACACAGCTGCCGAGGAAGCAACATATCTGGCAGGCATTTGCAACAAGGTTTACATGATTGTCCGTCGCGACGAACTGCGTGCATCAAAGGCAATGCAGCAGCGCGTGATGGAAAACCCGAAAATCGAAGTGCTATGGAATTGTAATACTAAGGAAGTTCTTGGCAATGAGACCGATGGTGTTACTGGTGCACTTTTGCTCAACAACAAGACCAACGAGGAGAAGACAATCGATATTAGCGGATTCTTTGTCGCAATAGGCCATACTCCAAATACAAAGGTTTTTGCAAAGTACATCGACCTTGACGAGAAGGGTTACATTAAGACTATTCCGGGTACCGCAAAGACTAATGTTCCGGGCGTGTTCGCTTGTGGTGATGTTCAGGATCCTAACTACCGTCAGGCAATTACAGCCGCTGGTTCGGGATGCAAGGCCGCTATTGATGCAGAGCATTTCTTGTTGGAATACTAGAAAATATAATGTTGTATTCATTTGTTCATTCGGATTTGCAATCCGAATGAATTGAATATTAGCATTTGTAATGCGCTAAAAATATAACCATGCATGCATCTCTAACTAAAGACCTGTATTTTACAACATCTACCGTAGTCGATTGGGTTGATGTCTTTACTCGTCCCGAATATAAGCACATTATTTTGGATTCACTTGCTTATTGTCAGGAGAGTAAAGGACTCGATATTTATGCTTGGGTGTTGATGACAAATCATCTTCACATGATTGTCGGTGCAAGAAACGAAGAAACAAGTATTTCCGATATATTGCGTGACTTCAAGAAATACACAAGCAAAAAGATTGTCGAAGCTGTTAACGATAATGTGCGTGAAAGTAGGAAAGAGTGGATGATGGATAGGTTTTGGTTTGTCGGAAACAACGATAGGAAAATAAAGAATTTCAAGTTTTGGCAAGATGGCAGTTATATAGAGGTGCTTTACTCTTATGATTTTTACATACAAAAGCTTGATTATATACATAATAATCCTGTTGTGAGCGAGATTGTGGAGAAACCGGAAGATTATCTATATAGTTCTGCGCGTGATTATGCAGGTATAAAGGGATTGTTGGATGTGATTGTGGAGAAATGACCGAATTGTGTAATTATAGGCGGATTGCAAATCCTTATATTCAATTTGTCTGGATTACAAATCCAGACAACAGGGCAAATCCAGACAACAGTGCATTAAAGAAATATAATTGTTTATGACTAAAAAGGAAAGATACGAGAAGGTTCTTGCTTGGTTCAAGCAGAATATGGGCAAAGTGGAGACGGAATTGCATTACGGCAATCCGTTCCAGTTGCTTGTGGCGGTGATGTTGTCGGCACAGTGTACCGACAAGCGTGTGAACATGGTTACGCCGGCATTATTTGCTGCTTATCCTGATGCACAGTCGATGAGCAAGGCAAGCGAGGCAGAAATTTTGTCGTATGTCAAGTCGGTGACATATCCTAATGCCAAGGCTAAACATTTGCTCGAAACTGCAAAAATCGTTGCCGAAAGTTATGGAGGCGAAGTTCCCGACGACGACAAGCTGTTGCAGAAACTTCCCGGTGTTGGTCGCAAGACTGCCCATGTTGTTCAGGCTGTCCTTTTCAACCGCCCCGAAATGCCTGTGGATACGCACGTTTTCAGAGTGTCGGCGCGTATTGGGCTTACCACAAATGCAAAGAATGTGCTTCAGACCGAAAAGCAACTAGTAAAATACATCCCGAAAGCCGACATTCCCGATGCTCATCACTATTTGATCCTGCATGGAAGATATGTTTGCACGGCACGGAAACCAAAATGTGAATCGTGCGGAATATCAGCATATTGTGCATTTTATCAACAAAATACTAACATTGGTTGAAAAGTTGGATACTTATAATTATTTTCGCGACCGAGAAATTTGAGTTATGGAGAAAGATATAGTTAGGTATATCGGAGAGGTATTGTCTGACTTGTATGTTGTTGATTTAAAGTCGGTAACAATATCATTGGAAAGAACAAAGCCAGGAATCGACGGTGATTTCACGGTTGTGGTTTTCCCGTTTACGAAGTACAGCAAGAAGAGTCCTATGGACACTGCCAAGGAAATTGGCGTTTCGTTGAAGGCTCGTTGCGAGGACATTGATTCATACAATGTGATTCAGGGATTCTTGAATATAACAATGACGCATGAGTATTGGTTGAAGCGACTTAATAATCTTGCAGCTCCGGCTAAAAAGAAGGACACTTCAAAGAAGCCGTTGATAATGGTTGAATTTTCGTCGCCAAATACAAACAAGCCGTTGCATCTAGGACATTTGCGCAACAATTTCCTCGGCGATTCCGTGTCGCGCATCATAAAGGCTGCCGGAAACAATGTCATGAAGGTTAACCTTGTGAACGACCGTGGAATACACATCTGCAAGTCGATGATTGCTTGGTTGAAGTGGGGCAACGGCGTTACTCCCGAATCGGCAGGCAAGAAGGGCGACAAGCTGGTTGGCGACTTCTATGTGTTGTTCAGCAACAAGTACAAGGAGGAAATTGCCCAGTTGAAGGCTCAAGGTCTTAGCGACGAGGAAGCCGAGAAAAAATCTGCACTAATGGCGGAAACTCGTGAAATGCTTCAGAAGTGGGAGGCTGGCGATGAGGAAGTTCGGCGAGTATGGAAGATGATGAACGAATGGGTATATGCAGGTTTCGACGAAACTTACAAGAAAATCGGCATTTCGTTCGATAGAATATATTATGAATCACAGACTTATCTGCTTGGCAAGTCGATAGTGCAGAAAGGACTTGACCGTGGCGTTTTTGTCCGCGATGCTGATACTTCGGTATGGATTGACCTTACAAACGAAGGACTTGACCGTAAGATTCTGCTTCGTAGCGACGGCACCACAGTATATATGACTCAGGACATAGGTACTGCTGCTCAGCGTTTCGACGAATATCATCCCGACAAGATGATTTATGTTGTTGGAAACGAACAGGATTATCATTTTGCAGTGCTGAAGAAGGTCGTTCAGCGTTTGGGCGAGGACTACTACGACAAGATTTTCCATCTTTCGTATGGTATGGTCGAATTGCCAGAGGGCAAGATGAAGTCGCGTGAAGGTACTGTTGTTGATGCCGATGACCTTGTTGCCGATATGATTGAAACTGCACGTGCAATATCCGAAGAAAACGGTAAACTTGGCGACTTGAGCGAAGCAGAACGTAATCGCATCATCGAAATGATTGCAATAGGAGCACTCAAGTATTTCATCCTCAAGGTCGATCCGAAGAAGCAGATGGTTTTCAATCCAAAGGAATCCATCGACTTCAACGGAAATACTGGACCTTTCATTCAGTACACGCATGCACGTATTTGCTCGATATTGCGTAAAGCAAAGGAGCAGAATATTAATCTTACCAAGCGCATTTCCGAGGATGTTCACCTGCTCGACAAGGAAGTAAGCATCATATCGAACTTGTGTTCGTTTGACAAAGTTGTAGAGGAGTCGGCAAAGAAGTTCGACCCGGGACAGGTTGCAAACTATGTGTACAACTTGTGCAAGGAGTTCAACCAGTTCTACCACGACTATTCAATTCTGAACGAGAACGACCCCAATGTGATTTTGCTTCGTCTGCGTTTGTCGCAGCAAGTTGCAAAGACCATAAAGGAAGGTATGGAATTGCTCGGAATCGAAGTGCCGGAAGTGATGTAGGACAAGTTAAATAGGGTAAAAGGTTCGGCTAATTTTGTGGAGGGAAAGAGATTTGAACATTTTTTCTCTCCATTGCGATTCGTTTAGGGAACTTTTAGTTCTGTTTTTTATTTTCATTCTACAATTGTGACTCGTTAGGATTTGATATTTGTCCCAAAAGATATATCTTTGTACCCTCATTTTTGAATAGGATTTTGTTTTGAAAGATACGATAATAAAATACTTTAACCGTAAAAGAAACATTGCCGCTTTTTTGGTTTTTGTTTATGCCTTTGCTATCGGATTTATCTTCCTTGTGAATCCTTTTAATGTAAAGTCGTGGGTTGACTGGGAGGGTACTGATGATTATGTTATAACTGTTTTGTCTGTAGTGGGAATCGGGTTCTTCGTGTTGCTTGCAAGCCGTTCGCTGATGTATATTCTTCGTAACAAGGTTGTCTTGAATTTTAAGGGCTTCTTAATCTGGGTTGCAGGCGAACTTGCTGTTTTGTCGGCTTTCTATACCTTGTTCGCACACGAATACGACATAAAATATATAGGTCAGGGGTATTTCGACATTTTCCCGAGAATTTTCATGTACGTTGCCTTGTTGCTTTTGGTTCCGTATATAATTTCGTGGATGTATGTGGCATTGAAGGTAAAGCGCGATGTAGAGGACGATGCTGTAGTGCCTGCCAAGAATTCCGAAACCGACGACACCAAGTCGGATATGGCAAAGTCGATTTCCGAGACCGAACTTCTGTTGAAAGAACAAGAACAGGAACAGCCTCGTCACAATATCGTCAATTTCTATGACGAAAAGGGTCAGTTGAAACTTTCTGTCGATATTGACAATCTGCTTTACATCGAATCTGCCGACAATTATGTGAACATCTACTATTCCAACAAGGGAAAGTTCTCACGTTTTATGCTTAGGTCAACGTTGAAGTCAATCGAGGACACATTCTCGGATTGTGACCTGGTGCGCTGCCATAGGTCATACGTTGTTAACTTCAACAAAGTTAAGATTTTGCGAAAGGAGAAGATGGGATTGTTCCTTGACCTCGATTTCGACAAGGCTCCAGAAATACCAGTTTCGAAGACATACGCCGAATCGGTAATAAATTTATTTTCAAAACATTCGCTGTTACAATGAAAGTAAACGGAATACATTACAGGGCTATATGGATGGAAGGAACTTCCGTCTGTATGATAGAGCAGAACCTTTTGCCATTTGACTTCAAGATTTTCAAGGCAGAAACTTTAGAAGATTCTTGCATGGCTATCAAGACTATGATAACCCGTGGTGCAGGTTCAATCGGTGCCGCTGCCGCTTACGGAATGTATCAGGCAATTTGTATTTCTGATGATAAACATCTTGTTGATAATCTTGTTGTTGCGAAAAAGAAGATTGATTCTACACGACCGACTGCGGTAAATCTTTTCTATGCTACAGACAGGGTGCTGAAGGCTGCTAAGGTTTCGCGAGAATTTGCTATCAGCGAGGCATTTGCCGTTGCTGACGAGTGCGCCGAGGCTGGCCGTATGATTGGCAAATATGGCAACACCTTGATAAAGGACGGTTTTGGCATTGAAACACACTGCAATGCAGGTTGGCTTGCTCTAGTCGATTACGGAAGCGCGCTTGCACCAATATATGCCGCACAGGAATCAGGAAAAGATATTTTCGTGTATGCCGACGAGACCCGTCCTCGTAATCAGGGTGCACGTCTTACGGCTTGGGAATTGGCTTCTGCCGGTGTTCCCCATGCGATACTTCCCGACAATGCTGGTGCCTATTATATGTCGTTGGGTAAGATAAATATGGTAATCGTCGGTGCTGACCGCATTGCCGCCAACGGCGATACTGCTAACAAAATCGGTACTTTGGAAAAAGCCATCGCAGCAAAATACTATGGCGTGCCATTTTATGTCGCAGCTCCTTTGTCAACAATCGACCTTTCTACACCAGATGGCAAGCATATCAACATCGAGGAGCGCGACGAGGACGAGGTTTTGAAATATTCGGGACTCGCCGAAAATGGAAATATTGAAACATTCCGTATGGCAAACCCGACTTCGCACGCAAAAAATCCTGCCTTCGATGTTACGCCAGCAGAACTTATAACAGGAATAATTACCGAAAAGGGCATTGTAAAGCCCACCGAATTGAAAAAACTATTCTGATGTTTGAACTTGAACGAATAAGGGTTGCCGAGACTATGCGTCGTCTGTACGAAAGGCGTTTGACGACTGTCAGCGGTGGAAATGTAAGCCAACGCAATGCTGACGGTTATGTTTTTATTACTGCAAGCCAGAGCGACAAGTCGTGCATTGATATGCGCAATGTGATAATAATTTCGCCAGACGGCGAGAACCTTACTCCGAAGTTGAAGCCGAGTATGGAGACTCAGATGCACCTTAATATTTACAAATGCCGTCCCGATGTGATGGCAATAGTTCATTCTCATCCTGTTTATGCCTCTACGTTTGCTGTGGCTGGCGAGGCTGTCGATTCGGCAATTACTGGTGAGGCACGCTATATGCTTGGCGAAGTCGGACTTGTCGGCTATCACCTTATGGGGTCTGTGGAACTTGCAGAAGCTTGTGCAAAGGTTATGGAAACTAGCAATGCTGCAATTATGGCAAAGCACGGTGCAATTACGGTCGGCAAAACTTTGTTTGAGGCTTTCGACAGAATGGAAGTACTTGAAAATACGGCACATATAAATTATAATCTGCGAACAATGAGTTGCAATGTTCGGATGACGGGGGCGGAAATCGCAGAGATTGACAATTTTGGCAAATGAACTTTAAATTGAATGTTATGAAAAAGATATTGGTCATGATTTCGGCTGTTGCAATAATTGTTGCAATGTCGTCGTGCGAGGCAAGCGAAGAGGTTTACAACAGCTTTATTGGGGACTGGCATTTGATACGAATAAATGCGAATGGCGAGTACCGTATGCCGAAACCAGCCGGCGACACTTGTTTCAATCTGCATTTTATGAGAAACAATTCTTTAGTAGGAGAATCGGTAACTACGCCGTTTTCTGCTGTCTACAACATTAAGAAAAGGAACAAGATGACTTGGTCGGGATTTACATATTTGCCTACAGCCGAGGATACTACCGACAACATCGTCTTTATCAACAATATGCTAAAGGTCAACACCTACGAGATGCAAGGCGATACTCTGAAATTCAAGTATGATAAGAAGACGTATCTGACTTTTACAAGAAAATAAATAATAACTGTCATCCGTAAAGCAGAGTGACCTGCGTCATTTTTAGTTCACGAAACTTGCGAGTAATGACGAGTTCCTCTTTTCGCTTTTTGTACAACTAATTGATAATTTGAGATTTGTCAATGCATTATTTGTTTTTAGTGGACGGTAATATTCATCAAAATCGGTGAATAATGTTTGAAACATGCAAACTTATATAGAAATTTTTATGCCAGAATAAAGGGAAAATCATCATTGTCAATCAGTAGGTTGCATTTTTTTCTTTAGAGGAAATATATAAAAAATCTACTTTTAATCCGCTTTCTCTCTTGTCAGAACAACTTTGGACAGAAAGTCTGTCAATCATTGTTTTTCAGGCAATTAACATTGTGGAAAAATAATCTTTGCAGGAATTTGTGATATTTCAAAAATAAATTGTACCTTTACGACCGTTTAAAAAATTAAATTTATTAACTGTAAATTAATAAAAACAAAAGATAATTATGGACTTTGGATTATCAAAAACAGAAGTATTATTTCAGCAGATGATTAGAAGTTTTGCAGAAAACGAAGTAAAACCTTTGGCTGCAGAAATAGACGAAGAAGAAAGATTTCCTATTGAAACCGTCGAGAAGATGGGAAAATTAGGAATTATGGGAATTCCGGTACCGACACAGTACGGCGGAGCCGGTGGAAATTATAAACTCTATGCTATGGCTGTCGAAGAGCTTTCAAGATGCTGCGCTACAACTGGTATCGTGGTTTCGGCTCACACATCTCTTTGCATTGGTCCTATCCTCGAATACGGAACCGAAGAGCAGAAGATGAAGTACTTGCCAAAGCTTGCTAGCGGTCAGTGGATTGGTGCTTTCGGTCTTACCGAACCTAACGCTGGTACCGATGCTTCGGGACAGCAGACAACTGCAGTCCTTGACGGTGACCACTGGGTTCTCAACGGAACCAAGATTTTCATCACCAATGCAGGCAACGCAGATGTTTACATCGTTATCGCAATGACCGACAAGTCGTTGGGAACAAAGGGCATTTCGGCTTTCATAGTTGAAAAGGGCTTCAAGGGATTCTCAATCGGCAAGAAGGAAAAGAAGATGGGTATCCGCGGTTCGTCAACCTGCGAACTTATTTTCGAAAACTGCATTGTTCCTAAGGAAAACCAGCTCGGTGAACTCGGCAAGGGCTTCAAGGTTGCTATGACAACCCTTGATGGCGGCCGTATCGGTGTTGCTTCGCAGGCTCTCGGTATCGCTCAGGGAGCAATGGACGAAACTGTTAAGTACACAAAGGAACGCAAGCAGTTCGGAAAGTCGATTTCTCAGTTCCAGAACACCCAGTTCCAGCTCGCTGACCTCGAAACCAGAATCGAAGCTGCAAGACTGCTCGTTTACAGCGCAGCCGACAAGAAGGACAAGCACGTTCCGTTCTCAGCAGACGCAGCAATGGCTAAGTTGTTCGCAGCAGAAACTGCAATGGAAATGACAACCAAGGCTGTTCAGTTCCACGGCGGTTACGGATACACCCGCGAATATCCTGTTGAAAGAATGATGAGAGACGCAAAGATTACCGAAATCTACGAAGGAACTTCGGAAGTTCAGAGAATGGTTATTTCTGGTAAGCTTTTAAAATAATTTTTCACTAACATTAAAATCAAGAAAATGAATATAGTAGTTTGTATAAAGCAAGTACCGGATACCACCGAGGTAAAACTTGACCCGAAAACCGGAACACTTATCCGCGAAGGTATCCCCAGCATTATAAATCCCGACGACAAGGGAGCTCTCGAATTGGCTCTCCAGTTGAAAGACAAGTACAACGCACATGTAACCGTCCTCACTATGGGTCTTCCGCAGGCTGATGCAGCTTTGCGCGAAGCTTTGGCAATGGGCGTTGACCGTGCCATCCTCCTCACCGACCGCAAGCTTGGTGGTGCCGATACCCTTGCAACTTCGAGGGCTATCGCAGGTGCACTCCGCCAGATTGACTTCGACCTCATCCTTGCTGGCCGTCAGGCTATCGACGGTGATACCGCTCAGGTTGGTCCGCAGATTGCAGAACACCTCGGACTTCCGCAGGTTTCGTACCTCCTCGACCTTGAAGTCGATGGTAAGAAGTGCCGCGTAAAGAAGTCAACCGAAGAAGGTTACCAGATTCTCGAAACCGAAATGCCATGCGTATTCACAGTTCTTTCAACTGCCAATAAGGCAAGGTATATGACAGTTAACGGAATCGTTGAGGCTTACAACCGCGAAGTTGAAATCTGGAACGCCGACAAGACAGGAACAGATGAAAACCTCCTCGGTCTTAAGGGTTCTCCGACAAGAGTATTCAAGTCGTTCACTAAGGCTCTGAAGCCAGCCGGCGAAACCTACGAAGTTAGCCCTGAAGAAGCCGTTGACCTCATCATTAGCAAATTAAAAGAAAAATTCATCATTTAATAGGATACCAATATGGATAAATCAGAATATAAAAACGTTTACGTTTTCATCGAACAGCGCGACAACGTAATACAGAAGGTTGCATTGGAACTGTTGGGCAAGGCTCACGACTTGGCAGGAGCACTCAACGAGAAGGTTTACGCAGTCCTCTTGGGACACAACATCGCCGACAAGGCTCAGGAACTCATCGCTTACGGTGCAGACCATGTACTGCTCGCTGAAGATGAATGCTTGAAGGACTATATCACCGAGCCTTACACTCAGGCAATCACCCAGATAATCCACGACTACAAGCCAAGCATCTTCCTCATTGGCGCAACTACAATCGGTCGTGACCTCGGTCCACGTCTGTCGGCTCGTATAACCACTGGTCTTACTGCAGACTGCACAAAGCTCGACATTTCGGAAGACACCAAGGAACTTATGATGACCCGTCCTGCTTTCGGCGGAAACATCATGGCTACCATCATGTGTACAAATCACCGTCCACAGATGTCAACCGTTCGTCCGGGCGTTATGCAGAAGATGGCAAAGGACACCTCGAGAAAGGGCGAAGTTGAAAATGTAAAGATTAATTTCGACAAGTCGAAGTTCAAAGTAAAACTTATTGAAAATGTTAAGGTTACCTCTAACAAGGTTGATATTGCAGACGCAAAGATTCTTGTATCGGGTGGTCGTGGCGTTGGAAATAAGGAAGGTTTCGAAATGCTCGGCAAGTTGGCTGAAGTTCTTCACGGCGAAGTTTCATCGTCGAGAGCAATGGTTGACGCAGGCGTTATGCCTCACGACCGTCAGGTTGGCCAGACAGGTAAGACCGTTCGTCCTAACCTCTACATTGCAAACGGTATTTCGGGCGCAATCCAGCACCTTGCAGGT
>Ga0265299_10002241_pt1 | contig 20199 bp, 25 predicted proteins | sample AusTroGonzalo_MG_4_FD_193485 | JGI IMG/M metagenome (GOLD analysis project Ga0265299, IMG submission 193485) | Bovine rumen microbial communities from tropical cattle in Woodstock, Queensland, Australia - Gonzalo_02 | ecosystem: Host-associated > Mammals > Digestive system > Stomach > Rumen ... | reverse complement strand
TAGAAAGTGGATCTATAATATACTAAAGGAAAATAATCTTGCAGACATAACAGAATATTTTGCTGGAAGTAAATATCTAAGACAAGTCATTTTTGGAAATTGTAATCCATCTAGACAAATAATAATAGAAAAATACCTGATTGGAGAGGCTGGTCTTTGGATTTTTGAAAATACAATAAAGAATATAGATCCAGATGCAGAAATTATAGTATATGCTGCTGATGAAATGATAATATCAACCAGCAGTAAAGATACCATAAAACAGAAAACTATCATAAAGGCCGCTAAAGAATATGCCGATAAGATGGGTGTATATGTTGTCCCTGAGATATTTACATTAAGACAACTTGTATTTCAAACAGCATCAGAACATCTAATTAAGGTGTATAAAAAAGAATTACAATCAGGGAAAGTTGAATATAAAGGAATTCCCAGAAACTTTGCGGCACAGATCTATGAACATATTAATGGGATTCAAGAAGATCCTGAAGGAAGAGATCTGATGTTTTATCAAGAGAAAGAATTATCCAAATTTATTGATAGAATTAAATTTATAAAATCATGACAACAACAATTTTAATCGTAGCTGGAATAGCATGGATCTCATTATCTATAGTGATTTTCTCATTTTGGGAGAATAATAAGTCCTTTAGAAAAGACACATTTAAAAAATTCGGACTATCTTTATTAGTAGGTATTGGAGCACTAATACTATTAACATTGGTGATAGGACTTCTTCCATTAATTGCTCTAGTATTTCTTGGGATTTGGTTTTCTCATAAGCTAGATTCCAGAAAGAAAAAAGAAGAGGAAATAAAAAAAGAGGAGGAATTATAAATGCACTATCACGTACTAGTAGTAGGAAGCGTTGATGAAGTAGATTCAATGTTGGCTCCATATGATGAGAATATTGAGGTAGAACCATACATCTCTTCAACAAGAAAGGAACTAATAGAAGATGGAAGAGTTTGGGCCAACAGACAACTGCAAGATCCTGACAGTTACTATCATGAATACCTAAATGATCCACTGTCTTTATTTAATCATTACAGCTATATAATAGCAGATGAAGTAGAAAAATTTTTTAAAGAACTTCCTAATGTTGATAGTAAATCCGACGATGAATTTTGGAAAATATATCCTTTTAAAGCTGGTAAGAATCTAGATGAAGATGGAAATGAAGTAAGTACCTATAATCCAGATTCAAGGTGGGATTGGTATCAAGTCGGTGGGAGATGGGCCGGTGGTATTAAACTAAAAGATACCGTCGACTACAGCAAATACGAATTTCCAAACTTCTCGTGGGGATGGTCCGAAGATAGTAAAGCTAAGAGAATAGTTTCTGGTGGTGTAGATTCTGCCATGATAAAAGACATTGCCGACCTAGAAAACTTAACTACCTATGCTTACCTGGATAATAATGGTTGGGAAGATAAAGATGATTTTATCCAAATAGATTATAAAAACGATACCGATGAGGAAATTAATGCAAAATACGAGAAATGGAATCAACACATACTAGAAAGATTGAAGAAATTAAGTCCGGAAACATGGATAACAGTGGTGGATTGCCATATTTAAAGATCTATCAAAAAATAGATTATAAAGAAAATAAATATACTGCACTACTACAACTACCAACTATACGAATTCCAGAAAAATATAAACATCTCTTAGTAATATTTGCGGGAGATTCAAATGGTGAAAGAACTTATCTCCGATTTTGGAATGATCCTAAAAATACCATTAAATTATTACAGGAACGACGAGAAGGAGATAATATAATAAATCTGGATTATTATATAGGGATAGACTTAAAAAAGAGATCTAACAAAAAACCCATTACAGAAAAGACAATCCTAAAACTATTACAATCAAGGAGTGATGATGTTTTGCCATATTTGTACGATCCGCCTGAACCAGAGAGACCAAAATACTACACGTCTTCCGCTACTATATTAGTGGACTTGGTGGAAAAAGCTAAAATTCTTGATATATTAGGGAAAGTTGTACAGGCGCCGTATGAAGAAATTTCGGATAGTTATGGAAATAGAGTGCTCTGGGAAATAGCAAAAGTATTAAATTTGGAGGAGAATAAATAAAATTCTCCTTCATTTTCCTTTTACTTCTTTATATTTGTACTTATATAAAAAATTAATAAATTATGATACCAGAAAATAGAAAAGATAGAGAAAATCTATTACAAAAAGCAAAAGAAATATTAAAATCTGAATTCGTAGGACTTGATACTATTATTGATGAGATATCCGAAGCTATTTCTGCTTGGTATATAACACCAGAAATAATAAATAGACCGGTTATTATCTCATTATGGGGTATGACTGGTACTGGTAAAAGTTCAGTAGTATCTAGACTAATGGAACTTCTTGGTCTTACAAATAATACGCTGTTTTTTGATTGCGGAGAATGTATAAGTGAGTCGAAAAATATAGGAAGTATTATTGAAGATACTTTGGGAATAAGCGGAGATGATGATGATGTGGCAGTAAATCCAAATATATCTGTCAGTGAAAAATACTCTAGAAGGCCTGTGTTTGTCTTTGATGAATTTCAGTATGCAAGAACAATTGATGACGAAATGCACGAAGATGTAAAACCAAGTCTACGTCCCATCTGGTCTATTATTGATACTGGTATGGTTGATTCGGGAAACTATTACTCCTGGGGATTTAATCAATTATGTTCATTCCTAGAAGACTTAGAATCCTTTATATCAACTCACTCCGGAATAATAGTAGAAAATAATATGATAAATGATAGAGATGCTGTTAAAATATTTCTAGAGAATCTTGGCTTCATCTATTATCCTGAACGCGAAATACCAGGAATAACTACTAATAATGAAGTACGCCCTATACTATCAAGAAGTAAAGGATCATCTTCCAGTAAAATGTTTGATGATGAGGAAAAAGAAGATCCTTATCGTCCACTAAAGGTTATAGACAGAGATCTTTTAAAAACTGTCTTCAGAAAACTTAATCAGTTAGAGTCGGGTGCTGGAGTAAAAGCAGTGAAGAAAATTTTAATGGGGAAATGGGAATTAGAAGATTTTTGTTCGTATCTATTGAATATTAGAAATAGAATTTCCATAACTAGAAAAATAGACTGTAGTAATTCACTGGTATTTATTATAGGCAATCTGGATGAGGCATATAATGTATCGAAGGAGCTTAGTCCAGACGTAGATGCTGATGTATTCTATGATATTACATCCAAAGTCACAATTTCAGATATTAAGACAGCCCTGATGAAAAGATTTAGGCCAGAACAGATCGCTAGGCTTGGAAATAACTTAATAAAATATCCTACTCTTGGAAAGGATAGTTTTATGAAGATAATAAGGGGCGAAGTTAATAGAATACTTAACGATTTTAAAAAGGTTCACCCCATTGATATTGAAATAGGAGAGGAAATATATGAACTTCTTTATACCGAAGGAGTATTTCCAGCACAAGGAGTAAGACCAATATTTACAACTATAGGATCAATACTAACTCCATACCTTAGCAAAATAATACTTGGAGCAAAAGATTCTGAGAAAGTTACTATTCTGATCGATAATATAGATGAAGTAAAAATAAAGAAATTTAAAACAGACAGCGTTGATATTATACTGAAGTTTAGTAACAGAGAGGAACAGAAATATAAACATAATCTTCAGTTAGGATCTATTAGAAATCCAGAAGCAAGAAAGAAAAGATATATATGCTCTGTTCATGAAGCAGGACACGCCGTTGCTTTAGCTTGGAGAACAGGAAATGCACCGGGAAATATAGTATCAGTTTCTGTAGATCATGGTGGATTCTGCAGTACCTATGATAAAGAAAGTGAAGGAGAAATTCAAAGTCGGCGGGATATAGATAATGACATAATAATATCTCTGGCTGGATATGTAGCCGAAAGTATAATTTTTAAAGATAGACCCGACATGTGCTTAATGGGTTCTGGATCTGATATTGAGGAATTATGGGAATCTATTAGTGAAAATGCTTTTAGAGTAGGATATTTCAAGCCGATTATGTTCTCAAATACAGAAGTGGAGGATTCAAATAGTATTCCCGGCGGTCTAAATAGTAAAAATAGATATGTAAACTATTTTGATGGAGAAAAATTTAACAATGTAACAATGCCGCTAGAAGATGCTATCGAAAAAAGACTGAATGAATTGATAAAAGAAACACAATTTATTATTGAGAGAGAACAAAAGCTTATAATAAATTTAGCCATATATCTCGGCAAATATGGTTCAATGGACAAAAACACATTTCTTGATTACGTAGATAAGTATGGAAATGAATTATGTAGAGAAAAAATGCAAGAAATGAAAGAATACAACAGTCCAGAGAATTATATTATTCGGCTAGTAGGTAAAATAAAAACTATATAAAAATAAGGAGGGTGCAGATTCGTCTAAAGTTAGGACAGCGATCACTTTTGAATAGTAAAAATTATTCAATAAATCGAAGGAAGTGGTTAGATTCCATTTATCTGCGGACCTCCATTTTTTCATCGCCTCAATGCCTTATTTATGCATATAGTGAATTAAATTATGGTTGTGATTTTTTCGTTTACGTCTAACAACGTGAGAGAAAGTTTTTAAATTTGTATTTACAGAGCCCCTGTTTGTGAAAATGGGGGTTTCTATTTTTTTCCGTCTATAAACCCACCAAAGCCGCGAATTCTGCCATAACATCAAGCGCTACTTCTCTATTTAGATTAAAAAGTTACTTAAAAAGTAATTTTTTCTTTTTTCTAAATAATAAATCCTTACTAATATAGATTATACCTTACATAAATAACATATGGACAAATATATTATAAAAATACCAAAGGGGATTATGTATATTGATAAGTGGGAAGAATTTAACAACATATTTCCAAAATTCCCACACATAATGGACAAGACTATAACGGGCTGTGGATTTACTGAGTGGTGTATAACAAATAATATGGATATCGTGCTCTGTAGTCCTAGAAATATGCTACTTGATAATAAAGAAGCTCAACATTCTGGGGAAGTATATAGAATTAAAAGCGACTACTTCGATAAAGAACTGGAAGTAGATAAAGATATTAGTAAAGAAGGAAAAATTACTAAAATAACTTTATCAGATTCAGCCTCTACTCAAGAAGATGAAGAAAAAGAAATAAAAAATCTTCGTGAAAAAATTAGGGAGGAAATGGATAATTATTTCATATCTCGCGGAAATCTACCAAGAAAAATTTTAGTAACTTATGACTCATTTCGTGTTTTAAAGAGTGTACTTATCGAAAGAGGGCTTCTTAATAAATTCTATATAATAGTTGATGAGTGGCAATCAATTTTTACAGACAGTAGATTTAAAAGCGATACTGAATTAGACTTTGTTTGGCAACTACAAGATGTTAAAAAGGTTTGTTATCTATCTGCCACACCTATGATGGATGAATATTTAAAAGATATTCCAGAATTCTCTAATCTCCCCTACTATGAACTTGATTGGGGATCATTAGATGAGGGTAGAATATGCAAGCCTAATTTAGAAGTTCATGCAGTTAAGTCAATCTTTATACCGGCTAAGAAAATAATAGATAGTATAAAGAGAGGTGATTATGAAAAAATATATAAACGGGATGATCAAGGATATCCGGTTTTAGTTGAAGCAAAAGAGGTTGTTTTTTATGTAAATTCGGTAAGTAATATAGTATCTATCATAAAGAAAAATAACCTAAAACCAGAAGAGTGTAATATTCTCTGTGCTAGAACGGAGAAAAATAGAAAATTTATAGAATTAAAATTAGGTGTTGAATGGATGATAGGAAAAGTACCGCTAAGAGATGAACCTATAAAAACATTTACCTTCTGTACTAGAACTGTATATTTAGGAGCAGATTTTTATAGTCGTGGTAACTTAACTGTAGTACTTAGTGATGCAAATGTGGAATGTTTAGCAGTAGACATTTCTCTGGACTTACCGCAGATATTAGGTAGGCAGAGATTATGGGAAAATCCTTGGAAAAATAGCCTAAAATTTTTCTATAAGCCACTTACTAATACAACGAAAAAGAAAATACCAAGTGCTGCCGAGTTTAATAAGAAAATAGCAGAAAAAATAGAAGAAACTAGAAAACTATTAAGAGCTTATTCTGCTGCCCCTGAAGATACTAAAAGTTCTTTGGCAAAAAAGTATCTTAGAGATATTAGTACAAATAACTATAATGATGACTATGTTGGAGTAAATAAAAGAGGAAAAGGAAAGAATAAAGAGTTATTTCCAACATTGAATAATCTAGTACTTATATCAGAAAGACGAGCATTTGATATACAACAACTTGATTATAAAGACCGTTTCAGTGTGTTAAGTATTGTAGAACAGATTGAGTCTACTAGAACTGGGGAAGAGGTTAATAAATTTATGACCAAATATACAGAATTGGGAAATACTTATGATAAATTGAAGTGGTTATGCGAAGCTGAGTTAAGTGAAGAGGCAAGAAGGATAGTAGAAGATAGAATAGAAGACAAAATGAAATCTTATCTATCACTTGGGAAGGATAGATTAAAAGCATTAGGATATAACTCAACCAGAATAAACAAGGAACTTGAAGAATCTGTTATCTTCAGAAATGGAAACTTAGATGAGAAGATTTATAGTAGTTTCAAAATTGGAGATAAACTGACTAGAAATGAAATAAAAGAAAAATTAGAACAGATTTACTTTGAGTTAAATATCAATAAAACACCAAAAGCGCAGAGTATAGAGGAGTGGTTTATGGTGAGGAGATATCAATTAAGAAAAAATGGAAAAGTAAAAGAAGGACTTGAACTAATTAAGAGAAAGGATAGAGTCATTTCTGGAGAGGATGTGTAAATATCCTCTCATTATTTTTTTAAATAACTGTTAAACATTTATTAAGATTTGTTGAACACTTTTTAACAAAATAGGGACGAAAATGTAGGTATTTTTTCACAATTTTTTGGGTAATTGCTATATATTATACTGTTTTTTATTAAAAAATACCTACACTTTTATTAACAGTTATTAACAGTTATCTTGGTGTAATTTATTAGTTATTTTCAAGAAAAACATTAGGGGAATCTTTCAATGCGTAGCCTGTGAGTAGCAGCTCTGTCCGATTTATGAGGACAGAGACTGCGTTAAACTCACATGGCGGATATACACCTCCCAGGGTTCAAAAGGTTCTTATCGAGGTCAATACCGAGATAAGGTTCGTTTGTGGCTCTGGGAAGGCTGGGAGGTGATAAGAAAGTTATTAACTATTTAATCTAATATATGATAATAGTAAAATAAATATAATTTTCACATATTTGTTCATTATGCATCTACTTTTTTCAAATTTTTGCTAAATTTTTTCAAAAACTTTGTTAAAATTGAGAATTTTCTGAATAAAACTTGTATTTTTGCGTTAAATCTGCCACAAATTCTTTAAAAATGAAATAATAAAAATAATTTAAAATTTCAGGTAATAAATTATGAAAGCAGTTGGAACAAAAATTTTAGTAATTAAAGAAGAAAAACAGGATACTCGTCTTTCAGAAAAACTAGGTGGGTTTGAAGTTCCTGTTGGCGCCGGAGAATATGAAACTTATCGTATTGTCTCTGTTGGTCAAGGAGTTTTTGATCATGAAATAAATGAAGAGTTCGATGAAGGTGATATTGTAGCTACTTATCCCAAACCCGGACACGAATTGACTTATGAGGGAAATACCTATCGAGTTATTTCTATGGCTGATATTCTTGTTGTATTTTAAAAAATTATATTTTAAATGGAAAATAAAATTATTAAGACTGGCGATATTTGTCAGAAGAAAATTATCAGTGGTGTTGATAAAGCAGTAGAAGCTATTGTCAAAACACTTGGCCCTAGTGGTAAGAATGTTATTTTTGATGATCACAGTGGTACGGGAGTTGTTATTACTCGTGATGGAGCGACTGTTGCTAAAAATATAAAGTTTAGTGATCAGGAAGAAAATTTTGGTGCAGAGCTTGTAAAGAAGGCTGCAAGTATGACTGAAGATTTAGCAGGAGATGGAACCAGTTCTTGCTCTCTTTTAATTAGAGAGTTTTGTTTACGTGGTCAAAAAGCCGTTTCTAATGGTGCAAATGTAAATGAACTTAAGGCTGGAATGTTAAAAGCTGGAAAATGGTTGACAAATTATATAAAGGAGAATTCGATTGAGATTAATGGAGATCTTGAGAAAATTAGAAAAGTTGCAACTATTTCCGCCAATAATGATCCTGAAGTAGGTGATTTAATTGTCCAGGCATTTAAGAGTGTTGGTCTTAATGGCCTAGTTACTGCAGAGGCTAGTTCTTCATTAGATACTTCAGTTGATATTACGACAGGTATGAAGCTTGATCGTGGTTGGGCAAGTCCTCAATATGTAACTAACCCGGAAGATGGTCAGTGTATTATGGAAGATCCTTATATACTTGTTGCGTCGGAGCGTATTTCTTCGGTTGCACAAATGATGAATCTTCTCCAGGATTTCCAAACTAATTCATCAGGTCGACCGCTTCTCATTATTTGTGACGATATGGATGATACTGTTAGTGCAATGTTCGTATTTAATACTCTACGCGGTGCAATTAGATGTTGTGTAGTAAAGGGTATTGACTATGGAGATAACAGGAAAAACACAATGGAAGATATAGCAGTTTCTGTTGGTGCTAATCATATTTGTCAAGAGAACGGAACAACGGTTGGTCAGGCTAGTCTTGTTGATTTAGGACAAGCTAGAAAGGTAGTTGTTAATCGAGACACATGTATTATCTACGAAGGACATGGAGATCCTCAGGCAATTGCTGAACGCGCTGAAATAATTAAGAAGCGCATGGAATCTCCTCAAACTACTGATTTTGATAGAACTAAGTTTGAGAAGCGTCTTGCTAATCTGACTGGCGGTATTGCAGTTATTAAAGCCGGCGGTGCTAGTGAAACAGAAACAGCTAATAGAAAAGCAACGATCGAAGATGCAATATTGGCTGCTAAATCTGCAATTGAAGAAGGATGTGCTCCTGGTGGTGGTTATATATTCTTCAATGCATCTATGGCTATTTTGAAGGATAAAGCATTTTTAAAGGATCTTACTGAGGATGAACTAGAGGGTGTAATGATTGTACAAAAATCTCTCCCCGTAGTTCTTCGTACGGTGGCTGAAAATGCTGGTTATTCTGGTGATGTAGTCGTTTCAGAAATCTCTAGAATAAAGAAACCCGGAATAGGATTTAATGCAAAGACTAAAAAATTCGAGAACCTGATTGATAGCGGAATTTTAGATAGTGCTAAGGTTCTTCGAGTTAGTTTGGAAAATAGTATAAGCGCGGCATCGATGATTCTTTTGATTGATTGCTCTATTGTAGATGAGCCGACAAAAGAGTGCAATTGCTGTGAAACTAACAATATAATATAAAATTAATTTCGGGAAGGTATTCCTTGTGAAGGGAGTATCTTCCTACTATTTTTAGTAGTTATATATATGTTATGTAAGATCTTTGTATCAGGAGAAATATGGAATATATTCTTATCTTTTTCTGACAAAGTCTGGTTTCCTACTAGAGAATGGATGGATCACTTACTACCATATGTAAGAAATGTTGGATCTGCGCCAAATAATGAAATATTGTCTGTTATTCGGCGATATTATTTAGGGAATCCTTTTGCAGGTTATGATTCGCCAATGTATATATCAATTCCAATGTTAGATATTGATCAATCTATTCTGAAACCGCCATCTAGAAAGTCAATTAGATCAGTTATATCAGACTTATATAATAAATTTTCCTATAATAAATTCATAGGGTGTTTAAGAATTTCTGATATAAAATGTTCTGAGTTTCCTGTATTTGAAATTGAAAGATCTGGGATTACTCTTCCAGAATTTCTAGACGTATATGAGAAAAAGATAGAAAAAGAGTCTTTATATAATGTGGTAGGGTACAATTGGGGATTACGGAAGGAACCTGCTTATCAAGAAATCGCATATCTCGTATATTATGCAATTGAATCTAAAAAACGCGCTTTCTAATCCTCAAATGCCTGATATATGAGAAGAAATAAAATTATTTATGATAGATAAAAATTTTGAAAATAATAATTTTGGAGGAGATGATGATGGATTTCGTCGTAGTTTAGGCGCAGCCATGTCAGATAAAAATGACTCAGCACATCAAGAGGGAGAAACCTGTCCTTGGTATGAAATGTTATCTCGTCTCATCATGTGCCCCAAACCATTTGGAATGCCATGGTCCCGAGATCAAATGTGTGACTTTTTAAAACGTCGGGGTTATCGCATTGTTAATAAATTTAATGAAAAGAAGCGAGAGAGTTTTCCAGTAGTTGTTCGTCCAGATTCAGAGAGTATTCCTGAACTTGAAGAGACAAACTTAGGAGATATTTTCGCCACTGAAATTCAAAATATAATATTAAATTGGTTAGTGGATTTAGATAGAAAGTAAAACATGCAAAACGTAAGTGAGAGAGTTTTAGAGAAATGGAAGTTTTTGATTGATGCTGCAAAAAATTATTGGATTGACTCTGTGCCAACCGGAATGCCAGATCAGGTATTCGACAAATATGAAGCACAGGCAGCCCAAGAAGATGGATTTTTTGTTAGGGATTATGTAATGGATGTATATCTTAAGGGTATAAAATCAAAAAATCAATACATAGAAAAGATCAAGAAATTCAAGATAGAGGGTTCAACTATTTTAGAGGCCATGATAAAGACATCGAAGGAGTTAGGAATTCCTGAAGATGAACTATTTTGTGATTTAAAATATGATGGATCTAGTATTGCGATTTATATTGATCCTACTAATGGAAGACCTCTAAGAGAAGTAACTGTTGGAAATATGAACTTGGATAATTATGGAGTGGATCAAACTTGGAAACTTCATAAATTAATTCCACGACAGTTCCCTCTTGGTATTGTTGCTATTCAATGTGAAGCACTAATAGACCTGGATCGCCTAAGTAGTATTGATCCTGATAGAGCTAGACAGAAGGCAAATGGTCTAATTAATTCTAAGTATTGTGATTCTGAGGTCTCTAGCCTACTTACACTTCGAGCATATAGATATTATGTAGATCCGAATTCTTATTATGGGCAAAAGATATTAGGAAGTTCATATAGAGATGTCTTAAACAGTTTTCAAACAATTCAAAGCCCCGTGGATGGTCATATAACATTCGCACCGGCTCAGGTATGGTCACTTCGAGAATTAATAGATCTTGGGGGTGACTTTACTGAAAAAGATAAAGTAAAAACAAATACTGGTACTTTTATCCTAGATGGTTGGGTATTATATAATAAGCATGGTGTTTGTCAGAGAGCTTTAAAATTTGCTGGTGCTGGTAGTGGTACAGAAGCAATTAAAACTACTGTAAGAAGTATACAGTGGAATGATCAGACAGAGAAAGGAAAGGATTCTTGGTCTGCTAATGTAATTGTAGATCCAGTAGTAATTAAGGGCTGTACCGTTAGAAAGCCATCCGCGGGAAGTGTATCTAAGTTAGTGAAAAATAATATAACTCCCGGTGCACAGATCGGACTTATATTGGCAAATAGCACTATTCCGATGGTAGGTGATGTATTTAATCCCGGTAATGGTGATTATATGTGGCCAAAGTGTAATTGTGGATATACCTTAAGTTCTTCTGACATTTACGGAAGCTTAATCAAGTGTGGTAATCATAAATGCACTCAGAGAATTGGGAGAATGAGAAATTATTTGAAATCACTTAACAGTATAGAAATGGACCTGGATCTAAATGCATTCCTAGTGATTGATAGATTTAGGTGGGAAAATACAACTGTGGATAAATCTATATTAATTCAATTTGTTAAAGAGAAGAAAGATCAAGCTTTTCATGACTATTTACTGGGATTCCTGAAGACAGATTTACAAAAAAGAAATCTCGAGTTAGTATGGGAAGCCGCTTGGATAACATTATGTGAAGTTATATGAAAGAAGATTATATAAGAACTAAATATGATCAAGATTACACAGATACAATTCGAGCAATCTATACAAAAATAGTAAACAGATTTGGATCATTAGCCAGAATTACTAATTTCTTGGATCTTGTAAAATTTTCCTATGATATTAAAGAGTGGGCCCTCTTCGATGCTACTCGATGGCAAAGAGGGGACTTCACTTCTTATTTGATTGGGGTTTGTCAGTCTTTCTTTAATGGAGAGCCGGTAAACTTTTCACAATTATATAGGGATATTTGTTCTATAGGAGAATTTACAGTCATAGAAAAGAAGATGATGGCTGATAATAACATAGAAGAAACAATGAGGGCTATATTTTTAGCAATAATGGACCCCTCAATAAAAACTTTAATAATAAATAATAATTAAATGATAGAAGTAAGTTTATATTCAGTGCCCGCAGATAGTGACGTTAATGTAACGATGGGCAAGTGCGTTGATCGTATACGTTTTGATAAAGAGGCTATGGGTACAAGTATCATGGAATTCACTAAAGGATTTCTCCGTACTAATATGCCGTCTATTGAACCTAGTCTAAATAATCCCGATATTGTTAGTTTTATTAATGGGGATTCTATAATGACTACAAGTGATTTTGCTAGTATTAATTATTGGTTAGCAAAAGCAGGATTTATAGTTAAGATTCAGAATGTGACTGATGATGAAGAAAATCCAACCGGCCCTTCTGATGAATCTTCTGAGTGGAATATTATAGATTACAACTTCCTTCAGAATGATTATCCGACGGCTATTAAGATTATACCTGCTGATGGTCTTGATATCGTAGGTGTTCTTAAGCAAGCTATTGAGCAATCTAACTTATTTGATGAGAATCGCTTGGGTAATACTAAGAATCCGTTGAAAGAAACTATTGATAGATTAACAAAGGTGAAAGATTTAACAGGTCGTATTGAACCCGGCTTGTCTAGTAAAATTTATGATATTTTTGAACAAGTAGGTATTAAGATTTTCTTAGCTGTGGGAGAATAATATGAGGCTATTAGCAGATGATTTAATAGAAATTTATAATAATCTTCAAGAATTTAGTAAAAGTATTGTAGAAGTCGAAAAACCGTCGCCAATAAAGGTATGGTTTGATAAAGAATCTATTGACTCACCCCTGGTATTTAAATTATCAAGTACTACAGTGAGAGTTAGATTTCCAATTTACTACTGTCTAGCATTAGAAGATTTAGAGGATGAAGGTGCATATCTATTACCGAAGGATTATCAGGATCTTATGTGGTCACTCCGCAAAATAATTTATGATAATCGTATACTTGGTGATAGAGTGTGTGTAAGTCCTGAAAACTATGGATTCGATATATACTCTATAAATCCAGAAAATTTTCAAGGCGGTTTAGAAATCATAGGAAGAGTTAGGTTTATAACACCCAGATCTACTTCATGGTTTTATAAAACGTATATTGAACAGTGGAAATATAGAGGAAGAAATTTAAAAAAGATTAAATTATGATAGAAGTAGGTATAGTAAATAAATCTTCTTATGATCTCCCGCAATATGCTAAATTGGGAGATTCCGGAATGGATGTTAGAGCAAATATTAGCGAACCAATAACTCTTAAGCCCTTTGAAAGACGCTTATTTCCGACAGGGATTTATGTAGAAATTCCAGAGGGTTATGAAATTCAGGTCAGAAGTAGGAGCGGATTAGCATTAAAGAAGGGACTTATTGTTCTTAATGCTCCTGGTACTATAGACAGTGGATATCGTAATGAAATTGGAGTTATCCTATGGAATGCTAGTATGGAGGAACAGGAAATTAATCCCGGTGATCGTATAGCCCAGTTAGTTCTAGCAAAAGTAGAAAAAATAAACTGGAATCTTAAAGATTCTGTAGATACCAATACTGATCGAGGATTAGGTGGTTATGGGAGCAGTGGGGTACAATAGTATTATTAGATTTCTCCGAATGAGGGGAATAAAACGACTTCTAATAAAAAATGAAATAACAGATAAGCTGTTACAACTTCCCTATCTAAGTCTTAGTGGCGGACTTTTCACTCTTAAGTTTCTAGAGAGCGTAGACTTAGGTACTTGGGAAGAGTATTATGTATTATTAGAAATAAAGAAAATTGAGGAGAGTCCAGAATATCTAGCGGAAGTTTTTAAGTCTATGAAAATGTTTATGAATGAATTACATAAAGAACTTCCAGAAATAACAAGCCTAGGTATACAAGATATGGATTGTGGACTTTCAAATTATTATATATTATTTTATATTATAAAAAACAAATTATGACTAATAGAAGAAAAGAGATAAAGAGTAGGAGTAGCAATGAGATTATAAGTAAGTATGCAGATGATTCCCAGGCCGTTAGAGCAGAGCAGATTGTATTCGGATGGAATTCAGTAGAGACAGCAGCTAATGATATTTTTAGTTCAGTACATAGAACACTTTTAGATGGAGATCCGGTATTTCTTTATAAAAATACTAATTCAAAGTCAGATTTATGTCAGGTTGTAGTAGTTAGAAATTTCGAATATACATCAGAAGCTAAACAATACACTGATTTTGGCGTGGGTATTATTACGGCAGGATATTCAATGCTTTATCCACATGTTCCGTCAAGTTATATTAAAAATGATTTATTAGTAGATTTGGAGCATTGGAAAGTAGATAAAGACGTCGTAGCAACTTATAGACAAATTGTTAATCATTTTGAGTAATTATGGAAAATAGAAAAGCAAGAATTTTATCAATAGACTTAGGGTATTCAGCATTAAAGTATACCTATATTGATGAAAATGGCAAAATGGCAAGTGATAAAATTATTTCTGCAGTAGCTAAGTTGCCAGAACCTCCTATAGAATTGGATGGTGTAGAGGCATTTACCCTTGATGGTTGTTGGTTTTTACTTGGACCGGCTGCATTAAGAACTGCAAGAAGTTATTTATTACCTTTAGAGACTTTTGAAGACATGCTAGCTGTATATCCTGCATGGGTAAGCTATATGTTAAAGAAGTTAGAGCATATTAAGTTTGACAAAGTTGTTATTGGACTTAGTATGGCATTTTCTGACAAAGCTGATATACTGTTAAATAAACTCTATGAAGCATTGAATATTGAAAAATCTACTAATTTCTTTATCTGTTTACCTCAGAGTCTATCAGCTAGGTGGACACTTAACAAGTTTGGTGTTAGTATTAGAGATAACGCTGCAAATGCGACTAAGGCAGATGCTCTTGATTCTTACGTAATTGTTGACTTAGGATATCTAACAATCGATTTAGCTGCAGTAATTAACAGAAAATCAGCAGCTGGCGCAACGATCGGTTTAGCAAATACTGGAGTTATTAACATAGCTCGAGATGTTGCTGATTATGTATATAAACAGTTTGAATATCGAATTTCTATAAAGGAAGCTCAAGTTGTTGTAGATACAGGAATCCTTAGGAGAAGAGGTAGAGAAGTAGATCTATCCCCTATCGTCAGACAATTTACACGAAAGTATCTGGTTTACGTACTTAATCTTATTGAAGAAAAGTATGGTGAATTCTTAGATGCCGTTAATAATCTAGTATTACTTGGTGGTGGTGCATACTTTTATAATTCGCTGTTAACTGATCCAGAGTTTTGTGCGGAAGTTGAAAAACATTTCCCGCTAAGTTTTATAGTAACTCCACAGGATAGTAGTGAATATTATAATAGTATATCTTATCTCTTAATAACAGAAAACTTGATTGACAGTGGAAAAATAAAATAAACTTTATGAAGATATGATAATATATAACTAGCAAAATTTATGTTAGTATTGTATCATATCTTCATTTTCTAAACTGATAAATCATAGTATATAGTAATATGGCAACTACTAAAACAATTTACGGTCAGCCCTTTAGATTTGGAGATTCTATTCTTCAAGACCAGACCCTAGTTACGTCTGATGGTCAAATAAGTGAAAATAGAGTTTGCCTTATTGAAAACATTTGGGATGATCTCTTAAGTAATAGTTCAAATGTTAAGAGCAACGGTAATGAAAATCGCCCATATTTTTATTGGGAATTTACACAAACAAATATCGAAGGTGAAGATATTACTGTACAAATTGCTGCACCGAAACCAAAAAACGGTCTCTTTGAATCTCCCTATGATCCAGAGACGGGAAGCAGTGATTGGGCAAAATTCTGGCTTGGTAAATTCAAAACAGCAGAAGAAAATGCAGACTATACAATACAGCCGAAAGAAATTGTCTTGCATGGTACGAAATATATCGACACGTCAGGAGATCTCGTCGAGGTTGAAGAACGACGAATCGAAAATAACCACCTTGGGGATATTACTAACTTATTGCTCACGTTCTAAAAAACGTAGGTCCTAAATATAAATTTATTTTATGTTTTTGGACCTTTTCTTTTTTTTTCTCCTCAAAGCCTTATGGGTGATAAGGTTATGTAAATTGGCGAGGTAAAAATTGTTATAATCTGAAAAGCCATCAAAGCCTTATATATGTGAGAATTATTAATTATTGTTTAATTTAAATCCGTTTTATTTATGGAGAATATTAAAGAAACAGAAAACAAAACCAAAAAGAAAGGTTGGTGGAAAGGTTTCCGTTATTATGCAACTTACGCTGGAGTTGGTATCCTTGCCATGTGGCTTGGTTCAAAATACAGCGAAGAGGTAAAGACAGCAGTCAGAAAAGGCGGTGATGGAATAAAGACCGCTGGAGGGAAATTAATGTCCTGCTGCCATCGTAATCAACAGCAACAGCCCGCGATGGAACAACAAAATCCGGGCTATCAGCAACAGTATCAGCCAAGGTATAATAACCGCGGCGAGTTTAACAACAACAAACACTAATTAAAAGGAGAATCGTATGGAAAAGAAATCAATTGCAGGTGTAACAGGTATTAGTCTGTTTGCCGCAGGTGTTGGAATGTATTTGGATTATAAGTTTCACGTCGTATCTCGAATGCTTGGTTTGTGCAAGAAGAAGGACAACAAAGTCGAAGAGATCGTAGAAGAGGTGGATGAAGCTGCCAAAGACGTTGTAGAGAATGTGAAGGAAGCTGCCGAGAAGGTGGCCGAACAAGTATAACCAGATTCTCCAAAAAGCGGAAGGGTCTCCGTAAGGGGCCCAAACTGGATAGAGAGTGGACACAGCCGTTCGCTCTCTTTTTTTTTCGTCCCCTCAAATCCTTACTCATAGAAAGAAATTAATTTTATATGTGTAATTTAACAAGTAAGAAAAAGAAATGGAAGATGTAAAATCTTTAGAGAAAAGTATGAGAAGAACCATTAAACGTGGTAGAGTAGAATTCGCAATTTCTGATTCTTTGGGAAAAGCAGGTAAAATTAGTGTGACAGTAGGTGCCATACTATTGTTTTTTGGTGCTAGTTTTGCCTATTTAACAGACTATTCTCGGGGAAGAGTTGAAGCGAAAAAGAGAAAATTAGTAGAACTTAAAAAAAATAAGTAAGTAATTATGGCAATTTTTGATTATTTTAGTGGCAAAGTAGATTACAACAAGATGATTAATTCCTCTTTGAGAGATGAGAGATCAACTTTGACAAGCTACAATAAGTGTCACGTAGAAAAGCCAACGGCATTAGTAGTGGCTGTTGGTGTGGCCATCGGTTTGATGATCACGGTGCGTTCCGTTTTTAGCGGAAAAAATAGTATGAGAAATAACTTTGATCAGAACAATAATCGCCATGATCGTGGTGGTTATGATCATAGTAATAGAAGAGAATTTAGAGGTGGCAATAATAGAAGATAGTAGTTAGAATTATGAGTAAGGAGAACTGGTATCATCTATGTTGCTTATTAAGTAAAATTACAAAACAATAGAAAAAACATGAAAAAACAAAAAGCAGGGATTGGATTTCTTGCAGTTGTAGGAGGTCTAGTCGGTGTCTGGTGGATTTACAGACATGCAAAGAAAACGTATCGCGAGTTAGAGCGTCGTGAAGAGGAAAACCGGGAAATCCTTAGTAAAACCGGTATGTCTGAAGAAGAGGCAGATAGGATTTCCGTATCATCTGCCATGCAAAACATTAGTGCACCTCAGGAGAAAACGAAAATCACAGAATCAGAAAAAACTAGCGAGGATAGTGATTATGATATAAATTTAGTGAAGAAGCTATTCACTTGGGCGAGATTTGATTCTGATATACCCGTAGAGTGCATGGATATAGACGAAATATCGAGTGAGGAAAGAGAGAATATAGTTCACTTCATTCAGAGATATGATCCAAAAAAGGGGAGAAATATGTTAGATCTTCTACTTGAATTGCCAACTTCAGCACTGCCAGATGTTAAAGAAGGTGGAAAAGCAAGAAGAAGACATGCAGATGGAATGACCTGTGTTGGAGATTTTATGAAAACTCTACGCGGCAAATTCGATGAAGAAACTGGCATTCTTAAGAAGAGTGAAGTTATTCTCGATTGGGAGAAAATGGTTCGTGACGAGAAAAATGTAGGTTTCAAAATAAAATCATCAATTGGAGCAGATGTAAACTTGGAAGGATATTTCTTCCTGGAGTATGAAGAATTTATTGATGATGAGTGGCTAACTTGTACAAAGATGGTAAAAATATTGCCAGAATTTTACAAGAACAATAAGCTGAATCCAAATCATACCCGAGTAACTGATTATGTTTGCGACATAAAAGACTATTATGAAGATAAGGAAGTTGACAATCTTCCAATATCATCAGCAACAGATAATATCAGAAATATTGAGATTCTCGGTGCAATGATTGCAATGAGAGTAACGTTCCCGATGCAAGATACGATGCACATTGATGGAATTAATTTTGAGAGTGCAAAGGAAATATTGCGAGATATTTATTATAAACTCGAAGTAAAAGGTTCGGGAGATGGGAGCTTTAAGTATGAATATTACCTTTTTCATAATCCAAATTTTGATGAGGTTGAAGAAGTTTATTGTACGGAAAAAGATCAGAATGGAAAACTTGCAGTAAAGGTTGCGGATTATTTCTAGAAGATCAAAAAAAACAAAATAGGAAAAGGTTTTTACGCCAATTCCTATTTTTTTTTATATTCCTCTAAGTCGCAATATTTTTTGCCCCAGCTTTCCTTTGTATACTATCAAATCATATTTTTCAAGATCCGATAAAAGAAAACCTACAGAGCTGAGTTTAATATCCTCCAATGTACGATCTTCGAGTTTCTTTTTGCAGTCCATATCCTGATCGTCTACTACCAGAACACTTATTGATTTTCTTAGCATGGTATTACATTTTTATTTCAAGTATTTTATTATCACTTTCCATACACATTCTAGTTGGATCACCTGACAATAATTCTTTTGGTTTTTCTTCTTCCTTAAGAGTAAACCTATCTAAGCTATGTCTACCAATTGATCCAGTTAGTTTGTGGTTTCTTACTGTACTTGCTAGCACAAATAAAGAATCTTTTTTTGCTCTATTTCTAATATTTTCCCAAAGTTTGTCAATTATTTTTTTAATTGTTCCTACTTCTCTCTTAAAATGATAATCTTCTACTTCATCTATAATACCCAGAATTTTTCTAATTATGCAGATATCAGCATCGGCCGGACTTAATCTCTTATCTACCAGCCTATTAAACTCTCGCTTAAGAAGTGGTTTGAATAGAAATAATATTCTTCCATAAGTCTCGATTGAATCCTCGTCTGTATCCGCATGTATTTTTTCATAGGCAGTATAGATGCTGTGAATATAGGATTTAACTATTCCAAAACATCTATTTTCCTCTTTCAATAATACAATTAGATCCGTAAATAAAAAATCTATAATATCTAGTAACGAATCAGTATAGACTACTTCTCCCACAGTTGTTCCTTTTTGGATTCTCTGTGAGAGATCAAAATCTTTTGTTTTCATAACTTATTTATTAATTTAGGTTATTTATATATTCCTAAATAAGGAAAATGGTGTATTATGTGGGTGTTTTAACCTTATAAGTGTAATATAAATTTCAAAAAGATGATAGGAGCAACATTTAGAAAGAATATTGTATCTAATTGGATTGAGTCCTCTAAGGAATATAATTTAGCATTAAAACTAATAAAAGAGTTAGAAGATTCCTTAGATGATAAGTGTAGATCAGTATTAACTGAAGAAGAAAAGAAATTTCTTGAATTAGTGGATCAAGATCCGCACTATTTTAAAATACAGAACTCAATTACTGAAGAACTTTTAAAAC
>Ga0265299_10002239_pt1 | contig 20201 bp, 20 predicted proteins | sample AusTroGonzalo_MG_4_FD_193485 | JGI IMG/M metagenome (GOLD analysis project Ga0265299, IMG submission 193485) | Bovine rumen microbial communities from tropical cattle in Woodstock, Queensland, Australia - Gonzalo_02 | ecosystem: Host-associated > Mammals > Digestive system > Stomach > Rumen ... | reverse complement strand
CTTTCCGACCTCGTCTGCGGAGTGTTGGGGGAAGGGCACAAACGAGATTGCTGCAAGGGAGCGGAAACGTGAGACATTGCCTGTTTGTCCTTTTGTCCTGCACACTCGCGCTTCCCGCGCTCGCCGCGAATATGATGCAGGGCGGCGACTTCGAGAAGTGGAACGATGCGAAGGGGCAGCCCGACGGCGCGGACTGGCGGTGGGGATTCTCCCAGAAGGGCACCAATGGCTTTGCGGTGTGCGAGCTTTCTGCTGCGGAGCGACATGGCGGGGAAAGGAGCATGCATCTTAAAGACGCGAACAGCGGGCATCTCAACCATACCATGTGGTACCAGTTCTCCCCAGGCGAGCTTAAAAAGATGGCAGGCAAGACGGTCCGCGCCTCGGCCTGGATCAAGCAAGTCTCCGCGTCGAACCCGCCATCGGTCGGTATTGCGCTTTCGGCGACCGACGAGGATGGGAAGAAGCTGGAGCGGCACAACGGCATCGGCGTGCCGGGCGCGACGGACTGGGCGAACGTGCAGGTCAAGCTGAAGATGCCGGAGCGGGTAAAGTCCGCACGGCTGCGGTTCGACTGCGCCAACGGCTTCGGACACACGGGCGAGATGTATGTGGACGACGTGGTCGTGTCGGACGATCCCGCCGACCATCCGGCGCTCTCGCCGCACCAGCCGTCGGAAGATCCCTTCCATGCGTTTGCGCTTCCCGATCCGGACGACACGCCCGAGGAGGCGGCGTATCGCAGGGGCTGGCGCGAGGAGCCGCCGAAGGAGGAGGACGGACGCGACCGCCCCGAGATCAGGAACGGCACATGGTATTCCGGCGGCGCACCCGAGTTTTATCTCGGCGTGTGGCTCTACAACTCCGACAAGCAGTGGGGACCGGGCCGCAATCCGCTCGGCATAGACCACCCTGCCTACGAAGAGCCCCCGGGGAAGGATCTCTTCGAGAGGATCGGCTTCAATTCGTCCCAGATTTCGAGCGCGCACGGCGTGATTGGCGCAGCGGTGCGCGGCTTCCCCCTCGCGCGCAGGCAGCAGAAGCGGCAAAAGGACTGGAAGGACGAGGATGCCGACATCGCGCGGTTCTTCGGCAGGTTCGACGACATGCCGATGGTGATGGACTTCGCCTTTGGCTACAGCGGACGGTACGGCAAGGACCAGTCGCTCTTCTCGCAGCGCAAGGTGGGCGGCATCTGGCATGAGTTCGTGCCGTTCTGCCCCCACTGCCCCGAGGGATGGCGCTACTACCGCGACTACTTCCTCGGCGGGACGCGCGCCGCGATGCGCGGCGGCTGCAACGTGTTCCTCTACGAGCTGTTCAACGAGGCGGCCTGGAACGACATGTGCCGCTATGGCGTGCTGCGCTTTGCCGCTGAGATGGAGGCCAGGTACCGCGACATCACCGCGGCGAACGCGGCGTGGGGCGCCGACTTCGACAGCTTTGCGGAAGTCGCCTGCCAGTCGGACCTGAAGCAGTTCAGGGGGCTGTGGTACGACTGGTGCCGCTTCTCCTCCAGGCTCTACTGCGAACTCCTGCGCCGCGGCATCGAGACGGTGCGGTCGGCCGACCGCCGGAGCCGCGTTTACTTCACCGAGCAGGAATCCGGCACGCCGTCGGTCCACCGCGGCATGGACTACCGCGACATCGCCGCGACGCTCGACGTCCTTGCGATCGAGGGCGGCTGGCAGTATGGCTTCAAGACGGACTTCACCGCCAAAAGCGAGATGGAGGCGGTCGTGGCGACCTCGAAGTCGCGCCATTTCTTCAACTGCGACTTCTATCAGGCGCTCGTGAAGGGAAGGAAGCCCGTCGTGAACGACGAGCACTATTGCACGCGCTTCGAGGACGGCAGGCGCGTTCCGTCGCATCGTGCGGACTACATCACGTCGATGTGGCTCGAAGTCATGCACGGCGTCTCGGGGAGCTTCGTGTATGTGTGGGACAAGCGCTACTGGGAGGCGAAGACCCCCGAGAAGGCGTATGCCAACGTGGTGAACCCGTCCTACAAGTCGTCGTCGCTTCTCAATCCCTACAACGTTAAACCCGAGGACCTCTGCGCCTTCAAGATGTTCCGCGGCGAGCTCGAGCCCTACAAGGACAGGATCCTGCCGTTCCCCCGCACGAAGCCGGCGACCGTCGCGGTCTACTACTCGAAGGCGACGGAAACCCACCGCGACTCGCTCCCCGACCGCAAGGGGGCCCTGGGCGTTTCCGACTGGTATGCGACGATCCTGCACGCAAACTTCCCGTGCAAGGTCGTGTTCGACGACGACATCGCCTCGCTCGGTCCCGAGGTCGAGGCGCTTGTCATCCCGTGCGCCGAGTGCAACCCGCCGTCTGTCGCCGTCGCGGCCCGTGCGTTTCAGGCGCGTGGAGGGCTCGTCGTGGCAGACGAGAGGTCGTTCCTCTTCGACGAGTACATGAAAGACGTGCCGCCCGAGACGGCTTTCACGCGGGTGAAGGATCCGGGAGAGGCGGTCGCGAAGCTCCTCGCCGCCGGCGTGAGGCGCTACGCGGTGCTGGAGCCGGCCGACGGCGGCGGGCCTGTGGCCGCTTCCGACGCGCAGGTCGTGGACAGGGGCGACTTCAAGTTCGTGTGCTGCGCCGCGATGCAGGAGCGTGTGCCGCGCCGCGTGAAACTGCGCCTCTTGAACCTCTCGCCCGCCTCTGGCTCGCTCTATGTCCGCGATGTCGCGGGAAAGCGCCTCGTCCGCAACGGCAACGGCGACACCTGGACCCCTGACGCGCTCGCGGAGGGGATTCCGCTCGAACTTCCGCCGCAGGAGCGCGTAGTCCTCTCCCTTGCCGTCGACTCCCGGGACCTGTGAGGCGCCCCGCGCCCCCTTGACCTCGCCTGCGATTTTTAGGATAATACCATACATGGCAGACAAGATCAGTTTTGAGCCTCCTCGCGGGATGCGCGACTTCTATCCCGAGGGCATGGCGTGGCGCAATCGCGTGTTCGACGCGTTTCGCGCCGCGGGCGAGGCGGCGGGCTTCCGCCAGTATGACGCGTGCGTCGTGGAGAGCTACGAGCTTCTTGCGCGCAAGGCGGGCGAGGAGGTCGGCGAGCAGATATACCACTTTTTCGACAAGTCCGAGCGCCATCTCGCCCTTCGCGCCGAGATGACGCCGACGCTTGCGCGAATGGTCGCGCAGCGCCAGAAGGAGCTTTCCTTCCCGCTCAAGTGGACGACGATCGCGCAGTGCTTCCGCTACGAGCGCATGACGAAGGGCCGCAAGCGCGAGCACTACCAGTGGAACCTCGACATCATAGGAGAGGACTCCGTGCTCGCCGAGGTCGAGGTCATCGGCGCCGCCTGCGACGCGCTCAGGCGCATGGGGCTTTCGTCCTCCGACTTCAAGGTGCACGTCTCGTCCCGGAAGTTTCTCGGCGAGCTTCTCTCGAAGAGCGGAATCGCCGCGGAGAGGCACGCCCAGGTGTTCCTCGCGCTCGACAAGCGCGGCAAGATGCCCGACGCCGAGATCGTCGCGATGCTGAAGGACGGCGGGCTTTCGGACGCCGAGATCGAGGCGACTTTCGCCATCATGGAGACGAAGGACTACTCTGCGTGCCCCGAACTCGTCGAGCTTTTCCGGCTTGCGGAGATCGCCGGCTTCGCGGACTGCCTTGAATTCGACATTTCCGTGATTCGCGGGCTCAGCTACTACACCGGCGTCGTCTTCGAGTGCTTTGACGCGAAGGGCGAGTTCCGCGCGATCTTCGGCGGCGGCAGATACGACAACCTCCTCACAACGATCGGCGGCGAGCCAGCCACGGCGGTTGGCCTCGGGTTCGGCGACGTCGTCGTTACCGAGCTCCTGAAGGCGCGTCTGGGCGAGGACGCCGCGGCCGCAAGGAAGGGCATCGCCGTCGGCTTCATGTTCCCCGAGCAGCGCGATGCCGCCGTTGCCTTCGCGGCAAAGCTCCGCAAGGACGGCGAAAGCGTGGACCTGTCGCTCAGGAGCCAGAAGCCGAAGAAGTTCTTTTCGCATGCGGCCGAGTCCGGCGCCGCCGAGGCCGCGTTCCTCGGGCCGGACGATGTTGCGCGCGGCACCGTGCGCGTGAAGGATCTTTCGACGCGCGAAGAAAAGGAGGTTCCTCTCGCGCCATGAAGAAGGGACTTTTGACGGCGCTATGCGCATTCTCGCTCGTCTGCGCCTCGGCGGCGGACAAGTCGTCCGAGGCGATAGTTACGCTTCTCAACTCGCGCGCGTCCGGCAGCCGCAGCGAGTTCAGGGAGGCCGCGAAGATTGTCGCAGCGTCCGCGAAGGAGGGGCGCCCGCTGCAGCAGTTCGTCATCGCGCTCGTCGCCAACGACAAGGACCTTCCGCGCAAGCTTCGCCTCAAGCCCGAGACGCGCAGGGAGTATCTCGACCAGGCGAGGGACAAGATACGCCGTCTCGCGGAGGAGAAGAACAACGCGCTCGCCTGGTATCTCCTTTCGCTCGAGAAGAACGACATGTCGTTCCTGAAGCGCGCGGCCGACGGCGACAACGTGCAGGCGCTTAACGCGTGGGGCACCATCACGCTTACGAGCGCGCTCAGGAATCCGTCGATGGAGACGAACGAAGTCGCGCGCACGCTCGTCAAGTGCTTCGGTCTTTTCAAGAAGGCGGCGGACAAGGGCGACGCGAACGGGCTCTACAACCTCGGCATGTGCTACATGCAGGGCTACGGCTGCCTGCCAGACGAAGACCTCGCCTACAAGTGCTTCCGCACGAGCGCGGAGGCGGGCCATCCCGAGGCGATAAACAACATCGGGGGGTTCTACCGCGACGGCATTGTCGTCAGGGCCAATCCCGAGACCGCGGCAAAGTGGTTTTCAAGGAGCGCCGAGCTAGGCAACGCCTACGGCATGCTTAACTACGCCCTCGCGCTGCAGCGCGGCGAGGGGGTGGAGAAGGACGTCGCGAAGGCGATCGAACTCCTGAAGGAAGCCGCTGAGCTCGGCAACGCCGAGGCGATGAACGCCTACGGCATGTGCTTCTACTCGGGCGACGGCGTCGCGAAGGACGCGGCGGAGGCGGTGAAGTGGTATCGCGCTTCCGCGGCACGCGGCTTCGCGCCTGCGATGGACAACCTCTCTTCGTGCTACAACCTCGGCGTCGGCGTCAGGAAGGACGAGAAGGAAGGCCTCGCTTGGAAGGTCCGCGGCATGGCCGCGCGCGGCGACCGCAACGCCGCGGCCTGGCTCCGGCAGAACGGCTATTGATCCGGAACATGAAGATCTTGATGATAGGCGACGTCGTCGGCAGTCCCGGTAGGCGGATTCTCGCGAAGGAGCTCAAGCGCCTCAGGCGCGAGCTTTCCCTTGCCGCCGTCGTCGTGAACGCCGAGAACTGCGCGGCGGGCTCGGGCCTTACCGCGGCGCTCGCGAAGGAGATTCTCGATTCTGGCGCCGATGCGATCACGCTAGGCGACCACACCTGGGGACAGAAGGAGTTTGCCGGGCAGATCGGCTCCCTGGAGCGCGTCGTAAGACCTGCGAACTTCGCGCCCGAATGTCCTGGCCGCGGATGGACGCTCGTAACCGCGCCGACGTTCCAGTTTGCCGTCGTCAACGTGCAGGGGCGTGTCTTCATGCAGGCCGTCGACTGTCCGTTCAAGGCGATCGACCGAGTCCTCGCCGAGATTCCGAAGAACGTTTCCGTGTTCGTCGACTTCCACGCCGAGGCTACGAGCGAGAAGATGACGATGGCGCACTATGTCGATGGACGCGTGACGGCGATAGTCGGCACGCACACGCACGTCCAGACATCCGACGCTCGGCTTCTTCCAAAGGGAACGGCGTACATCACCGACCTCGGCATGACGGGACCCTACATTTCGTCGATAGGGCGCGACCTCGCTCCCGTCACGAAGAAGTTCATAACGGGGATTCCCGCGCGCTTCGAAGTCGCGGAAGGCCCTTGCGTCCTCGAGGGCGCGATAGTCGACTTCGATCCGGCGACTAAGAAGGCCGCATCGATAGAGGCGTTCAGGATCCGCGAGTGAGATGGGCGGCCTCGTCGAGAACTTGAAGCGCCGAGCGGAAATTCTTCGCGCTGTCCGCGCATTTTTCGACGGTCGTGGATTTTCCGAGGTCGTGACGCCGGTGCTGATTTCCGCGCCTGCGCCTGAGCCGCACATCGACTGCCCGCAATGCGGCAGGGGGTATCTCCGCGCGTCCCCGGAGCTCCAGATGAAGAAGCTTCTTGCGGCGGGGATGGACAGGATATACCAGATCGGGCCGTGCTTCCGCGATGGCGAGTTTGGCGCGCGCCACAACCCGGAGTTTACGATGATCGAGTGGTATCGCCTTGGCGCTACCTATCTCGACATCGCCGCCGACGCCGAGGCGCTCTTGCGGGAAATCATGCCCGGCAGCGCCGCGCCTTTGCGGATTACGGTGCGCGAGGCCTACGCGAAGTGGGCGGGGTGGGATCCGTGGACTGAATGGAACCAGGACCGCTTCGACTTCGACATGGCGGCGAAGATAGAACCGAGTCTCCCGGGTGGCCCTGTGTTCCTCATGGACTATCCGAAGGAGGCGGCATCGCTCGCGCGGCTTCGCGGCGATGTCGCCGAGCGATGGGAGCTTTATTTCGACGGCGTGGAGCTCGCAAACTGCTTCACGGAGCTTTGCGACGGCGAGGAGCAGAGGCGGCGCTTCCTCGCGGCGAAGGACGAGAGAAGTCGCCTCGGGGAAAGCGACTATCCGATAGACGGCGAGTTCCTTGATCTGCTGCCGCTCGTCGGAAGCGCGTCGGGCGTTGCGCTCGGCGTGGACCGTCTCGTCGCGCTTACGCTTGGCGAAGCGGACATCCACGCAGTCATGTGCGGCGAGTGAATATGGTATAATATCGCGACTTATGAGAATCGTAGTGAAAGTTGGCACTCATGCGATAGCGAACAAGGCGGGGAAGCCCGACCATGCGGCGCTTAAGCGTCTTGTCGCACAGTTGAGTTCCTTAAGAAAGTCCGGGCACGAGGTGTTCTTTGTCTCATCGGGCGCAGTCGCCGCAGGTGTCGAGGCGCTTGGGCTCAAGTCGCGACCGGTTGACGTGAACGATGTCCAGATGTGCGCGGCCGTCGGGCAGGCGCGGTTCATCTACGAGTACGAGCGGCTTTTCGGCGGCCATGGCGTGAAGATCGGCCAGGTGCTTCTCACCCATTTCGATTTTGAGGACCACCATCGCGCTCAGAACGTCAGGAAGTCTCTCGACCACCTCGTGCGCTCGGGGATCGTCCCGATCATAAACGAGAACGACGTCGTCGCGGACGAGGAGCTCAAGGGAAAGACCTTTGGCGACAACGATTGGCTCTCGTTCCTTATCGCACGGCTCGTCAAGGCAGACGTGCTCGTCCTTCTCACCACGGTGGACGGACTTCTCGACGCGCAGGGAAGGAAGATCGCGCGCGTGACGAGTTTCCGCAACATCCTGAAACTTGTCCGTTCCGGCGAGAAGGGGTCGCTTTCAAGGGGCGGGATGGATTCGAAGCTCAGGGCGGTCAAGGCCGCCGTCTCGTCTGGAATCGACACTTACGTCGCAAACGGGCGCAAGAGTGTCCTTCTGCCGCTTCTCGCGGGGAAGCCCGTCGGGACTTTCTTCCCCGGTTCGGCACTGTAATCCGCTTCGAGGTGCCTAAATGACGCTCAGGCTCAACGGAATAGACGTCGACTGCGTGATCGGGGAGCGCCCCGACGAGCGCACACGGCTTCAGACGCTGCGCGTCGACGTAGAGCTCGAGATCCCTGATGACGCTGCAGAGACCGATTCTCTTTCCGATACCGTGGACTATGCGGCGCTGACGGAGAGGATTCGCGCCGCGCTTGCGTCTGCGAAGTGCCGCATGATCGAGCGCGCTGCAAAGGTTGTGAAGGACATCTGCCTTTCCGACGCGAAGGTGCGCGCGGCGAAGGTCTCTGTCACGAAGTCCGGTGCGGTGCCGCATCTCGAGTCGGCTCAGGCGGTCTTGTGAAATTGGCTGGAGGACGACGATGAAGATCAGTGCAGTGGTTTTTGACTTTGGTGGCGTGATGACGACTACGACCATGCCCCAGCGCGTAGTCGAGCTTGCGAAGGAGAAGGGCATAGACTGGAACGTGTTTGCCGACGGCTTCAACGCGCACCGCCTCGAATACGACGCGGGACGAATCACGCTTGAGGAGCTGTATGCTCGCATCTGGAGCGACGTTGGGCTTTCCGTATCGGCCGAGACGACCGCCGCGTTCATGAAGGCGGACGACGAGAGTTTCTGCTACCGCAACGAGAGGACGCGTGAGTGGATGGCGGCGCTTAAGGGGCGCGGCTTCAAGATCGGCATCCTCACGAACATGGCGCCGAAGTTCGCCCGAGAGCATTTCGAGCCGGTCTTCGCCGACTTTATCGTGCTTGCGGACGCGATGGTGATCTCGGGCGACGAGGGGATCGTGAAGCCGCAGAGAGAGATATACGATCTCCTTCGCTCGCGCATCAACCTTCCTGCCGAGGAGCTTTGCTTCATCGACGACGTCGAGAAGAATGTCAACGGCTCTCGCGCCGCCGGCTGGAACGCCATCCGCTTCGTCACGAACGACCAGGTCGAGGCCGACTTCGAGAAGTTCATCCTCGAATCCAATTGATCGCCTCCGCCCCATTGGCGTTAAGCTTGGAGGTAGCATCAAATTGCCGTTGAAAATGCGAAATCTGACATAAAACAGCGAAATGAGCGACAAAAACAGCAACGTCAAAGGGGTGTCTCCCCATTTGATCCAAAGCGCCTCTTGCGAAGCCCCCAAAGTTGCATGACTTCAACGGCATGAAGTACGAGCGAATCAAGGCGCCATACTGACAAGACAGGTCCAAAGACCGCTCTTCCCGAAACGAGAGGGCGGCGTCCCTGACCGGAATTCGGTGCCTAGCCCAGAGGGAGCGACTCGGCGGCCCCGGTCCTCTCGTCGTGGTACTGGACTGCCGAACCAAAACGCGACCGGCCCCTCTCGCAGACGAAACGGCAGACGGCGTGTCCTTCGCGCGCGGACTCGTATCGTTCCAGCCAGGACGGATCCTCCTCCGCGAAGCGCGGCATGCCGATCCGCCATGGCTTCGGCGTCAGCCGCGCCCGATAGCACTGCTGGCTGACGCAAAGTCGGGCGTAGGTGTAGTCCGCGTTGAAGAACTTGAAGAGACTGCGCATTCGCGGACTCCCCGGCTCCAGTCCTTCGCCATCCACTATCAGGCGCCAGCCGGCCCGCGTCTTGTACAGCCGGAATCCGAGGTCCCGGTTCTCCGCGCGCGACAGCAGCGCCTCGATGCGCGTCGTCAGGACATCCTCCGGACGGGCGGGTCCTCCGACCCATCCTCGGACGACTTCGCCGAAGGTCCGCCGCACGTGGTCTATGTCGACGAAGCACGTGTCGGAGCTGTTCAGCACCTCCGCGCCATAGCGGTTGCGCGTGACGACGTTGCAGGAATCCAGTTCCGACAGGACGCGTTCGCAAATCGGACGCGCATATTCGCCGTCCTCGAAATAGCCGTGCAGCTCGTTGAGCCGGCGCCTGTGCTCCGCCACGTCCTCGTCGCCGCACTGCCTGGCGTTCCAGTTCGCCAGCTCCTGGAAGATGTCCTCAAGCCGCGCCCGAGCCTCTTCCTCGGACCTGTCCGAGCCCGCCGTCACGCGGAAGTTGCAGACACAGGAGCTTCCCGACGCGCTCACCGAGGTGAGCGGACGAGTCTCACTGACCCAATAGCGCCATATCTTCATGCAGAGATTATAGCATACTCTGGCTGTTATGGTATAATATTCGGCAGATGAAAGCGAGCATTCGCAACTCCCGTCTTGCCATAATCGGCATCGCCTACCTCGTCTCGCTGGTGGCGGCTTTCGCCCTGGTGCCGCCGGCGGCCGCGCAGTACGATGTCGTGGCGCCGTTGATGTCCGCGGCCGCGCTTATGCTCCTGTTCGGACCGTATTTGCTTGTCGTCGGCTGCACGACCGGATTCCTTCCGGCTCCCGGCGCGCTTTGCGGGCTTGCGGTAATCATTCCGTTTTATGTCCTGCATGTCGTGTTCCTGTGGGTCATCTCCGGTCGCACGTCGCTGTGGCGCCGGCTTGGACGCTTTGGCGATCGTGCGCGAAAGGGCGCCGTCATCGTGCTGGCGTTGCTCTCGGCTGCGGGAGTCTGGTACGAATTGCCATGCGTTACGCAATATGACCTCGAAGTCGCCGAAGGGAAGGTTCCGTCGGAGGGACTCCGGCTCGCGGTGATCTCCGATCTGCACTCGTGCGACTACGGCTACAGGCAGCATACGCTCGTGGACGCCGTCCTTGGCGCGAGTCCGGACGCCGTTCTGCTCGTCGGCGACATTGCCGACGACCGCCTCCCGGACGGAAATGCGCATATTGTCATTGGACGGCTTGCCAGAAGATTTACCTGCTTCTATGTCGCCGGCAACCACGAATATTGGAGCGAGCGCGTAGACGAAATCAAGGCGTGGATCCGCGACTGTGGCGCGACAGTGCTGGAGGGTGGCGTCCGCACGATCGAGATAAAGGGGACGGCGATCGACTTCTGCGGAATCGACGATCCCACCTACATGGCGGACGACGAATGGCTCGGACAGCTCGCCGCCGTGGCCGCCGAGACTGCTGGCTCGCCCCGACTGAAGATACTTCTGTCGCATCGGCCGGAATATTCGGGCGAGTATGCGAAATACGACTTCGACCTCGTTTTCTCTGGACACCTTCACGGCGGACAGTGGGGCATTCCGTTGACGGGCCTTGGCGTCTGCGGTCCGTCGTCGGGGGGTCCGTCCTCCGCGGACAGGCCGCTCTTCCCAAAGCGCGCGGGTGGTGCATACGCGATCGGAACAAACACGACCCTTGTCGTTTCGCGTGGCCTCGCGCGGGAATCGACGCCACTGCCGAGGTTCTTCAACCATCCCGAACTAGTCGTCGTGGACTTGAAGCCGCGCGCGATAGGGCAATAAACCTCCGTGCGTTAGGTGGGGGCTCGATTGCGCTACGCGCGACCACGAACTCCGGCCGTGCATGTCGCATATATTGTTTAGCCACAAAGATCAGGAGATACAGAAGATATGTTGAGAGGGAGGTGTTCTCCTGTCTTCTCCTGTACTTTGTGGCTCATTTTTTCGTGCGTTTTCGTGGTCGCGCGTAGCGCAATTCATTTGCCCATCTAAGGCGAGAGGGGAAGACGAAGTCTGGCGGTTTTATGGTATAATACCGTTGCCCAGGAAAGGGGCGTGCAATGAAGCTGTCTAAGAAGAACGCGGCGCGGCAGAGCGCCATAAGCAAGGCTCTTGCCTCTGGCAAGGGGCTTGGCGGGTTGCTCGTCGGGCTTGCAACTGCCGTCGTCGGTGGTTGCAGTGAAAGATCGCCAAGCAATGTGATGGGCGACTATCCGGCGCCACAGCAGCCAAAGAATACCGCAAGCGAGACGCGAGATGCGTCTGTAATGGGCAAGATGATCTTGAAAGAAGACAAGTCGCAAAATTGCACCACCAATGCCGTGAACGAGTTTGAGTCCGAGGCGGAAGGCGGGATTGTTGAAGTGATTGAAGAGTAGCCCATAATGAAGCGAATTCTACTTGTAGCTGTTGCAGTAATTGTTGGCGTTCCGCTTCTCGTGACCGCCTGGTTCTACATTGGTGGGATAGAGACGGGCGACACGTCATCGCCGGACGACGCGGATCTTCTCTGGTCGCCGCCGGAGGTCGCAGACGAGGATAACGCATTTATCGCAATCATGGCAGCGACGAACCTTATCAACTGCACCACCTTGGGCACGAACTCGTGGGACAAGGTTGATATGTCGTTCGTTAGCGGCTACGCGAACATCAACACGAATCGCGACTCGACGGCAAGGCGAATTCGCGCCGATCCTGGCGCAGGGGAAAAGGCCGACAGAATACTTGCCGACAACGAGGCGTTTTACTCGGCGTTTGCGAAAGGACTGGAGCGAAATGAGTTTCGAAACGCTGATCCGATCATTAAAGAACTTGGATATCCATTTCCCTCGGTTTTGCTCTACATGCGCATGGCGCAGTTCTGGCGGCTCAAGATTCGGCGAGAAGCGGAACGCGGAGAATGGGAGAAGGCGGCGAACAGTCTCGAAGTGCTTCGGCGGTTTGGGCGGTTTGTTTCAGATGGCAAGGCGAATAGATTTCCCGAGTTCAGCATTGGTATTATGATGATGGAAAATGTTCTAAACGAGATGGTTGGTCTTGTGGTGATGGGTGGGTATGGCGAGGACTCGCTTTTGCGTTTCGCTGCCATTGCCAAGGAGGATGAAGCTGCCTTTTCTTCAAACTGCACGCATGTGGTCAGGGGGGAGTATACGCACATTGTCGCTGAATTGCCGAAGAAGCGTGCGGCAGACTTGTTGCGGACTCTTGATTGCGATTCGTCTTTTAGGCGCATTTGTCCTGTTCTTGAGCATTGGCCGTTCTACCGCGACTTTGCGCTTGGTGAGCGCTGGACGCGTCGGCGACTTGCCGATGTCGCCCATTCGTTCTTGCGAGGAGAGATCGATTATGCTGTGTATGAGAGATTTTATCCTGGAAATCCATTCGTCCGCAATTGGGCTGGGCGCGAGCGGGTTTATGGTTTTGCCTTGTGTTGTGGAAATCTGCTGGGTGGTTCGTGGGGGAACAGGCGGAAGTTGCGTTTGCACGCGCGTGCGCAGCTTGTCATTGCGGCGGCGCGGTGGCGGCTCGCCCATGACGGCGAAATGCCGCCGTCGCTGGACGCACTTGTTCCGCAGTATCTTCCCGCAGTTCCCGCCGACCCTTGGTCGAAAGACGGCAAGCCTCTCAACTACGACGCGGCAACTGGTGTCGTGTGGTCGGTCGGCGAGTCGGGAGATTTCGATTACTCAAAATTGCCTGTCGAGAAGTCAAGGCGACTTCGTGGCAAGATTGGCAAATATGTGGATCGCTTTGCATTCCGTCTCGACGGCAAGCCGTTGGAGTTGCTGGACAACGCAAGATGAAGAAGCTCATTCTACTTGTTGCGGATGCGGTGACTGTTTCTTAAGAATCGCCCCGTTCGGGTTGACGGACGGCGCGGAACAATGATAAAATTTTCCTAATGCAAAAGACATTTTGGCGAAAGGCGGTCAGCGTTATATACGATACGTGGTGGGGGGCTTTTGCGCTCTTTGTCGCGATGGGGGTGGTGCTGTTTGCCCTGCAGTTGCTTAACGGAATGCTTTCCGACCTTGTCGCGTGGCCGAAAAACATCCATTTGGGCTTGCTGTTTGCCCTTTGGGTGAATGTCGGCGTGGCGATGGTTGTGTCACTCTTGAGACGCAAGTTCAGGCAGGCTGCCATACAGCTGGCGTTGGGGGTGGTCTGTTTCTTCATCTACGCGGTTGCCATAGTCTTCTCATGGTGCGTTCCGACTCGCATGGCGACCTCTCCCGGCGAGGGATTGATACAAGAGTACATATGCAAACCCACGCACATCGAGCGGTCGCAGCTCGTCTTCCTCGGCGGCATAGATATGCGCGAGTGGGTGGTTGTGTTCGAGGTCATCGGCGAGCTTCCGCCCTCCGAATGCTTTACGCCTGGGTCTGGGTATGGCAACGTAGACAAGGCCAGAGCAGGCGATAATTTTCGGGCCCTGATGAAGGCGATCCGGGTGGCGGTTGAGCTGCCGGAGGAGTTTGACGTCTCCAGTTATCATGATGAGAAGAACTTTGGAATTCTGCAGAAGCTTTCAGCAGGAGGGAAGACCTATCTCGTCTATAAGAGGCGTTGACGTTTATGAAGAAGTTCATTCTATTTGTCGCGGTTGCGGTGGCGGTTGGCGTGGGCGGGGTCGTGCTGGGGCTTCGCGTAAACGGACTTTCAGTTGCGGAGGCGGTGGAGCTTGGCAAGGATGTGGTGAAGGCGAGGACGACTCGCCGCACGACCGAAGGGGTTGTCGCAGAGATTGAGAAGTCGAAGCCGGCGCTGGCGTTGCTCGCAAAGGCGGCCGGGTCGAAGCTGCGAATCAACGTCTTCAAGGAAGAGCGAACGGTCGAGCTTTTGTCGCCGGGATGGGAGAAGCCGATCGTTTACAAGATGACGGCGTTCAGCGGAAAGCTCGGTCCGAAGCTGCGCGAGGGGGACATGCAGATCCCCGAGGGAATCTACCGCGTCGAATACATGAACCCGAACAGCAGCTTCCACCTTTCGTTCAAGGTGTCGTATCCGAACGACTTCGACAAGGCGATGGCGGCGAAGGAGGGCCGCACCAATCTTGGCGGCGACATCATGATTCACGGCTCGAACGCCACTATCGGTTGCGTACCGATCGGCGACAAGGCGATAGAGGATGTTTTCTATCTCGTTGCCAAGGTCGGCTTCAAGAATGTCGAAATCGTCATAGCGCCCTACGATATGCGAAAGGGTCGTCGCCCCGAACTTGAGCAATCTTCGCTCGCTTGGTATCCGCGCCTCTGCGACGATATCTGCGCGGCGCTCAATAGGGGATATTCGGGCGGCCCGAAGGTGGCGAAATGAACAAAAAGTTCCTTCTCTTGGCGTTGGTCGCGGCGGTTGTGCTTGCAGGCATCACGAAGAATGGTAAACTGGGCGTGGGCGCAGGCGCATTTGCAGTCGTGGTGTTGTTTATAGTGTCGCAGTTGCATGCCGTTTCTAAGACGAAGCCGTGCAAGGACATCAGCGAGCTTGACGATGACGACGGAGGGATTGACTGGCGAGAGGAGAATGTTTCAGAGGAAGAGTTTGCGATGTGGAAGGGCTGGGCGGTGCTGATGGACGATGTTGCCGTTCACGAGGCAAAGGCGGCGGCCGAGTCGCTTGAGAAGGCGCAAATTCGCTGTCGGCTTGAATTGCTAAAGGAAGACCGCGCATGGCACCGCTATGGGAACGGCGGTCTTGGCACGCGGATGTGTGTTCTCGTCGCCCCAAGTGACTACGCCGCCGCACGAAAACTCGTTTAGCCACATTAGGGAGACACCCCATTTTCGTTTCGCTTTTTTAACTGTAATTTTTTCGTTCTCGCCGCTTATTGCAATTTCTCCGGATTTCCCCCTTGTCTTTTCGCGGTCATTATGCGATAATCTTTTCGTTCCTCGGAATTGAACACCGTCGGCGGACGGATACAAGGGGGAACCGTAGAGAGCCTGCGGGTTGAAACGCCAGTAGTCCTTGGCCATCGCGCCGGGGGTGTTGATCGGCGGAACCGCAGGTGCCGCGTTGCGCGAGGGCTGGCTGGCACGCAGGCCGCCGAAAGGCGGTGAATAACGCGCGCGGACAGGCCCGGCATGGCCCATTCCAGATTGCCGAACGCATGGCCGCGTGGTTGTGCGAATTCGGAAATTATAATCGGAGGGCCACAACATGGCAAGAACAGCAAGGGTAAAGAGCATTGGCGAGGGAACGGCGTACTATCACCTCGTTTCCCGCGCCAGCAACAAACAATTCCTATTTCGGAAATCAGCGGCGAAAGACCGCCTTGCGGAACTCGCTCGGAAGGCGGCCGAGTTCAGCGGGATCAAGCTTGTCGCATTCGCCGTGATGGACAACCATTACCACATACTCTGCAAGGTTACGCGCAGCTGCGACCCGGTTCCGCAGGAAGAGGTTGTCCGGCGTGTGGGCATCCTCAAGGGGACAAAGGCTGCTGAGTTTCTTGCGGAGCACTGGAGGGAGCTTGCGGCTGCGGGTTTTGACGCGACGCTCGAGTCAGAGCTCAACCGCTACCGCGCGCGCATGAACGACATAAGCGAGTTCATGAAGACGATGAAGGAGCTCTACGCGATATGGTACAATCACGAGTACGACTACAGCGGCAGCATCTGGAGCGGGGTGTTCAAGTCGACGATGGTCGAGGGAGGCAGATATCTTGAGTACTGCCGCCGGTACATTATGATGAACCCTGTGCGAGCTGGGATTGTGTCGCAGATGAAGGACTACCGCTGGGTTTGGGGCGCAGATCTCGAAGAAACTGAAGGCTTCGCGGGGTGTCTCCCCGAATGGAGCGTGATGGTGAGGGTGGCACAGGTCGGGGCGGGAAAGATATTCGGCAGCGAGGTGTTCGTGCGGAAGTGGATATATGGGCTTGGTGACAAGTTCCTTGCCGCGCGGACAGCAGCGCATGCCGTGGGGAGCATCGGCTTTTCGTCACATGGCTGGCGGCTGGCGAATAAGGATGTTCTGATCTTATGCGGCAAATCCGCCGCGCAGCGTAGGATTGTGCTATAATGTAGGCATGAAAATATCATTTTTGCGTGTTGCGGTCTGCGCGGTTGTCGGAACGGTTGTAATAGGCGCGCTTCTTGCGTGCTGCTTCCTGCGCTCGCGGACGACCGGTGTCGACACTTCGACCGTTCGCAGGGAAATTCGCTTCTACCGCTCCGGCGCAGAGTGGTTCGCAGATGTCCCGCAGCACACCAAAGCCGAGAACCAGATGGTCGCCGGCGCGGACACGCTGCTGGAAGAAGTCTCCGATGGTGCCGACGAAGTGTTTGTCGTGCTGTCGTCGGACATTCCGAACCCCGACGAGTGGAAACTCCATCTCCACATAGTTGAGCATGACAAGTTCGGCGCGACTTACAAGGTCAAGGCCGCCGGACAGGAAGGCGTCCAGATCGCCTGGCTCTGCAATGTCATGCACACCGTCTTCGGCGGCGAGCATCCGACGGACATCTACATCCACTCGATTTCCACCAAGTGACCATAAGGGAGCAACATGGCTGAAACGACAAAGAACGATGCCCAAGGCGGCGCGCGTCGCTGGTATGGTGCGGCGCGAGGGCTTGCAATCGCTTGCCCGTTGGCGTTGTTGTTATTGCCAGTGTCGCTATCTGTGTCTGCATACATTTCGATTTTCGTTGCTGTTTGTGCGGCGCTTCTTGGCTTGGCGGTTCCTGGTCGGCCGCATGTTGGAAAGAGCGCATGGAGGACGGTTCGCGAATCGCTGGTGCGGATTTTTGCAGCACTCCATATTATCATCACAGGTGCCTTGCTGTATTTTGCCACGGGACTTTTCGGCTTTCTGATCGACATGAATTTCAGGTCTGCCATTAAGGACGCTGACCGTATCGTCATACGCGACGGAGGAGGGCTCTGCCATTCCAAGCCGGATAATGAGCCAGAGATCTTTGAAATCACCAACAAGGCGGAGATCGCAGCGTTTAACGACATGTTCAAGTTCTCTGGTCAAACAATGCCATGCATGTGTTGTGGATATCCGGGTATCGATTGGTGGCGCGACGGTAAGCGCGTCGTCGTTTCTGCGGTTCACCATGGGCAAGCGTTGCGCGTGACGGGATTTTGGGGTGACCTGCAACTCACCTTTGGATCAAGGCGTCTTGTTCAGGAATGGCTGAAGGAGAACTGTGGGTTGACAGGCAGCTCCAGCATGCCAAGATACAAATACTGTAGGTATAGGCGCTACGCCGTAGAACGCGCCGCCCAAGACTTTGCAACTGCCAATGACGGCAAGAAGCCGACGATGGACGACCTTCGCGATGAGTTCAAGAAGAATGGCAAGGAGTTTCCGGCGTGTCCGGTCGGCGGCGAGTATTCGCTCACCTACGGCGAAGACGGATTGCCAACAATCAAATGCACGGCTCCGCGCCATGACTGACAATCAGATGCAGCGCGGCAGATTTGCCGCGCCGAGGGAAAAGTGAAAGGAAATAACGACATGACGGCAGAAAACGACAACGAAAAAGGGGTGTCTCCCCAGCGGAGCGTTAATACTGGGTTGTGGATGGTCGTGATGGCGCTGGCGCTTTTGCGGCCTTGCGCCACGATTTACCATTTCTTCGGAGGCCTTGCATGGGGAACACCTGTCCGCTGTGTCTTTGATGTTTGGCAGGACTTGGTGTGGGGGGCGTTTCTGCACTTGCACCATTCGTGGATGTTTCAATATGTTTGTCCATTCCCTGTCTGGGCGCTTTGTGTTGCCTGTGTCTATTGGTATATCAAGCATCGGTTGTATCAGCGCAAGGCACTGACAATCGCCTTGCTTGTGATTGTCGCGTTAATGAATGTGTTTATGATTCGGGTTGAAGTTAGATTCATCGAACCGGGGAGTCCGGAGGATCTCGCCATTAAGCAGCAACGGGCGGAAGAGTTGGCGCGGAAATGCATAAGCGAAGATCCAGCCACCGAAGCCTGGGCAATGGCGATGGCACAGGGGAAGGCGAAGTGCCTTGACTGTCGGTCGACGAATTCCATCACATGCGGAGAACGAGATGAGATAACGAGTAGTCAACTCATTGGCGTCATTCAGGGAGATGGCTCGATTGTGACCAACAACTATGTCAGTCTGTATAAGGTCAAAGAAAAAGGTGTCGTCATCACCAACTTCACGAGCCGTGCCGAAGAAACCGTAACTGAACTCATTTTCTTGACTGACAGCGAGCGAGAGATCAATGACCAGCTTCCAGACGACAAATAAGTTTGAGGACAGTCACTACCATGAATATTGAATTTACAGGCAAATACGACGCGGTGGCGACAAAGCGCTTCGCGGGCAAGGTCTTCGACCGGTTTGTGCGCAGAATATTGATCTTCTGCTATGTGTTCCTTGCCGCATGCGTAGCCTTGGAAGCGCTGACATTCGTCAGGAGTGGTAGATTCGACTTCCATTTCCTGTTTCTCGTCATTCCGATCATTTTGATTCAGAAGTTCCAGAGATCCCGCTTTCAGAAAGCCATGGATGGCATCTCTCGTCGCTTTATGGGCGACTCCGAAGAAGTGACCTTGGTGATGACCGATGACAGCTACGAATGTCGCTGCGGCGCCAATCTTATGCGTGTCGCCTGGCGAAACCTTGGGTCGCATTATCTTTTTATTGGCGACGGTGTCGCTATGATGGAGGGGAAGATGCCTACGCTGCTCATTCCTTGTCTCGAAGAAAAGGGCGTGCAGGCAGACGAGCTCAAGGACGCCCTTGCGCGGGCGGGATTGAAGGACTACCGTAGCTTACGTAGCCATGGATGGTTTGTCTTGTTCCTTGCGTTTTTTGTAGTAGGAGTCGTTGTGTTCTCTAACCTTGCACGCATCCGCCCGCAAAATCCCCAAAACGCATCTTGCATCGATGAAGAAGATGAGGACGATGACGAGGATGAAGACGAGGACGAATGGGGTGATGACTTCGGGTCGAGCGGGCGGAAGTCGTTCTCGCTGGGTGACATTGACTTTGACAGCAGAAGGATTGACGTGGATTACAGTCTTGCCGATGTGCGATCCCAGACAAACAAACATCAGATATCCTATCAGGACTTTGCGAACATAGTCGCCGTGCTGCGCGAGCAGAAGTCTCGGAAAACAGTCTCCATGATCCTTTCGATTGACGACATCGCTAGTCCGGCCCGTCCGCTCGACACATTGGCGACGCTGACGAATTCGCATCTCTCCGTTGATCTTGTCTTACACGACTGCACCAATCTGACGGATGTCGCCATGCTGGCGCGGGTTCCGCTGAAAGAGCTCACCTTGATCAGGTGCCCGATCCGTGAGATGCGCGGACTGGAGAGTTGTCCGATTGAATCCTTGAATGTTTGGAACTGTCCGCTTCCGTCCCTCGCGGACATCTGTCCGCTGCCTCGTCTCAAGAAGATGAATCTTGAACTGAAGGACCTGAAGCTTCCGTCGAAAGAAGAGCTTCTTTCGCGCTGGGAAAAGCTGGACCTTTTCAGCTACTATGAACCGGATTCGGCAAGTCCTTATCCAGTAGTGATTCCACTGTTCTCCGAGACGGAGCGGTTCCAGTCGGCGATTGCAGACGCGGATCGCGTCGTGATCCGCGACGGTGGGTTTGGATGCTGCGGGAAGCCGGAGCGCGACCCCGTTCTTCTCGTCCTGGCGGATCCGAAGGAGATCGCCGATTTCAACGCGATGTTCAAGTTCGAGGACAAAGGCCAAAACGGCAGTTGTATGTGCTGCGGCCACCCGGGCATTGACTGGTGGAAGGGCGACGTGCTTGTTGCACGCACGGCGGTCCAGCATCTCCAGGGTTTGCGCTGGAAGGGGTTCTACGGCGACGCTAGTCTTGTGCCTGAATCGAGAAAGTTGCTTGGCGAGTGGTTCGCCGCCCGCAATATCAAGGTCTGTAAATGACCTGTTGCTGTGGCAGCGGCGATGCGCTGTGATAGATGCGCTGTGATATAATATCGGCATGGGGATGTTGCGAGAGGAAAATAAGGCGAGTGGAAAGCAGACTGTGCTCCATGTCTGCTGCGGGCCGT
>Ga0265299_10002233_pt1 | contig 20241 bp, 15 predicted proteins | sample AusTroGonzalo_MG_4_FD_193485 | JGI IMG/M metagenome (GOLD analysis project Ga0265299, IMG submission 193485) | Bovine rumen microbial communities from tropical cattle in Woodstock, Queensland, Australia - Gonzalo_02 | ecosystem: Host-associated > Mammals > Digestive system > Stomach > Rumen ... | reverse complement strand
CATGATCCTATATAAACTAAAAATCGAAACTCAGTCATAGATATTTAACCACATACAGCATATAATCTCGTCTAGGCACTTGTATATAATTGTGCGATTTTGACTCGATACGCAGTCAGATATAAATTTATTATTTCCGATAAGAATTATAGAATATTTTTATGAAAATTTTGATTGAAAATTTATGCATTTGTACAAAGTTAATATATACTTATTAACACCACATACAGACTGCTGCACCTAATTAAGTGCAATATATAACGCGTTTATGTGTTAAAATGCTAAATTAGAGTTAATACGTCCGTCGTATACGCTCGAATCACGCCGACGTCGGTGATACTCCCGGTGATCAGGCGCTTTAAGGTAGGATGAGTATGAATTCTAAAACGTTGCTTTATATCGCAAAACGTATTCTATTGGCGATCTTTACTGTATGGGTTGTCATAACGGTCACCTTCTTTGTTATGCATGCCGTTCCCGGTGGTCCATTTGTTGGTGAGAAGGCTGTATCTCCTGAAGCTCAGAAGGTCATGGAGGCTAAGTTCGGCCTCGATAAACCTCTGTTTGAGCAGTATGTTACATATCTGGGAGATGTTCTGCACTTCGACTTCGGCCCCTCGCTAAAGCAGCGCGGTCTTGAGGTCATCGACATCATCACGGACGGTATGAAGACCTCTCTGGTGCTTGGAGTCATAGCTGCGTTCACATCCGCTCTGGTAGGTATCGTTCTCGGCGCCATAGCGGCACTCAGACGCAATAAGCTTGTCGATCGTATCATCATGATAGTCACGACTGCGTTCGTATCTATGCCATCATTCATTATGGGATCGATACTGCTATTGTTGTTCTCAACTACCTGGCATCTCGTGCCTGCAAACGCGGATACGCCTGCCGGTCTTATCCTGCCGATCATAACACTGGCTCTGTATCCAATGGCGTATATAACGCGACTTACACGCTCGTCTATGCTGGATGTTCTGGGTCAGGACTATATCCGTACCGCTCGCGCTAAGGGTGTGTCGGGACCTAAGATCATCTTCGGACACGCTCTCAAGAACTCGCTCATTCCGGTGCTGACCTACTTTGGTCCCATGCTCGCGTATATCGTCACCGGTTCACTTGTAGTTGAGAAGATATTCTCCGTTCCCGGTATCGGCAGCGCGTTCGTGTCCAGTATCACCAAGCGTGATTATCCGCTGATCATGGGTACTACCATCTTCTTGGCTGTGCTGATAGTTGTGATGAATCTTATCACGGACATCCTCTACAAGGTAGTGGATCCGCGTATAAATCTGGAGTAAGGAGGCCTGAGCGATGCAGAAGAAACATTTTACATTCCATGTCGATCTCGACGCCTTTACTCCGGCTTCGGATGAAGAAAAAGAATATCTGGTGCAGATGCGACCTTCGTCGACCTTCTTTAGGGACGGCGTTAAGCGTCTGCTTAAGAACAAGGTTGCTTTCGTCAGCTTCATTTTCATTGTAGTTATAACACTGTCCAGTATCTTTATACCCATGTTCTGGCCGTATTCCTATGATGATATGCTCGGCAACCGCCCCGGCGAGCCTGCTGATATGAGCTATAATAACCTGCGCCCGTTCGAATATAGCCGGACTGAGCAGGCGCTGATGGATGAGGGCGAAGACGTTATGCCTCATATCTTCGGTACAGACGCTCAGGGACGCGACTACTTTATCCGCGTTATCTACGGTACTCGTATATCACTGGCGGTAGGCTTCTTCGCCAGTATCATCGTGCTGGTAATAGGCACCTTGGTCGGTGCGATATCAGGCTATTTCGGAGGAAAAGTCGACTTGATCATAATGCGACTGGTCGATATCATATATTCGCTGCCCGACATGCTGATGGTCATACTGCTATCGGCGGTCTTGCGGTTGACGCTCGATCCTGTCATCGAGCATACGCCGCTTGCTGCTGTGGGTTCGAACATCATCAGCCTGTTCATAGTATTTGCTCTGCTCTACTGGGTCAGCATGTCTCGACTCATCCGCGGACAGATACTCTCTCTGCGCGAGCAGGAGTATGTTCTGTCGGCCAGAGCTACCGGAGCTAAGGGCGGCTGGATCATCCGCAAGCACCTGATACCCAACTGCATAAGCGTAGTTATTATCTCTGCAGCTCTCCAGATCCCATCAGCTATCTTCACTGAGAGCTATCTGTCATTCCTCGGACTCGGCGTTGACGCTCCCATGCCTTCACTGGGCTCACTTGCCAACGACGCTCTCAACGGTCTGGCTACATATCCTTATCGACTGATATTCCCGGCTGTCATCATATCTCTGATAGTTCTCAGCCTTAATCTCTTCGGCGACGGTCTGCGCGACGCGTTCGATCCGAAGCTGAATAACTAAAGGAGGCGGACTCATGGCATTATTAGAAGTTAACCATCTGCAGACCTCCTTCTTCACCGACGCAGGTGAAGTCAAAGCAGTAAACGACGTATCTTTCACTCTGGATAGGGGGAAGGTGCTCGGCATAGTGGGCGAGTCCGGCTCCGGTAAGTCGGTCACAGCGTATTCTATCATGCAGATTCTCGCCGGCACAGGCAAGATCGTCGGCGGTTCAGTCAAGCTCGACGGTCAGGAACTGGTTGGATCAGGTGAGAGCGTGATGAAGACTGTTCGGGGCAATAAGATATCTATAATCTTCCAGGATCCTATGACATCGCTAAATCCCACATATACCATCGGTCATCAGCTGATGGAGGCTATCATGCTGCACACCAACCGTGACCGTAAGCAGGCGTATGATCGAGCGGTTGAGATGCTCAGGCTCGTTAATGTTAACGATCCTGAAAAGCGCATGAAGCAGTACCCCTTTGAGCATTCCGGAGGTATGCGCCAGCGTGTCATGATCGCTATGGCGCTCGCCTGCGAGCCTGATATACTGATCGCCGATGAGCCCACCACCGCTCTGGACGTAACCATCCAGGCTCAGATACTCGAGCTGATGGGCCAGCTCCAGCAAGAGTTGGGCATGGCTATCATCATGATCACACACGACCTGGGTGTTGTAGCTCAGATGTGTGACGAAGTCATCGTAATGTATGCCGGTTCGATTTGCGAACAGGGCACTGCCGACGAGATATTCTATAATCCCTGTCATGAGTATACCAAGGGTCTGATGCGTTCTATCCCGACGGCTGATACCGCCGGGCAGAAGCTGCAGCCCATCACCGGTACTCCAATCGACCTTTTGAATATGCCGGAGGGATGTCCGTTTGCTCCTCGATGCGATAATGCGATGAAGATATGTATCCATCATCGTGCCGAACGCATGAGGATCAACGACGATCACGCCGCGACCTGCTGGATGAATGTCAAGAATGCGGTCGACAAGGGCGAAATGATCATCGAAAATGAGGAAGGCGGTGAGGATAATGGCTGATAAGGGACAAGAACTGCTGAGAGTAGAAGACCTTAAAGAATATTTCTATATCAACACCGGATTGTTCAAAACCAAGCCTCTTAAGGCTGTTGACGGTGTATCGTTCTCTATAAAGAAGGGCGAGACACTCGGTCTCGTAGGCGAATCCGGCTGCGGTAAAACCACCGTAGGACGTACGATCCTGCACCTTTATAAGCCCACCGGCGGATCCATATACTACGATGGTAAGAAGATCGAGTCCAAATCGGATATCAAAGAATTTCGCAAGAAGGCCACCATGGTGTTCCAGGATCCGTATTCTTCGCTCAATCCCCGTATGACAGTTTCGGATATCATCGGAGAGCCTCTTGATGTCCATAAGCTATATAAGACTAAGGATGAACGCCGCGAACGTATCCTCGAGCTGATGAACTTTGTCGGACTCAACAGCGAGCACGCTTCGCGTTATGCTCACGAGTTCTCCGGCGGTCAGCGTCAGCGTATAGGTATCGCGCGTTCTCTGGCTGTCAACCCTGATTTTATCGTCTGTGACGAGCCTGTATCCGCTCTGGATGTATCTATCCAGGCTCAGGTCATCAATATGTTTGACGAGCTGCAGGATAAGCTCGGTCTGACATATCTGTTCATAGCTCACGATCTACTTGTTGTGCGTCACATATCCGACAGGATAGCCGTTATGTATCTCGGTCGTATGGTCGAGCTGGCTGACGCTGACGAGATTTATAATCATCCGCTCCATCCGTATTCGCAATCGCTGCTCTCAGCTGTACCGGTACCGGATCCCAAGATTGCAAGAGCTAATCAGCGCATCGCTCTTACCGGCGATATCCCCAGTCCGCTCAACGCTCCTTCGGGATGTCCGTTCCGCACACGCTGTAAATATGCTCGTCCCGAGTGCGCCGAGTCCATGCCTGAGTTCAAAGAGGTCACAACAGGACACTTTGTGGCATGTCACTTTGTGGATGAGATCAACTGATATCGTTTTTAGGTTTGGTATCACAGATACCATGTCAATAAATTTATTTTTAGAAAGGATTGACCTAAAATGAAAGCAAAAAGACTGTTGGCTCTTGCGTTAGCTGTAGTTCTGGTCCTCACACTTGTTGCTTGCGGCGGCAAGGAAGAGAAGAAGGCTGTTAATGCTGCTGATGCGTCCATCAACGTATGTCTCGCATCTGAGCCCGACACAATCGACCCTGCGCTCAACTCCGCTGTTGACGGAGCTACTCTGCTGGCTCACCTGTTCTCAGGTCTTGCTAAGTGGTCTCAGGACGATTCCGGTAAGCTGGTTATCGTTCCCGATGCTGCTAAAGAGCTCGTAGAAGGCGTTAAGGGCGATGACGGTAAGGTCACCTACACCTACACCCTCCGAGACGGCCTCAAGTGGTCTGACGGCAAGGATGTAACAGCTGCTGACTTTGCATTCGCATGGCAGAGAGCTGGTAACGTAGGCACCGGCGGTGACTATTACTACATGTTCAGCGTTGTTGACGGCTACAGTGAAGAAGACGCCAACGCTAAGCTCAACATCAAGGCTATTGATGACAAGACCTTCGAGGTCGTTCTGTCATCCGACGTTCCTTACTGGAACGAGCTGCTTGCGTTCCCGGTATACTTCCCGGTTCGTGAAGATGTTGTTGCTGATGAGAAGTGGGCTACTGATCCTGCCAAGTACGTATCTAACGGTATGTACACACTGGATTCTTGGAAGCACAATTCCGTTATCACTCTCAAGAAGAATGAGAACCATCCCGACGCAGGTGAGGTCACCATGGGCACCATCAACTTCTACCTGTCCGATGACTCCAACAACATGCTCGCTAACTTCAAGAACGGCGACTGGCTCCTGATCGACGATATCCCCACCAACGAGATCGCTACAATCAAGGAGCAGTATCCGGATGAGTTCTTCAACGTAGGCCAGATCGGTACATACTATGTATGCTGGAACGTTAACGAGAACATCCTGCCTGAGGGTTCTGATTTGACAGGCGCTGAGGCTGAGGCAGCTAAGTCCGAGATCCGTAACGCTATCTCTCTGCTGATCGACCGTAACTACATCATCGACGCTATCGCTCAGGGCGGACAGCTCCCCGCTTCTTCCTTCGTAGCTATGGGTCTTACCGATGCAGACGGCTCTCAGTTCTATGAGAACTGCGGCGTAAGCACCGAGTTCAAGGGTTACTTCGACACATCTGCCGACGCTCTCAAGGGCAACTATGACAAGGCTATAGAGATACTCAAGAAGTATTATGACTATGATGAGTCCACTTCTAAGTTCATAAACTTCCCGACCATGACTTATCTGTACAACACATCTGAGGCTCATCAGGCTATCGGTGAGTACATCCAGAACGCCCTCAAGAACGTTGGTATCACCATGAAGATGGAGAACCAGGAGTGGAACACCTTCCTTAACACTCGTAAGGCCGGTAACTATTCCATCGCTCGTAACGGCTGGCTGGCTGACTACAACGATCCGATCTGCTTCCTGGATATGTGGACAACCGCTTCCGGTAACAACGACATCCAGTTCGGTAAGGGCGCTAACGCCGATGTTAAGGCTTACAGCCTCGACATCACCGATCTCGGCTACGAGACCAAGGTTGAAAACGGTACATGGGCTGAGACCTATGACGTACTCATCGACGACATCAAGTCCTGCACAGATAACGACACTCGTTATAAGCTGATGCACAGAGCCGAGGATATGCTCATGGCTACCGGTTGTATCACACCTATCTACTACTACACCGATCAGTACATGCTCAGCTCCAAGGTTAAGGGCTTCTTCTCCAATCCTCTCGGCTACAAGTACTTCATGTACACCACCATCGAGGAGTAATTACAGAAGAACGGTATGCCGCTCTGCGGTATAGAGATTAACTGAACACTAAAGCCGTCTCATTGCTCTGCTGAGCTTTGAGGCGGCTTTTCTTTAGATAAACAGACATTCGATCGGAATAGATAACAGAAAATATAACAGATATAAGAAAAGCAGCCGCGTGATTGCGACTGCTCTTTTGCAAGTCAATTGATTTATTCTTCTGCTATTTGATTATCATCAGGTTTATTCTTTCTAAATAATATCGACGATATTTTTGCGAGAGCTTGTGATGACTCCAACAGGCCGTATACAGCAAATGGTATGAGCATCAGGAAGTAGGGAATATGATACTGGCTCTTTGCCTCGAACAGCATATGATACAGCACTCCGCCGATAACAGCAATAGGCAGGATCACTGCTGCCGCCTCTGTCTTGCGGCGAATGATCATCCAGACCATTCCCGCGGTGAATCCGATGTAGATCATCATGGTAAAATAGTTGAACCATATATCGAGCAGTTTTGACAGACCGCCGGTATATACCGAGTCGACTATTTTTGGCAGTTCTTCGCCTTCAGCAAGGTTGTGACTGCGTACTTGACTGACCCAGATGGATTCAAAGGCCGGTTCGTTGAGCTGACTCGTGAATTTCTTTATCAAAAATTCTCCGAGTTGGTGATTCTCAGTGAGATATTTGAGCCTGTTGCTGATTCCTTCCGTAGCGACTTCGTTAGCCTTACTGACGTCCATGTCATTATCTCTCAGCGTCATCATGGCGAGCCCGTTATACCAGCCCGGCGCCATGTTCGAATCGCTGATACCCATATATGCAAATAATGTCTGTGACACCTGTGTGTTAAGCTCAGCCTGACTGCGCTGACTGTAGCTGAATATCACCAGCTTTTGCAGTCCTACGGAGCACAGTACCATAACGGCAGCTACAGCAAGAGCTAAGAACTTCTTCTTATCTATCGTGTGCAGTATCAGAGCTATACATATAGCAGCCAGCATGATCATGTTGTTGTACTTGAGCAGGACTGAAATCGCGATCAGCAGTGCCGCTATACCTGCATACTTGAGCTTATTTTCTTTGATATACTTTATAGTGAAGAACACGCTCCATAGAGAGAATGCCAGCCCGATGATTATACCGTATGTGAATGTTGTCATGAACATCGGCTGCAGACAAACCGTAAGGGCGATTGCCGTGATGTTTGTGACGGCTTTGCGGTCGAATATCTTCTTAGTTACCATCACGATACCGACATAGATGAAGTCAAGCGCTATCACATTGGGTATCTGGAACAGCAGATCGCTGCATGATGTGCCGAATATACGATAGAGTATCTCTGCGAAGAATACATAACCAAGCTGGAAGGGGTAATACAGATAGTAGCTATAGTTGCCGTAATAGTCGTAAGACTGGTGGAAGCTCGTGTAGTTGTCTCGCGCGGCGTCCTTTGCGGTGTTTAGCATTATCATCGCGTCGCCGCTGGTGACCGACTGGACAAGATTTATCCATGTCAAAGATATTATGGTGGTGACCATAAGCATTACGAATACTATAAAGCGCGTATCCACCTTACTTATATGCACGTTCTTGCGTATCATGTAGATGAACAGCAGCGCTGTGAGTACTATCAGCGCGATGTTCACCGGTACAAAGTCGTTGTCAAAATTAACAAGCTCGGCATATGGATTAGCCTGATCTATCCTGCAGGTTTGGTTGATACTGAATAAAGACAGAACTAAAAATATCAGTCCCACCAGCCCGACTGCGGCCATAGAGCATACTTGGCAGAATTTATTCTGTTTTACCAATGTGTTTTCCAATTTCAACACCTCAGCTTCTGTTTATAGCTTAAAATCTTCTGTAGAATAGTTCTTCAATGGCGCGGCTCCGTGCGGAGTACGCATAATGGGATTATATATGAACTTGCGGCATCTACCGTTCTTCAGCACTTTATGTGCGCTGCAGAATTGAGTGCTGCCCTCTGTTTTAGAGTGTGTACAGTATGTACACGCAGGTACGATATTGTTACCGAATAGCTGTTTTTTCATGTTATCACCATCTGTAAGTTATTATCGAACATAACACAATGATTATATCATTATATTTTACCTATTGCAAGAGCCGCAGGGGAGTAGTATAATGTATTAGGTGATTTTTTTGTACTTCAAATCAGATGTTTTTACTCTTAATACCGTAGACGGTATTTCTTTTCTAACATGGGATGTTCTGAGTGATATCCCGTTCATCAATCACGCTTTTTCAACTAAGCTTGGCGAAGGTACCGCTACGGTACATCCTATGGATATGAGCTTCGATCATGACGATAAAGACGCTGTGACCGAAAATTATAAGAGATTTTGTTCAGCTGTCGGTATGGACTTCAGCTCCCTTGTGGCATCCTCACAGGATCATCATACCTTTGTGCGCGTATGCACATCCGCCGATAAGGGCATCGGCATATACCGTGACAAGGATATTGAGAGCGTAGACGCTTTGACTACTATCGAGCCCGGAGTCACTCTGTGCACGTATTATGCCGACTGTACGCCTATATTCTTCGTTGATAAGGTTACTAAGGCTATCGCGCTGGCTCATGCCGGATGGCGCGGAACTGTTGAGCGTATAGCGGAAAAGGTAATAGATACCATGCGCGACAGTTATGGAACAGATCCTGCCGATCTCATCTGCGCTATAGGTCCAAATATAAGTGTATGCTGTTATGAGGTCGACGAGCCTTGCGCGCAAAGATTCTATAAACTTGGACTGGATAGCGACAAGCTCGTATTTCCTAAGAGCGGCGGCAAGTATATGATAGATATGCTCGAGTGCAACCGCCAGATACTCATATCCTGCGGCGTAGCGGCTGAGAATATAACCGTAAGCGATATCTGTACACAGTGCAGCAGCGATCTGCTGTGGAGCCACAGAGCCACTAAGGGCGACAGGGGCACTATGTGCGCTATGCTGCGTATAAATCCTGTTTGATAATAAGGCGTGTATGATGAAGAAAAAGATTGTTTCATTTATTGCAGCTGTAGTTTTCGCGGCGACTTTGAGCGCGTGCGGTGGAAAGCCTGCCAAGACCGGTGACGCAATGTATCAAATCGGAAAGAACGCGCTTTCTGTAGCAGACGAATACATCAGCGCCGATATCACCGGCAGTGAGGCTGAAGAGCGTCTGAAGGAGTTTTCCACACAGGCTGACGCTCAATATGATCTTGAGATCAAAGAGACCGGATCCGACTCTCTTGTAGGTACAGATTTAAGTAATGATTACTTTATTAAGTCTGCCGTATACTGGCTGTACAGCGCTGTGGATGGTTCTATTAGCGGTCTTAAAGCCATGTCAGAGGTCCAGGAGGAGCGCGACGATCTTGCGGATGCGTTAGGCGAAAGTCGAAAGACTGAAAAGAAAACAAAACCAAAAAGCGCTGATATCTATAAATATGAAACAGAAAAGTCGATATCCGATTATGTCAGCGAAAAACTTTCGCAGTATGATCTTGACGTTTTTGTTTATGAAGAATCTGACGGTCTAAGATTTGATATTAGCGCAGAAAAGCCAGAGAGTATGGCAGGTTACTACTTTGCAAATGCTCTTGTGCCGGCTGTTGAAGCGGTATCGCAAGCGCAAAAGGACTATGGATTCGATATTTCTGCTGTTCGTATCAGTTACTTGTGCTATAAGAACAACGCGGATAAAAGCGCAACTTCGTCTATCACGTATTCAACTAATGATCTAAAAAAAGGTATGTTGATAAGCACTAAAGACTATCTTGTGAAAACAAATATAACGCCGCAAGAGGCTGTATCATTACTTAGATAAAGAATAACAGGTCGGTTCACGCACGTGAGCCGACCTCAGTTTATATCTTTATCTTGTTGTTATCTGCGAACCATACGGATCTAACTTCAAAACTGCGCCCATTCAGATATTCAAGATTTCCGGATGGGGAAGTGAAGTTGAATCTGAGCTTATATGAGTACAGCGTCTGTCGCTTCATATTGTATCGACTATTTAGCTTTTTGATGCCATATTTCTCGTCTCCGAGCAGTGGATGTCCTATATGTGCCATGTGAGCACGTATCTGGTGAGTCCTGCCTGTGTGGAGAAGTATCTCGCATAGCGAAAGAGCAGGTTCTCCGTATTTTACATCCAACACCGTATATTCGGTGACTATTTCTTTTGCGCCTTCTCGTTCTGCGTCATAAACCTTTGCGGTATTTGTTTCTTCATCCTTAGTGTGCCACGCTTTGAGAATGTCATGATCCTTCGGCAACTTTCCGGATACTACGCACAGATAATACTTCTCGATCTCTCTGTCGCGTATCTTTTGGTTTATCACTCTGAGCGATTCAGCGTTCTTCGATGCTATCACTATACCTGCGGTGTTTCGGTCGATACGATTGCACAGTGCCGGTGTGAACGATCCTTCCTTATCGGGATCATATTCTCCCTTTTCATAAAGATATCTAAGCACGCGCAGATTCAGAGTATCGCTGTCGTAGCGGCTGTCCTGATGGCAGATGACTCCGACTTTCTTATCCAGCAGCAGGATGTTTTCATCTTCATATATTATGCTTAGATCCTTGCCTGCTTTTAAGAACTCATAGCTCCTGATTTCTTCGAAAAACTCGTCGCGTATATACAGCGTGAGTACATCGCCGTCGTTGAGGAACACATCCGGCTGAGCCTTTTTACCGTTCAGCTTGATATATTTTGTACGTATGTATTTATACATAAGCGACTTGGGCAGTGTTTTAAAACGCTTGGACAGATATTTGTCCAACCGTTGACCCGAATCGTTCTTTGTGATCGTAATGGTTCTCATGGTATCACCGGTTTTATTATAACAGCACTGTGAGGTTATTTCAATATATCTGTAACATTTGTGTTCTCGATGAGTAGTATATACAGGGTGATATACATGAGACGATGCAAAAGCTGTGCGACACCTATCGCGTTCGGCGCCGGACTGATAACAGCCGCTTTATTGCCGGCAAAGTGGGTGTGCGTCATAGCGGCAGTCGTCCTGATATACACCTGTCTCAGAGTAAGGGGGTAAATCATGAAGGTCATCATACTGGACAGACCTAAGGTGCTGTCGTTCTTCCTGAGGAAAATATACGGGATAAAGAAATGTAAGAAAGACGAAAGCTAGGACGTTACATACATATCGGGCGACAGCTATAAACTGTCGCCCGTTAACCGCGTTTTATAAAAAGCCCTGCTCCCGGGTGGAAACAGGGCTTTTATCATTTTGTCAGTCTGAGTATTTGACCCGGATAAATAATATTGGGATTTTCAAGTCTGTTGAGATTGAGCAGATCGTCTATCTCAAGTCCGTAGCGGTCAGCGATAGATACTATCGTATCACCCGGCCTTACTACATAATACCTCGGGGATGTGATCTCTTCTATCGGGATAATAAGCTCCTGACCGGGGTATATAGTATATGGAGGTACCAACCCGTTAACGTGCGCAAGATCCTTGACGGTTGTGCCGAAGAACTGTCCGATCGCATACAGAGTGTTACCGGGTCTTACCGTATATGTTACCATGTCCGTGTTATGCTCCTTTCGCGTTTACTGATACATTATATGCTGTTATGTCGCGTTAGTGTTACGGTACAGCGTTATAGCCAAAAACAGACCTGAATTTTCTATACAGCACTATGACAATAATTCCTATATGGAATTAAAACACACAGCGTTCTGTGGTATCATGTTAGATGAATTATAAGCTGTTTTTGAGGTACAAAAATTGAGAATTAAGCGAATTTTGTCATTTATATTAGTCTTGCTGATACTTGTTTCTTTAACAGCTATAGCAGTATCAGCGGCTACTGAGCCTACACAAGAGGGGAGTACGCCGACAGTGAAGCCTACAGCCGCACCTACAGAGCCTCCTAAGCCCGATCCTGAGAAGATTGGTTACGCCGCATACGCTAAGCAACTGGATAAAACTGTGTATACAAAGGCTCTTGGAGCTCTGTATACTAAGAAAGCTACTACGTTCAAGCTTTGGTCGCCTGTAGCGGACAGCGTAAAAGTCTGTATATATAAGACCGGTTCAGACGGTGAAGCCGGATCGCAGATGCTCTCTAACAACCCTATGAAGTTCTCTGCTAAATACGGCACATGGTACCTGACACTCAAGGGCGACTACAAAAATATGTACTATACATACCAGGTGACCGTGAACGGCAAGACTAACGAGGTTGTCGATCCATATGCTTATGCGGTAGGCGTCAACGGCAACCGCGGTATGATAGTCGATCTTGACGAGACCGATCCTAAGGGCTGGGAGAAGGATAGTTTCAACAGAGTACAGTATGCTACAGACGCTGTAGTATGGGAGGTCTCTGTGCGTGATTTTTCCGCTTCACCAACTTCCGGAGTAAGCGAGAAGAACCGCGGCAAGTTCCTTGCGTTCACAGAGACTGAAACCACTCTAAACGGTGATAAGAACTCTGATTATTCTACATGTGTCGAGTATCTTAAAGAACTCGGCGTCAACTATGTCCAGATAAATCCGTTCTATGACTTTGCTTCCATAGATGAGTCGGATACCGAGTCTGAGCAGTATAACTGGGGATATGATCCAAAGAATTATAACGTTCCGGAAGGCTCATATTCTTCTAACCCGTATGACGGACGAGTGCGTATCAAAGAATGCAAAGCTATGATCCAGGCTTTGCACAATGCAGGTATCGGCGTTATTATGGATGTAGTGTATAATCATACCTACTTTTCTGAGGATTCGTTCTTCAATCAGATAGCTCCGTATTACTACCATCGATTCAATGAGGACGGCTCATGGTCAAACGGCTCAGGCTGCGGTAATGATGTTGCAACCGAGCGATATATGGTCAGGAGATATATCCGAGATTCAGTTACATACTGGGCTAAGGAATATCATATTGACGGCTTCAGGTTCGATCTTATGGGTCTGATGGATGTTGACACGATGAACACTGTCAGAGCTTCACTGGATAAACTGCCAGGCGGCGTTAATATCCTGATGTACGGCGAGGCTTGGAACATGACCACCGCAGTATCCTCCGTTACTCAACTGGCTAATCAGGGGAACATGAACCTGCTCAATAAGCGCATCGGCGCGTTCAATGATACATCGCGCGACGCAATAAAGGGCTCTAACTTTAACGCGGCCGATCAAGGCTATGTACAGAAGGGCGCCAACAAGAGCGGCATCAGAGCAGCTATCGACGCTGATGGAGGCGGTTGGGCTACCGTGCCTAATCAGTGTGTGAACTACTCCTCTTGTCATGATAACATGACGCTGTATGATAAGCTTACGGCTTCTGTCTACGGCGACGAAGCATATAACGAACGCCGTGAGGACCTTGTCAATATGAACAAGCTCTCCGGAGCGATAGTCCTCATGTCGCGCGGCATGCCGTTTATGCTGGCCGGTGAGGAGTTTTGCAGGACTAAGATGGGTGATGATAACTCTTATAAGTCATCCGTTGAGATAAATCAGATAGACTGGAGTTATGTGCAGAAGTACGCTTCTGTATACGACTACTATGCCGGACTGATCAAGCTGCGCAACACGGTTGGAGTATTCAGTGACGCTACCGGCAAAGAATCTACGGTAGAATATCTTGATTCTGACAGTAAGGGATCCATAGCATATTCTATGACTACTCCCGGCAAGCCTACTATGGTAGTAGCCTTCAACGGCAATACTACTCAAAAAGCTAAAGTCACACTGCCCGAAGGCAAGTGGATCCTGCTAGCCGACGGCAACCGTTCGGGTATCGCATATCTTGGCGAGTTCAGCGGCAGTTATACTGTCGGCACCACATCATCGGCTGTATTTGTAGACGCAGATAGCTTCTCTGGTCTCGGTATAGACACAGGTGACGCGCTTATGTATGTTCGCTACACGGATCAGAGCACCGGATATACACTCTTTGAACAGCGCTGTACCGGCAGGATAGGTGATAAGTATGACGTATCTCCACCTGATGAGATAGTCTTCCGCTACGATATCACCGGCAGTTCAGCTCTCCTGGACGGTCAGTATACTGAACAGTATTCAGAGATAGAAGTACCATGTGAAAAGTATGAGGGCGGATTCTCGTCTGTGACCTTCAAGTTTCTCAACAGTAACGATGCGTCTGTCTCACCGTCGATCGTTATGACCAACCGTGTCGGTCAACATTACTATTCGCCTAACATTCCCAAGATATCCGGCTATGAGCTCGATCTTAAGAATCTGCCTAACAACGGAGCCGGTTATTACTCAGAAGAGCCGATAGAAGTCATATACAGGTTCAAGCCTATTGACAAGGCTAAGGAATCCGATTGTATGGCTAATGTTATATACATGTCGGATACCGGCGAAATACTTGACAGAAAGAGATATAAAGGCGATAACGGCGATTCGCTTGTCGTTGATCAGCTCAGCTTCTCAGGATATGATTATGTCGGAGTTTCCGACAGCTATGCGGCATTTTTACCGGGTGAGATAAACGTTATCGTCAATTACGCTCATCATCCTGCTAATTACGTCGTTTATATCATTATTGCGGCTGTAGCCGTAGTACTTCTTGGTATAGCGTCAATCTTCTTTAAAGGTAACGGAAAGAAACGCAAGATGAGTTCAATAGATATCGAAGAATAATCCGCGGCTTCCGCGCTTTATACAGTTATTAAATTTGATTCATATGAAGGAGGCAAATCTATGAAACAATTCAAAAGACTGTTATCCATTGTCCTGACATTATCGCTTGTTGCGACTATGCTTGTTGTAGCGGCGGTATCCGCTTCAGCTGCTGTGAATCCGTACAGCGACGCGGCTATGGCACTGGATAAAGAATACGCCTATGACGGCGAGCTGGGAGCTATCTATACTCCCGAAGCTACTACCTTTAAGGTATGGGCTCCTCTGGCTACCGACGTTCAGCTGAACCGCTATACGACAGGATCAGATGAAGAAGCGGGCGCTCAGAAGCTCGAGACTACCCCTATGGAAAAGCTGATGGATGGCGATGAGTGGACAGGCGTTTGGTTCCGCACAGTTTCCGGAGATATCGTCAACACTTATTACACCTATTCTATCACTAATCCCGATCACATCTACGATTCCACCGAATACGTTACGCATGAGACGCAGGACGTATACTCTTACGCAGTAGGTGTCAACGGTAACCGTTCGATGGTAGTGGATCTGAACAGCACCGATCCCGATGGCTGGGATCAGGATTCTCATGTGTTCACCGATACTCAGACCGACGCTATCGTCTGGGAGGTTCAGGTAAAAGACTTCTCATATAACGAGAACTCCGGCGTATCCGCTGCAAACCGCGGCAAATTCCTCGCATTCACAGAGACCGGAACTACTCTCAACGGTGAAGGCCTTATCGCGACAGGCGTAGATTATCTCAAAGAACTCGGCGTTACTCATGTTCAGATCAACCCCTTCTATGACTTCGCCACTATCAATGAGGCCGGCGATGACAGCCAGTTCAACTGGGGCTATGATCCTAAGAACTACGGCGTACCCGAGGGCTCCTATTCTTCAAATCCCTATGACGGCAACGTTCGTATCAAAGAATGCAAGCAGATGATCCAGGCTCTCCATAATGCCGGTATCGGCGTTATTATGGACGTAGTTTATAACCATACTTACTCTGTTGATGGCGCGTTCAACTATTCCGTTCCCGAGTACTACTACAGAATGGCCGCTAACGGCGGCTACAGCCAGCAGTCCGGCTGCGGCAACGACACTGCTTCTGAGCGCGCTATGTACCGCAAGTATATGCGTGAGATGCTCAAGTACTGGACAGAGGAATATCACCTTGACGGTTATCGCTTCGACCTCATGGGCGTACATGACGGCGAGACAATGAACCTGATCCGTGACGACATGGACGCTATCGACTCCCGTATCATCATGTACGGCGAAGGCTGGGGCGGCAACACTGTATATGATCCCAAGACCTGTGCAGGTACCGATACATTCATGACCACCCAGGCTAATGCACAGAAGTTCAGCACCCGTATCGGTCTGTTCAACGATCAGATCCGCGATGGTATCAAGGCTGGCGTATTTGACGGCGCGTCAGCCAGAGGCTTTGTATCCGGCAGCAAGACATATTATCAGAATATCGCCTACGGCGTACAGGCTAACAGCTTCGGCCATGGCAAGTGGACGGCTTATTCACCCGAGCAGTGTGTAACATATGCTTCATGCCACGATAACATGACTCTGTATGATAAGCTCGTAGCTATCAACCACGGCACATCAACGGACTATCGCGTCCGTTATGCAGATTGTATCGCGCAGAACAAGCTGACAGCCGGTATCATCAGCTCCTGTCAGGGTATAGATTTCATACTCGCAGGTGAAGAAATGGGACGCTCCAAGGACGGCGATGAGAACTCGTATAAGTCAGCGGCTACTCTGAATATGATCGACTGGTCTCTGCTCAAGACCAACGCTGATCTGGTGTCTTACTACAAGGGAATGTTCGAACTGCGTAAGGCGTTCTCGCCGTTTACAGCATCTACTCTTGATGTCGAAGACGATACTTATGAGTACATTCGTTCAGCTTCCATGAACTCGATGTCCACCAACCTCGCGTATACAGTCAGCAACACTACTGAAGGCGAGTGGAGCAAGGTTGCTGTCATATACAACGGCGCCGATGCTGAGGCTACGGTTACTCTTAAGAATGATCCTTCTATCAATGCTGAAACAGAGTGGGTTATCGTCGCTGACGATAAGGCTGCCGGTGTTACTGCTCTGGGATATAACACGGGCCTGAAGTTCACTGTACCCGGATCTTCTTTGATCATCGCGGTTGAGAAGAGCTCCTTTGAAGCTGCTGATATCAAGTCCAAGTTCTCTAAGATCACTGTCAACAGCATTTACGATCGCGACAATACCGTTCTCGCCAGCAGCGTACTTCTCGGTACTGCAGGCTCCGGCTATGCGGCTTCTCCCGATGGTTCCATCCCGATCCAGTATGAGCTGAGCTCTGTTGACTCTCCCGAAGAGGGCACATTCTCCGATACAGATACCGTTATCAACTATGTATATTCTGACTTCGTTCCTTCGAGCTTCCTGCCTGAGAACGGCGACGTTGATGACGATACATTCGTTACTATCATGGACGCTACAAAGATACAGCGCCATCTAGCAGAGCTGATCAATCTTGACGATGAGCATATCAAGCGCGGAGATTATGACTACTCCGGCGAGACTGATATCCTCGACGTAACTAAGCTCCAGAGATTCATTGCCGAACTGCCTGTAAACGTATGTAAGATCATCACATACTATATGGGCAATACTAACGGCACAGTCAAGAGTGTTGCGCCTCTCAGCGTACAGTATGTGCGCCTTGGTGCTCAGTACACCACCGAGCCTCTCTCGATCGCTTATTATGAGCTCAGCGAAGAACTGCCCAAGAACGCTTCCGGTGTAGCTACGACCGATACCAAGGTTACTTATAACTACGTATACGCTGTCAACAGTCCTATCGTTCATGTCAAGCACAGCGGTGAAGAGACATGGGCACCCTGCCTGTGGGCATGGGCTTATGAGGGCTCAACACCGATAAACGCATATTCCGGTTGGCCGGGATATCTGATGGACAGCCCCGATGATGACGGCTGGTACACTACTGAATTCAATATCCCCGGCGGTCTTGACTATTACTTTATCCTCAGCAAGAACGGCAATCCGCAGACAGCCGATATAGGTCCTATAAAGTATGACGATTATCCCGAGATCTGGATCGTTATCCAGGATGATCAGATCGGCGCGGCGAGCGGCCAGTGGGTCAAGTATTATAACTATAACCCTGATACAGCTAATCAGGAATGATAATGAATGATGGCGCCTGTCCACACGGACAGGCGCTGTTTTGTGTCAGATACTTGACAAATGCACTATGCTGTTGTTTAATAGAATCGTAAATCAAGCAAAGGGGAACTGAATACTATGTATATAACCTGTTTAGACCTTGAGGGCGTACTTGTACCCGAGATATGGATAGCATTTGCCGAAGCCTCCGGGATCCCGGAACTCAAGCGCACTACCCGTGACGAACCGGATTACGACAAGCTCATGCAGTATCGTATCGATATTCTCGATCAGCACGGTCTTGGACTCAAAGAGATACAAGAAACTATCGCTAAGATAGATCCTATGCCCGGCGCAAAGGATTTTTTGGATCAACTTCGTTCAGAGACTCAGGCGATAATACTCAGCGATACCTTCTCACAGTTCGCTAAGCCCCTGATGGAGAAGCTCGGATGGCCGGCTATATTCTGCAACGAGCTTATCGTTGATACTGACGGTAAGATCACCGGATATAAGCTCCGCTGTGATAAGACTAAACTCACTACCGTAAGAGCCCTGCAGTCCTGCGGATTCGAAACCATCGCGTCCGGTGACAGCTTCAACGATCTTGCTATGATCCGTGCGAGCAAGGCTGGATTCTTATTTCGTGCTCCCGATAGCATAAAGGCGGATTATCCCGATATTCCTGCCTGTGAAACATATGACGAGCTTCTATCGCTCATCAGAGGAGCTATGGATTGATAATCCTTAATACAGACATAGTTAAGGACCTGTTCACATCGAATAGGTCCTAATTTGTTTTTATCGCTTGTGCAGTTGCGTTTGTATTTTTAACAGAGGTTCTTTAAGCAACACGATCAGCACGACCTCGATGACGCCTATCGGTACCAGTATGATAGCTCTTAGGAATATTATATAATATAGGGGAGTGGTGTTGAAGAACATCAGCTGCAGCACTAACGCGTTCAGAGTGACGGTGCATAGTACAAGATCCAGTACTTTTGCCAGAATCACATTAGGAAGCATTAGCTCACTTTTGTACAAACACACTCCGTATATAATGCCTTCTAACAGATAGCAGGCGGTTATAGCCGGGTTGAAGCCTAGAGCCGTAGGAGCCAGCAGGTAGCTGAACGCATCACCGGCGCAGGCCACCACACTAGAACATACCGGACCGTACAGATACCCTGTCAGCATAACAGGTATAAAGGCAAGGCTGATCTTTACTACAGGCAGAGGTAAGAAGGACAGGCTGAAGTTAGCAAATATACCCAGCACAATCCTCAGCGCGAGCATCATAGCACATACAGCTACAGATCGAATATCTGATAGTTCTTTTGAAGAGTCAGCGAATTTTTTTAAAAATGACATAATAATACCTCCTTCTGCATTCCGTTCGGCGCATTTGCGCCCTATCGCACAAGGAGGTTATCCTATGCAACAGCGGGATGCAAAGAATACACCGCAGGATCATCCATTCGTTCTGCTGTCAACTCCCCGTACAGCAGACACTGTAACACCCGGTATAACATTCGGGTCATAGCGCGTATTCTTTTACTCTGTTATATTGTTATTTGCAAGGTTTATCAAGATCCAAGCCGACGAGATCATGGTGCGGTATCTGCTTATCCTCGGGTGGCAGTTCCATATAGTCGCCGAACGCCATTCTGAGATATTCGTCATATCCCAGCGGAAGTGGCATGGATAATCCTTCAAAATCATGATACTCAGCTTTACTGAAAGCCTTTTGCGGATACTTATTCCTCATATAATGAGGGCCGGCGCATAGCTCGGTGCAATATTCATGAGTTTCAAAGTCGTATTTCGACATCTTATTCTCATGCTTTTTCCACAGCTTAGTTCTGCGCTTGCGAGAGGGGATCAGCTTGAGCAAGAAAGATCCGACAAGTTTAACGATCTTTCCGTGATTCGTCGGGATCACCTCTGTGATATACAGCGAGTACATCATCGCGTGATAATACTGTATGTATCTCTTTATCTTTGAGTCTGGACAACCGTCCATAGGGAAGATATCGGTGACGATACCGTGAGGCACGTCGATATCCTTTTGATTCTCCTTTATCATCGTAGCGGAAGTGTCGACCATTGTGGCAAAGCAGTTGCCGGTGAACATATCTCCGTCAGTGGTGA
>Ga0265299_10002232_pt1 | contig 20245 bp, 12 predicted proteins | sample AusTroGonzalo_MG_4_FD_193485 | JGI IMG/M metagenome (GOLD analysis project Ga0265299, IMG submission 193485) | Bovine rumen microbial communities from tropical cattle in Woodstock, Queensland, Australia - Gonzalo_02 | ecosystem: Host-associated > Mammals > Digestive system > Stomach > Rumen ... | reverse complement strand
TCTTACTGGCTCTTCAAGCAGAAGATTACCTGGCGCGCAGTACTCGGAGCCGTTATATCGGTAGTGGGCGTAAGCTTATTTTTTCTCACATAATATAATCTATGCTGGGGCAGGCTCATCCCCCTCCCCAATCAGCAGCACATCAAGCTCATCGACCGATTTCAGGAACTTTCCGATTGTTTTAAGATATTATTACCACTTAATAGCCATATATCAGTCCGTATTTCTCATGAAGCCGTGGGAGCGTGCCGTCGGCCTTCATCTGGGCGATGACGGCATTGACGAGGGCGAGGAGATCGTTCTGCCCCTTACGCATCAGCACACCGATTTCTCCGTGGGTAAAAGGGGTATTTAGAAGCGGGGCCGCAAGGCGCGTGTCATTCTGCACATACCACGGAGCCTCGGTAATTTCGGTAATCATCACATCAGCTTGACCCTCGGCCACCTGATTGGGAATTTCCTCGTTCTTCTGCCAGACGATGATGGTGGCATGGGTCAGGTTCTCGTTGGCGAATTTCTCGTTCAGTCCGCCCGGGTTTACCATCACGCGCACCTCTGGCTTGTCTAAATCAGCCAGAGATTGGTAGCGGTCAGCCTCGGCGGTGCGGCACAGGATGGTCTTGCCATTGGCCAAATAGCCGTCGCTCATCAGCATCGTCTCCTTTCGGGTGTCGGTAATAGTGATTCCACCAATGGCAAGGTCAAACAGCTGTGGTTCACTCAGCACGTCGGCAGTCAACGTTGGCCATGAGGTTTGTACATATTCAATGCCTACACCGATGCGCTCGGCAATCTTCTCTGCCATCTCAATGCCAAAGCCCCAATAGTTGCCATCACTCTCCCGATACGACAGCGGCCGATAGTCGCCCGTGGTTCCCACCAACAGCTTGCCTCGCTCAGTGATGCGTTGTATGGTGGGCGACTGGGGCTCAACAATAGGATTATCGTCACTGCTTATGCAGCAAGTCGTTATGCAAGTACCAAAGATTATGGCAAGAATAGCAGCGAACTTCCAATGTAGAATACTTTTCATTGTCAGATTATTTTAAGTTATTATTATAATAGGTTATTCCTTAATCAGGCACTTGCCAGTCATTTCACTTGGTTGTTTCAGACCCATGATGTAGAGGACGGAGGGGGCTACGTCGGCCAGTTTGCCATTCTGCACCCTCGCACTCTTGTTCGTGGTCACGTAGATAAAGGGAACGGGGTTGGTAGAATGCGTGGTGTTGGGCGTGCCATCGGCATTGATAGCATGGTCGGCATTTCCGTGGTCGGCGGTGATGATAGTCTCATACCCCATCGCCTTGGCTGTCTCCACCACCTCGTTCAGACACTGGTCGATAGTCTTCACAGCCTGTTCGATGGCGGTATATACACCCGTGTGCCCCACCATGTCGGCATTAGCAAGATTTACTACTATCCAGTCGTACTTGTCGGTCTTGAGAGCCTCCACCAGCTTATCCTTCACCTCGATAGCCGACATCTCGGGCAGCAAGTCGTAGGTAGCCACCTTGGGCGAGGCAACCAGAATGCGCTCTTCACCCGCGAACGGCTCTTCGCGCCCGCCATTGAGAAATGAGGTGACGTGGGCATACTTCTCGGTCTCGGCAATGTGTAGCTGCTTCAACCCCTTGCTGGCGATGTATTCGCCCAGGGTATTATTCAGGTTGTCCTTGGGAAAAAGGATGTGTACACCTGTAAAGCTGTCGTCGTAGGGTGTCATACAGTAGTACTGTAGATTTGGGATGGTTGTCATGCCCTGCTCTGGCATGTCCTGCTGCGTAAGCACTGTAGTCAGTTCCTTGGCGCGGTCGCTGCGGAAGTTGAAATAGATGACCACGTCGCCCTCGCGGATGCGTCCGTCGATGTTGCCGTTGACTAGCGGCTCCATGAACTCGTCGGTGTTCTTATGCTCCTCGCTATGGCTGTCGTAGCACGACTGTACGCCCTCCACCATGTCGTTCACCTCGCGGCCCTTGCCGTTCACAATGAGGTCGTAAGCCAGCTTGATGCGGTCCCAGTTTTTGTCGCGGTCCATGGCGTAGTAACGGCCGATGACCGATGCGATGCCGCCCGTGCCCGTCTCGTCCATATGCCGCTGCACGTCGGCGATGAACCCCTTGCCCGCCCTCGGATCGGTATCACGACCGTCCATGAAGCAATGTACGTAGCAGTTCGGGATGTCATACACCTGCGCGATGTCAATGAGCTTCAGCAGGTGGTCCAGCGATGAGTGAATGCCGCCGGTAGAGGTCAGGCCCATCAAGTGCAGATTCTTACCGGTAGACTTGGCATAACTGTAGGCCGCCTTGATTTCCGGGTTCTCCAGGATGGAGTTGTCGGCACAGGCAAGGTTTATCTTTACCAGGTCCTGATACACGATACGCCCGGCGCCAATGTTCAGATGGCCCGTCTCCGAGTTACCCATCTGTCCGTCTGGCAGACCAACGTACCCACCCGAAGCCTGTAGCTCCGAGTTGGGATAGTTGGTCTTTAGGTAGTCTATGTAAGGTGTGGCTGTCTGCGTTATCACGTCGCCCTGACTCTTATCGCCGATACCCCAACCATCCAGAATAATCAGCAATGCCTTCTTGCCATGATCGTCGGCCTTCGTCCCCGGGTTATCGATGTTCGTCGTACAAGCTGTGAACATCGTCACGCCACAAACAAGGGTGGCGGCGAGCATCCAGTGACTCATTCTTTTCATGATCAGATAGTTTTAAAAGCAAAGTTAATCGGCTGCTTATACTCTCACCTTGAAGGTAGACGTAGTAATGACGCCTTCGTAAGAATCGTTGCCGATGAGCAGCCAACGGAAGGTACCTTCGCTCAGTTCCTTTACATTCTCCCACTCGTCAGGGCTATTACCCTGTTTCTGCAGTTGCAATATGTAATCGATTGATTCTTGCATCTCCACGAGTGGCGCGCCAATCTCGTCGTATACATCGGGCTGGATAGGTGCCATGCCTACGCCCTCGGTAAGTACATAGGCGTTGCCATCCTTCTTCACGGCGAACTCATTGTTCTTCATTGTAGCAGTTACATCCACACTCATGTCGCGCACCATATCCACATCTACCTTGGCATCGCCGGCAGGCATCTGGAATGTAGCCTTGGTCTTATCGCCAATAATGGTTGCGCTGCTGGTGTAGTAGAAGCGAACGTGCAGGGCTGAACCGTTGCTAAGCGAACTCATATTGTTATGTGGCATCTTTCCGGGCTCTCCTGCAATAGCATCTTGTCCCAAAATCGTAGCATAATACAACATGTTACCATCTTTGTCGAATCCGTAAATCAAGTATGCGCCATTTTCCTTATCCTCCTCGGTAGGCACCCACTGGGCAGCCTCTTCGGCTGTGATAGGCTTGAAACCAGGCAGTTCGCTGGCGAGAAGATAGGTATTATCTTCCTGGATCCAAGCGAAAGGCACGGTAAACAGTGTCTTATTGATCATCAGCTTACCGCCTTCGATGGTGGTGACAGGAGCTTTATCCACCTCTACTCTGCGGAACTTGTAGCCATTTACGGCGGTAAGTGTCACAGTCTCACCCTCAGCGGCAAGTTTAGGACTCACGGTTACCTTTGTTGTAACCGTCTCACCCTCCTTGACGATGATGGAGTATTTGTCCGATGGCAGAACGGGGTTATCACTTGCGTCGACACACGATGCGAACAAACCAGCGCCGCTAACGAGGATGGCGGCCATCATCCATAATAAATTCTTCTTCATAATCAGATTGTTTTTATTGTCCCTTCTTCAACTTATCTCTCTTCCTTCAGTGTCTTCGTGATGTCGGTGCCGTTTATGCTGATGGTATGCGACTCGTAAACATCATGGTAGATAGTCCAATACTTAAAGGTGTTATTCAATACGTTGAATTTGACGGCGAAATTACTTCCTCTGTCAAACAAGTGGTCTGCTCTGAAAGTGAGTGTTCCGCCCTCATAGTTCAGGCTACCCTTGAAATATTCTGTCTCAGCACCAGTCACCTGACATGAGTACGTTCCACCCTCATTTGTGAAGGTAAAGGTGGTTGTGCCCTCAATCCACTTGTACACTATCTCAATCTTGGCTCCTTTCACCAGGGCGTCGGCCAGAGTTACTTCTCCTTCGTTTTCCTTCAGCATTTGGGTTATCTCAACGTCAGATACCTTCATCTTAAAGCCTGTCACCTTGAACTGTGAGTTGCCCGGTATCACTTCGAAGATGCTCTGTTTGATGTCGAAGATGGCGGTCAGTATCAGGTCGCCTGTCTTTTTCTCTTTCACCGTGAACGTCAGCAGGTTGTTAGCCTTGTCGTGTTCCATCGTGAATTCACAGTCATTTTCTGAGATTGTCGGTTCGTCTGCACGGGTCAGGGCACCTATCTTGTCAATGTCCAGCAGTTCGTAGGTGTCGCCCACTCTCACAAACACCACGTAGAAGTCTTCGCCATCCAGGTTGAAAGTAAAAGCCACTAAAGTCCCGTCATTCAGGGCATCCTCAAGCGTTACCATATACTCATCAGGATTAACGGGTGTATCACTCTGGCTGCACGATGTCAGCACATTTGCGCCGCAGATAAGGATGGCGGCCATCATCCATTTTCTAATTCTTCTCATTATCAGATTGTTTTAAGTTATTATTATCGGTAATATTGTTTCGCTGCTTTGCTGCAAAAATAGAAAATAATCTCCAAATTACCAAGCAAAAATGTCCCTCACATAAAGGTTTTGCATATTTTGAAACAATTATTGCATATTTTGAAAGTTGAGGGTTTATTTTACAATTAAAACAAGACCACAAATCAGGGCACGTACCTCGCAGATACGCGCCCATGACCATTAATGATAGTTCATACTGATTTTGCATATTTTGAAACAATTACTGCATAATATTTGAAAGCCAGAGCTACATTTGAAGTTTTGAAAATTTGCTGCCACTCTGCCACCAAGGGGCCACAAACGCCCTGTTTATAGGCAATACAGGGTGGTGGCAGATGGGTGGCAGGTGGCAGTAAAATGCCAAAAAGTGCCTTAAATCGAAAAATAAGTACCCGTTTCCTTGGATTTCGGCTCAAAATTTTGTATCTTTGTAGGCTGAAATTCAATATTAAAATCTTTTTTTAAACAAACAAAATGGATAACAAGAATATTACTCCGGTCAGCAATGACTTTGACTTCTCAAAAGTACCATCATGGTACGTGCTCTGTACTAACAACGATTGTCCTCTAAAAGCCGAATGTCTGCGACATCTGGCAGGTGAGCATGCTCCTGAAAACATGGAAACGGCCAGGTGCGTAATGCCCAAAATGCTGAAGGACGGCAAGTGCAAATGGTTCGACAAGATAACCATCAATGTATGGGCAGCCGGCTTCACCCACCTTTACGACAAGGTGATGAAGAAGGACTATACCACCATGCGTAAGACCTTAACCAACTATCTGCATGGCGCCCGTATTTACTACGAATACAAACGAGGTGAACGAGCACTCTCGCCCAAGGAACAGCAGTGGATAAGGAACTACGTAAAGAGCCTTGGCTATGAGTGGCAGGTAGAGTTCGACAGCTATTTCGAAGACTACGTTTATCACGCTCAGGAATTCTAGAACACCCAAAAACGCTTAAAAATGCGTTTTCTAGGGCAGGAAAACGATGTTTTCTCCTAGGGGAAATAGTATTTTCTACGGCAGAAAACGGTTTTTTCTCAGGGAGAAAACACTGTTTTCCCGTAAGGAAAACAATTAATTAATCATCAAATATGAAACTAACATTCGTACTAAGAAACAAGAAGAACGCCCTGAAGCTGTCGACAAAGACACTCGACAAGTTTATGGAGCGTATTATGACAGACACCAAAGATGGCGCTGTGGCCCGTCGCCGACAGGAACTGAAACTTGCTGGCAATGCCGACAGCTACGATCGCGAGCATCCATCGCACCTCATCTACCCATCGGCCGAGTTCGAGAAGGACGCAAACGACAACCTGCGTATGCGCGTTTTTAATGGCGTGGTAGCGCTGACGATTGAAGGTCTGGACACATCAGCAGAAATCGAGGCGGTAAAGCAGGCAGCAAGAATCCTGCACTATACCCTTGCCGCATTCGTTGGTTCAAAAGAGAATGAGGTTATCATCCTCGTCAGAATCGCCAAGACTGATGGCAGCACCATCGCTGACGAAGAAGAGGCCGACACCATCTGTCAGCAGGGACATCAGTTGGCCACGACCATCTATCAGGGCTTGCTGCCAAAGCCCATCAGTCAGCAGCCGGCTTCTGTACGCAGCTGTTTCCGCATGCCGCTCGACGCTCAGCCTTATTTCAATCCCAAGGCTGTAGCCCTACCCGTAAGCGTTAGGCCTTTGATGCCTCAGCCTCAGCCAGAAAACCCCATTGTGATTGAGACATCAGATGACAAGGATTCTGCCGAGGTAAGCAAGGAAACACAGAGGCTGATTGGCTTTCTGAACTCGCGCTACACGTTCCGCTACAACACCATCATGGGCTACACGGAGTATAAAGACTGCAGCTATAAGTATATGGATTGGATGCCTGTTGACGACCGCGTGATGAAGGGCATGACGATGAAGGCACGACTGGGCGGCATTAACGCTTGGGATAACGATGTGAAACGCTACGTGCAGTCGGACATGATAAAGCCTTTCAATCCCATTGGCGATTACCTGTGGGAGCAGTACGACAAGTGGGACGGCAAGGATCACATCCGCCAGTTGGCCCGCACCGTGCCTACCAATAATCCGCATTGGGAGGACTGGTTCTATACGTGGTTTCTCGGCATGGTGCGTCAGTGGCAGGTATCTAACCTTGCCAAGTACGGCAATCAGGCAGTTCCGCTGCTTATTTCCAGTCAGGGTTGGAACAAGACCACCTTCTGCGAGCAGCTGTTGCCACCAGAACTGCGATGGGGTTATACTGGCAACCTGCAGATGGACGACAAGCGACAGGTACTGCAGCAGATGGCTCAGATGCTGTTGATAAACCTCGACGAGTTCAACCAGATTTCGCCTCGCACCCAGCAGGGTTTCCTCAAGAACATCATCACCCTGTCGTCAGTAAAAATTAAGCGTCCGTACGGTCGTCATGTCGAGGATTTCCCACGTCGTGCATCGTTCATCGCCACCACCAATCAGCCCGATGTGTTGGCCGATCCTTCTGGTAGTCGACGATTTCTGGGTGTAGAGCTGACTGGACCTATCGACGTGAGCACGCCGCCCAACTACGAACAGCTTTACGCTCAGGCCATGCGCGCTCTGCATCAGCACGAATCGTACTACTTCAGTCCTACTGAGACTCAGCAGATTCTGGAGTGGAACAAGAAATTCAGTGTGAAGAGTGCAGCCGATCAATATTTCTTCGATTACTTCGAGCCAGCAGCTGAGGGAGGCGATGGTGAGTGGATCAGTGCATCGAAGATTTTTGAGTATCTAAAGCAGAAAGTAGGCATCAGTTTGCTAAAACCTGCCAATGTTTCGGCCTTTGGACGCATGCTTTCTAACATTTCCACCCTCCAAAAACGCGAAACAAAGTATGGTTCTGAGTACTTTGTGACTCGAAAAACGGCCAAATAGTTCCATTTGCTGCCACCTGCCACCCATCTGCCACCACCCTGTATTGCCTATAAACAGGGCATTTGCAGTACCTTGGTGGCAGAGTGGCAGCAAACTTTGAAAAAAATTATTGCATATTTTGAAAGTCAGACACCTAGTATGAGGCGGAAGCCGACTGTGGTCGTAGGTGCTTGTTGCAGACCAATGATTTCTCTGCCATGAAAACCTACAGTACAAGATGTTGGTGCATTCTCGAAGCAGCCACCACGACCAACAAGCCGATCACTTGTAGCCGGACCTGCGTAGTCGAGACCTTGCTCGGCGGGCAATTCATCCAGTTCCACATACCAGTCGCTGCAACGCTCCCATACGTTGCCGCTCATGTCGTAGAGTCCAAGTTCGTTGGGTTGCTTTAAGGCTACGGGGTGAGTGATACCGTCGGCATTATCTGTGTACCACGCTACGTCGCTCAGTGTGTTTGATCCGGCGTAGGTGTAGCCTTTGCTCTTCTTTCCGCCCATGGCGGCATACTGCCATTGCGCCTCGGTGGGCAACTGGAACTTCGTGCCCTCAGGCAGTTGGTTCTTCACCATCACGCTCAGTTTTTCGAGAAATCCATTCGGTCCTACGATGTCGTAGTAGCTCACCATTGTTACAGGGTACATATCGCCATCATTAATCTGCCCCTCGGGCTTCGCACCCATCACGGCAGCCCATAGCTTGTTGGTCACCTCGACAGGTGCTATATAGTAGTCCGAGAGCGTGCCCGTGACGGTCTTCGTCTGGTTGTCTCGCTCGTACTGCATTGAGTATGCACCGCCCTTCACTAACTTAAGTTTCATATCTACGTCGTCCACCGTGATGGCCAATTCCTCGGTCCCCCACTGGTTCTGTCCGTCACTACCCGGCGTAGGATTATCATAGTTCGACGTACACGATGTGAACACACCTACACCGCAAACGAGGATGGCGACCATCATCCATTGCATCATTCTTTTCATAATCAGATTGTTTTAAGTCATCAGATGCAATAATACTTGGTGAGGAAATAGGTGCGGTCCCAGTCGATAATCTTCCGCTGAGATTCCTTCTCGGGATGGATATCGAACTCGTCGAATATCATCAGCTGCTTGTTCTCCAGATCGTAGAGCGGCCACTCCTTGGCCTTGCCGTCGGGCGACTCGGTCGCGCTGAGCGACGGATTGCCGGTCTTAGCAAACTGCACCCACATGCGGCGCATGGTCTTCGAGAAGGTGGCGTCGAATAATCTTCCAGTTTCGGCAGTTATCTCCGGATGATTGAACACCGTCGAAAGCTCTACTGCATGTCCGCTTTTCACCAGCGGCACTGACGACTCAACCGTGAAGAAATAGGTATACGACTTTCCGCCGGCCGTGGTCTGGTTCTCCGATAGTCTGAAAAGCGGTGCGATGAACACAATCTGGTCGAAAAGACGACTGACACTTGAATATTCAGGGGTTGCTCCTACGACATTTTTACAGAAGTCCTCAACCAACTGCTTCTCCTCGTCGGTCATCTGGGCCGTCTTTTTAGCATAGCGTTCAGCTTCGAACGCACTATATGCTTCCAACCCGAAGCCGCTGATAAAATATCCCATCTCGTCCTTATTGCAGCCCTGCATAAAGTCTATATCCTTTGCAGCACCACTGGCATAAGCCTCATACGGATCCAGAGGTAGGATTTTGCCGTCTCTTTCTGCCCATACACGCAAAGTGAGTGGCACTGTAGCCTCCAAAAACCGATCGACATCAACCTTCTGCAAATCGGCAACCGTTTTGCAACCAAGCATTTCCATGAGTTCGTTCGTGCACTCGATAGCCTGTTCCTCTGACCTCGTGAATACGGGTGAACCGCTCTGGGCAATGACACGCTTGAAATATTTCTGAGAGCCTTTAATCAGGGGAAGCAGGGTGACGCTGGCAGCTCCAGCCGATTCGCCGAAGATGGTCACATTGTCGGGGTCGCCGCCGAAGCCTGCAATATTCTCATGTATCCATTTCAGTGCCATCACCTGATCCAAGAGTCCCAGATTCTGAGCGTTAGGATAGTCCTTGCCGTCGGGCAGGTGCGACAGGTGTAAGAAACCAAAAATACCAAGCCTGTACGCAATGGTTACTACAATGGCATCGGGATTCTCTTTCACAAAATTATGGCAATCATGCGTAGGATCGATCGTTCCGCCCATCTCAAAGGCTCCACCGTGAATCCATACCATCACCGGTTTCTTTTCCGTCGTCGACTCGTCTGCCTTCCATACATTCAGATACAAGCAGTCTTCGCCCTGATAGTAAAGAGATGCTGCCTCGCTGAAACTTTCACGCTGACGGGCACTCTTAGCATTGTAATAAGCCTCGTACACGCCATCATCGGGAACAACGTCCACCGGGTCCTTCCAACGCAGGTTGCCCACAGGCTGCTCGCCCACAAACGGAATACCCCTAAAGGCAACGATGTTGTCGGTCTTTTTACCGACGAAGGTTCCGTTAATGCACTTTACCGCCAGCGACTTGTCGTAATTGCCGTCGGTAATCTTCTTATTCTCGCCGTACTGAGCCCTCAACTGCGCTTTTTCCTCAGCAAGGGGATCGTTCTCCGTTACCGGGTTATCACTTGTGTCGACACACGATGCGAACAAACTTGCGCCGCAAACGAGGATGGCGACCATCATCCATAACAGGTTCTTTTTCATTGTTATTCTTATTATATGTTTTTACATTGAGAAAACTCTTTTGCCCTCGAAGTAGGTGGCGGCGGGCTTGGCCTCGTGAATCTCGGTGACGGGGCAGGTTAGCACGTCCTTATCGACGAGAAGGAAGTCGGCATATTTGCCTTCTTTGATGCTGCCGCGCTCGTTCTCGACAAACATCTGCTTGGCGCAGTTGATGGTGAGGGCTATGAGGGCCTGCTCGCGGGTCAGGAGTTCTTCAGTCCACAAAGGTTTTCCATTTTCGGCATAATATACACCTGTAACAGCAATCTCCATAATGCCGAACGGATCGTCGGGTTTGCCACTCGTTGCAGGAAAGTCAGAGTGTGAAGTCACAGGGATGCCGTAATCGAAATACGACTTCATTGGATAGGCTTTATCTTCCATGCCTACAGGCACGATGCCACTCTTAAGTATTTCTTGTACATAATCGGAACAATTATGCCACAGCATACCCGAGGTGACATAGATGTTGTGGTCGGCCATACGCTGATAATCGGCTGCATCTACGTTACGCACGTGTACCAACGTATTACGCATCTCGTCCTTTCCGCCGTTGACGAAGGCATTGACAATGCGAGTAACGCCCTTGTTACCCATCACGTGTATGTGCATAGACACACCGTTGTCGTTGGCCTTGCGCGTCATCTCCGTCAGTTCCTCTTCGGTCCAGTTGGGGCTGCCCTGATGTCCGTCGGGATATACGGGATCTACGAATCCCGTACCTGTTTCAACCGTACCGTCCATGAAGAGCTTGATCCAGTTGGGTTTTACGCGGGTCGAAGCGTACTTCTTCTTAACGTCGCCGGCCTTGGCCAAAGCCTCCTCCACATTCATCCAGCTATCAATTTCATAACTCAGACCCAAAACAAAGTGTAGCTTGCCAGCCTTGTCCAACTGTTGGGCTGCCTGATAGAAGTTGGTGTTATAGAAATATGAAGACCAGCCATCGACATACATCGTGTAACCCTCAGACAACAAGTGCTGCTCGATTTTTGACATGTTGGCTGTTGCAATGTCGACAGAAAAGAGGTATTCATTGTCTAAGAACGAGCGAGCGTAACTTCCAGCCTGTTCCTTCAGCAGACCGGTAGGTGTGCCGTCATCGCCTATCACAATCTCGCTGCCGCGCACATCAGTCATCAGCGGAGTTCCGTCTTCCTTCATAATGCCGGCCTTAACCAGCAAGAGGCTGTTCACCAGACCCTTGTGGGCTTCCTCGTCGGCAAAATAGATAGGAATGTCGCTGCAGATGGCATCCAACTGCTGGCGGGTAGGCATATTATTTATGAAGAGTCCGTATTGCCAGCCAAAACCAAAGATTGCTTTCGCCCCGTTATCCTTTGCCTTCTTGACCGCAGCGGGCAAAATCTCTGTCAGAAATTTCTGTGGGTCGTCTTCAGGACCAACGAACGTACCGATGGTCTGGATAGCAAAGCCTGACGAATAGTGAGCGTGACCGTTGCCGCAGCCAGGCATCACAAGCCCTTTGCCGGTATAGTCCACCACCTCGGTCTTGCCTTTTTCGATATAGGTCTCAGCGCCTGCTTTGTCGCCTACATAGACGTACTTGCCGTTCTTCACGGCAAAGGCTTCCACCACCTGATTACCCATTCCCGACGTTCCGTCGCCTACCCGTAGCCTTTCGGAAGTAAAGATCTTACCATAGACCACGAGGTCGGCACCGCCCTTTACTCCTTGCGCCAAGTTATCGCTATTGCTGCAAGCTGTCAGCACCGTTGCGCCGCTAACGAGGATGGCGGCGAGCATCCAGTGACTCATTCTTTTCATTATCAGATTGTTTTATTTCTTCGCTATTTTGCCACAGAAATACACCTCGGCGGGCTGGTTGTGGCTAAAGCCCTCGTGTTCAGCCGTGAGAAGGTCCTTGTCAAACACCAGGAAGTCAGCATCCTTGCCAACCGTAATAGAACCCTTGGTGGCCTCGATGCCCAGCTGCTTGGCGCCGTTGATGGTATAGCCTAGCAGCATTTCTTCAATACCCATCCTTTCGTCTTCTGGAGGAAATACCTCAGCAACTCTGGCGAATTCGGGAACCAGGGTCTTTTCGGTAGACTTGCGTGTCATACCGATCTCCATACCGAGATAGGGATTCCATGTCATAAAGTCATCGAAGATGATGTTATCGCTCGACCAGGTGACCAGCGCGCCGCTATCCCAAATCGTTTTGCAGCGGAACTGCTTCCTGGCACGCTCCTCACCCAGCCACACAGCACTGACCGCTGGGTCGTCGGCATGCCACCACGGTGTAAAATTCGCTGTTACGCCCAGCTTGGCAAAGCGATCCAGATCTGCATCGTCCTGAACCTCCAGATGGGCGCAGGTAACCTTCACATGGAAGTTATCTCCCAGTTCCTTTTTAGCCATTTCCACGCCGTCGAGCACCGTACGCGATGCACGCTCACCAACAGTGTGAAGATGCACGTCCAGATTGGCCTCATTGAGTCCCTTCAAAAGGGTAACCATTCCCTCCACAGAGAAGGCGGTAGAAGGCCCTATCGTATTGATGTCTACATAGGGTGTGACCATGGCTGCGGTGTGGATTCTCTGGGTGCCATCCATAAAAATCTTCATGGTGTGCACCTTCACGTGCTCGGTGTTATACTCACGCTGCAGGCGCTTCAGGTCCTTCAATCCCTCCTCTGTATCTCGTTCTGAATTGACCACAAGAGAGCCGTCAATATAAATGGGCAGTTTTCCCTGCTTGTCTAGTTCGCACAGACGTTTATATACCTTCTCATGGAACGCCATATCGCCCGGAAGACCGGCATCGAAGACGCAGCACACGCCTGCCTTCACCGAGAAATCAATCCAACGTTGGAGCGCCGCATCAACCTGCTCATCGGTCAGCTCCATCGAACTATCAAAAATGATAGGCATTTCTGTTGCGCCTTCATACATATTTCCGGTTACATGTCCGTCCTTACGTACATAATAGGCAAGTCCGGGTATCGGATCCGGCGTGTCGTCGGTAATGCCATGCTTCTGGAGAATCTTTGAGTTCACCCAGATACTGTGTCCCTCGCCTTCCTGAATCAGCAGCTCGGCATCCGGACAGATCGCATCCAGATCCTCTTTATAAATATCCTCTCCTTCTTTCAGGAACTTTTTTTCCAGAAGGAATCCGTAACGCTTTTTACCGGGATTCTCTTTAATATACTTCGCCATAATTTCCAGCGCTTCCGTTTTGCCGTTAGGCTCTATGCGTTCTCCCATAGGTGCATACTCATACCCCACCGGTATGGTGATATGTACGTGGCTGTCGATAATGCCCGGCATGATGAACTTGCCACCCATGTCGGTTACCTCTCCCTCGTATTTTGCGAGGCCGGCCTCATCTCCCACATAGACAAACTTGCCATCCTTCACCACCAGCGCAGTGGCCTGCGGGGTACTCTTGTCAGAAGTGAAAATCTTAGCATTCTTGATAATCATATCGGCCACATTGAGGTCGGGCTGTGCGGGATTATCGATTACGTCGACACACGATACGAACATACCAGCGCCGCTAACGAGGATGGCGGCGAGCATCCAGTGACTCATTCTTTTCATTATCAGATTGTTTTAAGTTATTAATGTTTGACTCTACGCTCGCTTACTCGACAAGTTCAAAGTGCTGATAGTCCTTGCGGGTGGTCCAGTCGCCACCCCACTCGAAGCCGGCCTCGGTGAAAAGCTTGAAGCAGAGGTCGTCGTGGGTAATCTTGTAAGGGAAGTCCCACGTGCGGTCGCAGTAGGGCTCGCCCGTGGCGGGCTGGATCAGAAGCGTGCCATCGGTCAGGGTCTTGATATAGGGGTTGTAGAGCGTGTTGATGTCGATGGCCAAACCACGGGCATGCTTCGACAGGTTGTTGGTGGCAGCGATGTTGCGATAACAGAAGCACGATGAGTTGTTGTCGCGCATCTGCGTCTCGTCGTCAGCATCATACACATCGGGCAACAGCATGCGCTGGATGGGGTATTTTGCATCAAACAGCTTCCGCAGGATACCAGCCACGCAGTCGGCTATCTGAACGTTGACAATCATCTCGCCCACGTGCATCTTGTTGTCGTAGTCCCAGTGTAGGGCCCGCACATGGCGCAGGTCATCGCGACCGATGTAGGGATTCTCCTTGAAGGTTTTGCCCTGCATCCGCTCCCACACACCATCGGGTATCGGCTCGGCAGCGAAGCACTTGTCGATGCCGCCGTAAGCAGCTACCGCCTCAGCAGTCACCGTCCTGCCAGCCTGCCACTGGTCGAGAGCTGTAGTGTTGGGCAGAGGATTGTCGCTATTGACACATGCTGTCAGCACACTTGCGCCGCAAACGAGGATGGCGGCCATCATCCAATTCTTCACCTTAATCATTATTTACAAGTTCGCGATGTCGCGGATTGTGTAAAGCTTCTTTTCTGTGTTATCGTAATACTTCAGGGTTATCAGCTCGCCTTGGGTGCGGCAGCGGATAAGTAGCGATGTGCTGCCCGTGGCTGAGATCGTAGCGGTGCCTCGGCACTCCTCGCCCACAAAGGCTGCCACCATACTACCACTGGTGGGCTTGATATTAAACCTTGTCAGGATCGTCTCGGGTATCACGGTCATCATCTCCGGATACTTGGCAGAGCCATAGGTAAACTCGGGGATGAAGTCTTCGTCGATGCCGGTCGTCTCGTCAGAATCGAGAGCGATGTCGGCCGATAGTGTGAAGATGTGCTTCAGCTGCTGATTGTAGTATTGCAGCGTCATGGTCACCGTTTCGTCACCTGCCTCGTTGCCATAGGCCTTCATCAGGAACTTTCCACCGGCAGTCTGACCATCGCTCGCATTCACAGCAGGACTAGCCAATCCGCGCAGTTCGCCGTTCACGAAGAGTGCCATCAGGTCGCCCTCAGACACGTAGGGTTTCAACTCATCCTCTATCTGTACCTTCAGTATGGTCCAGTTCTCATAGAGACTTGCGTCGGGCTCTGTCCAGTTGGGGCGAGTCTGGTCGTTGTTCCAGTCTACATGCCAAACAGGCACCTCGTCGGGCGTTATCACTGTGAAAGGACCATCGTTGTCGCTGCTGCAAGCCCCCAGTACGAGGCTTGCCAGCAGGATAAACATTAATTTTGTTCTATTCATAATATTCGATGTTTTTTATTTACTCAGTTCTCATTCACTTAAGCACGATCTTTTTGCCATTAAAGATGTACAGGCCCTTCTTGGTAGGCTTACGCTGCAGCTTGATACCACTGATGGTGTACCACAGGTCGTCTCCGTCATCCACCTTCTCGAAGTTGATGGTTGTCGGCCTCTCAGGACTACCTACCACATCATTTGCATGGTAAGTCAAGATTTCACTGGTAGAAGCTACAATCTCACCGTCACGTTCGATGGCAAACCATATCTTCTTCTGGCTGCTGCCTGCGATGCTCAGGTAGTTCACAGTTGCGAACTCCTCGCCTTGCAGAGCTGCCGTTCCAAGTGCGGTCTTAACCATCACGCTACCGCATTCCTCGCCATTGGCGTAAGCTATCAACTTGTCGCCCTCCTCTACATCGAAGCCTTCTACTATTGCACTCACGCTCATGGTAGAACGACTGCGCACTGCTGTAGCCTCGCCCCTTGAGGCAGCCACCCAGTCGGCGCTGATGTAGCTGTTCATGTCGATGTACGGATAGGTAAACTGAGCTGAGTCAGCATTGCAGAGCATCAGGTAACCCTCGCCTGGCTTCATGTACTGCAGGCTGCCGCGCCAGCGTCCCACGTTGCCACTCTTGGTGTAGTAAGCAAACTCAGTGTGACTCTTAATCACGTCGCCGGGCACTGCCTGGTCGTAGTAGTCGCTCAGGGCGGTCTCCAGAGGCAGGTTCACCGCTGGTGTGTAACCGATGGCGTTCCAGCCCTTCTTCACCTTAATGGTGCGTGCCTCCTCATCCTTGATGACGCTGCCGCCGATTGGGAAGGTGCAAGCCTCCTTGACTCTGATGGCATACGACTGCTTCGGCGAGATAACCACGTTGTCAGCATTGTCGGTAGCTATCCATTGCTTCTGCTCGGCTTCGTAGGTCATCGTCAGGTCGCTGTTCATATCAGTAAGAATGTCGCCTTGACTCCACTGTACGCGACGCAGTAGCGTGTTCACATCGCTCAGCTCACTGCTGGCCACATTGAACGATACCCAGTTCCAGCCTGCCTTCAGACTGAAGTTCTGCATGAAGGCATCGTCGCCGTCGAAGCGTACAGGCTTATCGGTGCCCAGTATGGCCGACTTTTCGAACTTGATGCTATCCTTTGGTGTCAGTACTATCTCACGTCCGGTGCTGTACTGCCACAGGCGGAAGCTCAGCTTGCGGCCGCTAGACTGGTTGTCGAATACAGTCAGATACAGCTCGCCCGTCTGTGCATCGTTGCTGATATTGCTGAAGCCGTGGCATACGCCCTCGTCGTCGAAGGCACCCACAATGTCGCGTGCATCGGTATCAAGCTCGTTGTACAGATAAACCTGACCAATAATGTTCATCGAGTTCTTCAAGAGATCGCTGTTCACGCTCTGTGCCCAGTCGGGCTGCTCGCCCTCTACCGTCAGGTTCAGGTAGAACGGCTCGATGATGCCCTCTTCGTCGACCAGATACAGAATCTCGTTATAAGTACCGATGCTCAGGTCCTTGCTCACCGTGGCATTCACATAATCCAGTGACTGTGGTGCCAGCACGTCGGTGGTCTTGCTCAGCGTGAGCCAGCGTGGGCAGTTCTCAATCTTGTAGGTATGATTCTGCGAACCATTGTTGTAGAAAACCAGTTCACAGCTCTCGCCGCTGCCATACTTGACGATGGCATCCAAACGGTTCACTACCCACTGCAGACTGCTGTTGGTTACATAGTAGCAGGCCGTCTGTGGCGAAGCCATGGTGTTGCCGTTCTTATCCTCGATGTCGCGCACCGTTACATAGATGTTGCGGTGGTTCAGTCGGGCAGCAGCTTCGTCGAGCCCTACCATCAGCTGGTTGTCGCGACCTATGAACGAGAATTTCAGGTTCTTCACCTCCTCGTAAGGCTTCACAGGTGCTGCCGATGCATTGTCGAAGCGCTTCATCATCGAATCGGCACTTTCTACGAACAGGTAGTCACGTACCAGTGTGCTCGTTGGCTGCTTCGTCAGCGGATCGAGCTGATAGCGTGGCTGACCCTTATCGTCCAGATAGATCTTCTTGCTGTAGGCGTAAGGCACCAGTTCGATGCTGTTGTCCTTCTGGCGCTCCTGGCGGTCGAATGCCAGGTAAGTCATCAGTCCGGCCTCGTCGCCGTTAGGACTCTTCGTAGCGTAGGTACTGATGAGTCGTTCGGGCAGTGCCTGTGCAAAGAACATCAGTTCGTCTATGTTACCCTTCATGGCATCGGTACCGTCTACTACCTCTACATCGCCATTCTCCTTCAGCTTGTCGTAGCGGGTAGCACCGATGAGCGGATATCCGCCGCTGATGCCGCCCAGGCTGTCGGGCTCGAAGTTGGTGCGTACTTCCTTATCTACATAGATGTTGGCCACATTGCGTGCACGGTTCACCGTTATGGCGAAGTGGTGCCAGTTGCCGTCGCTCCAGTCGCCCGGAACCTCGGTCACGAAGCCGTTAGAGCGATACATCAGCTTGTCGGCCTCGAATCCGATGTGGAACTGGTTCACGGCGCCGATGTCTTCCTTCACACCGCGACCGTTAGACAGCAGTGCACCGCGTCCGTCGGCATCGGTCTTAAACCAGAACATCAGTGTGTAGTCGTGCTCGCTGCTGCGGTTCAGTGCGTTCTGATTCAGCAGCACACCCTTATCCTCCTTCTCCAGGTGCAATGACAGTCCACGTGGGATAGCCCACGAAGCACCTATCAGCTTGGCATTGGCACCCTGCGTATGGTCGGCCACCATGTCGCCCGAGCCCTCGTCCATCGGGTAGTAGTCTACCAGATCCTTCTCGTAGCCCGTCAGTCGGCGGTTGCCGTAGGTAGTACCTATCTGTCCGCCGTTCATGGCGCTGTACCATAGGCGAGCCTCCATCATGCGGCCCTCGTAGTACTGGCTCTGGCTGCGGTCAGCCTCGTTGGTACGACCGAAGATGAGCGTACCTGAGCCGGTGTAAACCGCCTTGAGCTTGTTGCGACCTATCTCGAGTCCGCCATTGTAGAATGTCAGCACGCTGTCGGTCTGGTTCAGTACCATAGCCACCTGGTTGAAGCTATTCTTGCCGATGGCTGCGTTGCTCTCGAAGGTCTGTTCATTCACCACGGCCTTCAGCTTGAAGTCGCTGGTCAGCCACAGCTGCAGCTTCTGTCCGTTGATACCGTGTGAGAACAGCGGCATCTCGCGCCCCGTCTCAGCAGGCTTCACCATCATGTCGATGGTCAGGTTCTTATTGCTGAAGTTGCGCTTAGCCTCGCTCTCTACGCTGGCCGTCGCGCCGTCGAACTGCACGCTTACCATCTCCGAGAGGTTATCGTTGTTCACTTCGCCCTTCACCTCGAAGTTGGTGATAGCACTCAGGTAGTTGTACTCGATGTCTTCAGAGAAGTTGAATACGATATCGTCGCCAGCCGTCAGCAGTCCGCTCTTAGGTTCGGGCGTACCGAACAGCTGCGGACGTCGGGTATCCTTGATACCGCTGATAATCTTCGACGATGTGGTGAGGTAGTCGTTGCCGTTGCGGCAGAAGAGTACGGCGCGCAGGTCGTACTGTTTCTCGATCACCCATCCCTCGCCGTAGAACTCGGTTGTGATGTTGCCGTTCTCAGGCATCAGCTTACGTATGCCGTTGGCACTGGCCATCAACGTAGAGTCGGCATAGAACGAGCAGAGGTTGGTCCACGAGTCGTCGCCACGCTGCGATTCCTTATACTGGAACTCGATGTGGTCGAAGTTATGCTGGTGGCGGTCGAAACCGTTGATGGTGACAGGGATGTACCAGCCACGCTCAGAATCCTTCTGGGCATTGGTGTTCAGTACCCACTTGTCGCCCGGTGTTGCGATGGTCACCGCTCCGGCCTCGCGCAGGAAGTGTACGTCGAACGAGGTGAGTGCCGTGGTGTGCTCGGCATCGGTAGGCGACATCACGCCTACGGTCAGTCCCTCGAAGTCGAAGCCTTCGCCAGCACGTACCTCCATGGTCAGTGCCGTTTCAATGCCTGGTACAACCGTTACGGTGATACCGGCGGTAGTCAGCGGCTGTCCGTTGATGCTAATCTTAGCACCCAGCGGATTCAGCTGGTCGGGCGCAAATACCTGCAGTACGGTCAGACCGTCGGTAGCCTCAGGCTTCTCGCTCTCGTTGCTCAGGAATATCATGAACTTGGCAGCATCGTTCACCGATACACCGCTCACGCTCTGCTTGTCGAGGCGGATCTTCGGGTTCACAATCTTCAGCGTACGAGCATCGAGTACGGTACCTGGGTCGTAGACCTTGGTAACGCGCTGATCCTCCCATGGGTTCTGGGTAGAACCGCCACGGGTGCGGAAGATGAAGCCGCGCGGACCAAGAATGTCGACACTCTTGAGCGTCTTCTCCATTTTAGCCCTCACGTCGTCGTACATCTTGTTGAAGTTGCCGTTTGTAAAGACGTTGGCTATATTCACGCTGTCCTTCTGGGCTGTAGAATACCAGCCACGATATACATCCACGTTCAGATGGCTGTTCGGGTCGGTAGCAATGGTGAAGCTCTCTGTGCGGTTATACGACTTGGTCTCGGAGTCGGTACCAATCGTAGTATATGAAACCACTGGGAAGAGCGACCACTGGAACACTTTACCACCGAAAAGAACCTCTGATTTAGTTCCATTGTCAAGGTCGTGTACCGGCAATGTCTCGGTGGGGGCCGACCATGCCTTCATTTCGGCCATTGAAAGAGCAACCGAACCCACAATGGTAGTAGCCAGTGCGAGTGCCGACATACCATTGCTGAAGCCGGCGCCCTTGTCGAAGTAGTCGACCTCGGTGGCTATTG
>Ga0265299_10002230_pt1 | contig 20248 bp, 23 predicted proteins | sample AusTroGonzalo_MG_4_FD_193485 | JGI IMG/M metagenome (GOLD analysis project Ga0265299, IMG submission 193485) | Bovine rumen microbial communities from tropical cattle in Woodstock, Queensland, Australia - Gonzalo_02 | ecosystem: Host-associated > Mammals > Digestive system > Stomach > Rumen ... | reverse complement strand
TGGTTATTTTGAGTCTACAGTTAGGTTTTTTAGGTAGGCAGATAAAGTACACACAAAGCTCAATTATAACACATGACAGGATAAATATTGAAGCATTAGCATGTGTAGAAGATCCTTATTGTCATATTAATCCAAATCAAGACTAAAGGAGGTAAATATAAAATAAAAAAATCTAGTTGTGGTAAAAATAAGTTATAAAACATCTAATAAGAGCTCTTTCAAAAACGTTAGAGCTCTTATTGGTTAGTGTTGTATTTGTTTTTGTTGTTGTATTATATGATTTTTGATTTTTTCATATTCTAATTTTGTTGCTATTGCTTGTATCTTAGTCAAAGGAACAACATCAAGCAGCTCAGATTTCAAATTTCCCTCTTGATCAACATAAAAATCCTTAATCAATACATATTCTACAGTATTTTTATATGTAAACCCTATTATAACACCTTCTTTTACTTCAAATCTTGGTTCTTCTCTATTTAAATCAATTTTTACGTAATATATTGTTTCTCCAAGTTCATATGGTTGTTTTAATTTATAAGATGCGGTCAATAATAATTTTTCTTCTTTCTTTTTTTGTCTTTTTTGCTTTTTTATTTCAGATTTTTTGATTTTTTGCTGTTTTTTTAGTTTTTTCCTTTCCTTTTTTGCACTATGATATTCTTTTGATAAAACTTCTTCTTTGTGAGCTAAAAATTCTTCTGGACTCATACATCCCTTTTTATGATTACAAGATATACAAGCAGGTTTTAGGTTATCTTCAGTACTTTTACCACCAAGAGCTTTAGGGATCCAATGGTCTGCACTACAGTTTCTCATATTTGTTATTTGCTTACCACATAAAAAACAAAATAACTCACCTAAACTACATTTTACAGCCCATCTACGTTTCATATCACGAATTGTTACCTGCTCATTTCTACTCATGATATATCTCCACAAAAACTAATCGTGAGAAATTGCATTCATTGGACAAATTGAGGCACATGTTCCACAATTAGCACACTTACTTTTATCAATCTCACATTTTCCCTCTGAATTTACATTTATAGCTTGTACTGGACACCCACATAAACAAGCTTGACACCCTATACATTTGTTTTGATCTATTTTCATTGGTTTTTATTCTTCTTTTTTAGTTTTATTTCTTCTTCTAAAAATGCTTGACAAACTTCATGACGTCTTTCTTTATTTAGCGTATTGAATATTATTTTTTCACATTTTCTCATTGATTTTATACCCCTTTGGTTTTTACATTGTTATTATCGAACTGTATTTTTAGCTGTTTTTTTTGTTCTTCAGCATATTTTTTTTCTAGTCTTTTTTGTTGTAATTTTTCATACTGATCATCAAACACAACCGGAATTTTTTCATGAAATAATTCTAACGTTTGATCTAGTATTTCATGAATACAAGGTCTAGCATGCCCTGTTTTATCTAATACCCTTAAATCAAACAAATTTCTCCAAGCTCTTAAATTAGCTGTAATATTAAATTCAGCAGCTGTTGACTGAGGAAGATCTAAAGATAGTTGATCTGGATTAGCTCCTTCTTTTGCCATTTCCATATAACTATTTTCAGCATTTTGCATAGCTTGTTTCCAGAGATTATATAATTTTGAATTTTTATCAGGTATTTCAATTGGATCTAGAAACTTTATCTCATTACCAAATTTACCCTTGGAATAATTACACCACCTAGTCGATTCTATACTATAACTAAATCCAACACGAGACCTTGTTAAGTCTTTATACGCACATACGTTTGATAAGTAATTCATTGTAATAATATAGTTTTCCAATAAAGAAGTATGACCAGATGCAATTAAAGTCCTTATCAATCTTTTTGCACTTTCTATATCATCTGTGGATTTGTAAGATTGATAGCAGGTTTTGGCGCATCTTTCTATTACTCTAAGTGCTTCTTTACCGTCTACATTACTTACTGGGGTTATTTTTGCTTTGACTATCTGCATATATAATTCCTTTTTTAGACTTATTATAGAACTGTTAAATTTTCTTGTATTAAATGAGAAAATAAAATATAATAAAAGCATGAAACATCTAAAATTCTTTATCAAATATTATAAGTACTACTACGATCTGGAAATAGCTTATGTGCCGGATTGGATTTTTGATGAGAAGAGGCAACAGAGACTACATTTCAACTATAACAACAAAGAAGTATTTCATAACGATCAAGATAAAGAAATAAGTCATGTATGTTTGTGGGATAAGAATGGAAAGAAATACTATAAAAAAATGTCTATGATGTCGATAAAAGAAAAAAGACAATTTGTTGCAGATTTCTTGAGTGGAGAGTAAATAAAAACAGTTCTAATTACTATGCTAAAGAAAACTAGAAAAAAGAAAATTATATATAGACCCCTTAAACTCACAAAGAAAAGAAGATCACCAACACTAAACCGATTTCAAAAAGGTGTGATGAATACTTTTAGTAAGGGTTTGAAAGTAGGAACAAGTCAAGCAGAAGAAGATTGGCTAAATAAACTAGGTGTTCCAAAGCGTCAAGTAGTATTCAGGGGGTTTAATAACAAAATATACGTAATTGATGGAGTAGACCCAGTAAATAAAATAGCTTATGAGTTTCTGGGTTGTACTTGGCACGGACACTTTGCACATATAGATCTAAAAGGATTCAATACAATGACGAAGAAGACTTATGGGCAGATGTATTGTGAGACCAAAGCTAGATTTCAATATTTGTTTGATTTAGGTTGGAAGGTATTTTTTGTTTGGGAATGTGATTGGAGAAAAGGTTTAATTGGAAGATATTATACTGGAATGAAGGATTGCTTATAATATGTCTAACCTTACAGATTTTTTAGATGGTATGGCTTGTGTGTTGAATAATCCTGGAAAAACACTAGACGGAGCATATATGACACTTAAGACAGAAGATGGTATAGATCAAGTAGAAGGTAAAGGATTAAATCAAATTGATGGTGAAGATAAATCTAATATGAGTGAAACTGAGAAAAAAATGAAGCTCAGGGAATACAACAGACTCTATATGCAAAAATATTTAAAGACCTACGTACAACCAGAGCATAAAAAGAATCACCACCACTCAAAGAAAAGAAGAAAATATGGTACAGCCCTAATAACTAGCATGAAAAGAAGAAAAGAAGCTGCAGAAAAAGGGTTGACTATAGATAAGAATGGGTATATAATAAGAGAAAAGGAGCAAAAAGATGAAACTAAAAATTAAATATGCAAATCAAACAGCAAAAACAATATATGAAAACCGTGAAAAACCATTGAACTGGAAAGATGGTGATTCTGGTATTGATGTTAGTTACGTGGATGTTCAAGGTCGTAGATGTAAAATTCCTGCTGGTGGTACTGGTATGATAAAAACAGGAATCATGTGTCAAATAGATGGTGCCGATTCTGATTGTTGGGAAATTCAAGTTAGAGGAAGAAGTGGCAATAACTCAAAAGGAATACTAACACATATTGGAACTGTTGATTATGGATATACTGGGGAAATTGGTGTGGTGCTAACAAATCTAGGTAAGGATGATTTTAATATTGAACCTGGTGATAGAATAGCTCAATTAGTAATATGTCCAATCCAAAAACCAGAAATAGTGTTTGTAGATGGATTGGAAAAAACTGATCGTGGTGAAAAAGGATTTGGAAGCTCAGGAAAATAAAGTTTTGAGGCATGCTAGCAAAGACCTCAGAATAGAAATCATCAATAATGGCTGCTGTATGATGATTTTGAAATAACAGTGGTGAGCGTTTTGTTGTTTTTAGCTCAACTACTCAAAAACAATCAAAATAACAAATGTTGCTCAAAAATCATCTCAAAAAATGATACAATAAAAACCCCAAGATTGAGAGGAGATAATCTTGGGGTAATGCTCAACAATTTTTAAAATTATTCAGCGATCTTTGAATAACGTTTCATTACGGATTCATAACGAACCATTTTCTTTGGTTCACGACCTGCTAACAAACCTTCACGTAAAATATTGTTCAATTTGTTGCTTGCTTTCAATGTTGCTTCCATACGAACTACGTTCTTTTTACCACGTTCAATTTCAGCATTCAATTCAGCTTCCATTGATTCACCAATTTTGACAATTGATTCAATCAAAGCTTCTACTTTCTTTGTGCTGTATTCTATATATTGAGATTTTTGAGCTTCCAAAGCAGCTTTGCAAACGTCTTGAATGTTTTTCATTTCAACTTTCAATTTTTCGTTCTTTTCTACAGCTTCTTTCAATTGAGAAACCAATTCGCTTTGAACTTCTTTATTTTCTTCATATGTACGATCAGTTACATTGATAACGTCTTTCATGGCGTTGTCTTCTTTTTTCTTTTCTGTTTCCATTGTGGTATCTGTCAATTCTTTTTCGCCACCATTTTTAGAAACACCATCTTCGTCTGCAGGAACAACTGGATCTACAGCTGTTTCAACTTCTTTCTTTACTTCTGCTGCATCACCTGCTTTGTTTTCTTCTGCGTGTTCTACACCGGCTGCTGGTGCTACGTTATCTACTTCTTTACCTTCAATATTTGCTACTGTAAAATTATCTTTTGCAGTTGCATCCGTGGCCTCTTTTTTGTCACGAATTTTTTGAATCAATTCTTGTTTTGTCATTTTGGTTTTCCTTTATATTCTAGAATATATTGTTAATATAGGTGATAATTCACCTTCTAAAAAATAGAACTCTTTATTTGTTTGATATTTACACTTGTTTTACTAGAATTGTGTGTTTATATCATTATCTGTTTCAGAAACATCAGCCATACCTGAATCGCCTTCTAGTCCAGACATATCATCAAAAATCATATCAGTAGAAGTATCCATATTCATATCATCTTCTTTTACTTCTTCTTTTTCGATTTCTTCAATATTGACTATTGTAGCGTTTTTGATTGGTAAACCTGTCTGTTCACATGCTTTATGATAAATGAATTCTTCAGCATTATCTTCTGGAACATCTACACCACTCAATTCTACTTCAATAGTATCAGGTAATTGATTTAGGATGCTTTCTATTTCTGATAGATCACCTTCAAAGTCTGGCTCATCATCTACATCATAAGCAATATCACCTAAAGTAACTTTTAAATCTTTTATTTCTTCAGTTACTGGTTGCTGTTGAAAATCATCTGATGCTGGATCTTCGTTTGCATACAATTTTTCATCCATATTAGCTTCTTCTTGTTTGCCAAATATTTCTTCATCAGTTATACCCATTTGAACAGGAGTAACAGAAGCTCTTAGACCGTTTTGATATTCATATTCTTCACAGCCATTTTCTTGTTGGAATTTTTTTGCTTCTTCTTCTGTTGGGAAAACTAATGCCATATTTTCATCAGCAGTAACATCAACACCATTGCCTTCGTCAGTTACATACCAATCAGCATAATCACCAGCAGAAACTTTCAATCCCCACCAAGATCCACTTTCATCATACATAACATCAGCTGTCAATTCACCATTTTCTAATCCAGCTTTTGCAACTCTAGCTTCTTCTGGAGTACGAAATTCTTTTTCTACTTCGTTACCATCTACATCAATTGTCAAAGTTTCATCATTTTGTTCGATAGTTCCGTCTGTAGTTGCTTCTTCTATGTTCTCTAATTTTTTTGCATAGAACATATTTAGAGTTGGTAATTTTTCTTCATTTCCACCTTGCATTATAAATTGGTTTTTGAATTCATTAGCGGCTTCTTCTGAGTCAAATACAACTGCCATATTTTCATCTTCTGTTATATCCCAATCATTAACATATTCAGTATTGTCTCTTAAATCTTGAACATAAGCAACACCATCAGCACAATCAATAGCTAATACCCACTTTTCATTTTCTTTCAATTGTGTTGCTTCTGGTAGTGGTTCTGAAATATCTACATTGTCTGCTTCATTTTTTACTTCAGACCATGGAAATACAAAACTACCATCCAATTCTATTTTTACTTTTGGGCCATGATCGCTATTTTTTATTAATGTTACACTTTCTTCATCTATGGCATCAACATAATATACAGCAGTAGGATCTAACAATTCTGTCTTTATCCACATACCTTGAGCCAATTCTTCTTCCTTTAGTGTATTTTCTTCAACAGGTTCTTCTTTCAATGTGTCAGAAGCACCACCTTGCATTACACTATCTTTCATATCATCTTCGTCAATCTTTTCAATTGTGATAGATGTAACATTAATATTTTCTGGATTTGTAAAAGCTCTACCTGCAATTTCTAATGCTGTTTTCAAATCACTTGTATCATCACTCGTTTCTACTTCAACTTCACCAACTGTTTTTTCTACACCTGTTTTTGGATCTACTTCTTGGTCCATCTTTGTGTTCATGTTTGTAATGGTACCATATTGTAGAGATGTAGAAGCTTTGTTTTGAAATTCCATAGCTTGTTCCAAATCATGAGTAGTATTAGAAGCATATGTAGAAACTGTGAACTTTGTTGCTTCATTCAATGCGTTTTCTTCTACTGATTCAATTCTAGCTTCATAGATTGGCATATTTGTGAAAGTACCAGATGAAGGATTAGAAACAATATCAAAACCAAGAAATTCATAGTTTACAACTTGGTCACCATCCATATCACCTAGACCACGTATACTTGTACCGCAAGATACGCCAGATAATAATAATGCCTGTAGATTCTTACCTTCAGATGTATTCAAAACTTCAATATCACAAAATAAAACATCAAATGTACCTTTTTCACCTTCTACTTCTAGTTTTACATTCTTTTTAATATATGCATCAATAATAACATGGCTTGAATGTGTCGGTGAACAAAAACTCGACTCTGGGTGTTCATCCGCCTGACATAACAACTGTTTTGTCATTATTTGTCGTTTTGCAGCATCTAATGCTTTTTGCATTTCAACAGTGCCGTAAATACGCCCATTTTGATTGCTTCTATTCAATATTGTTGCCGGAATATTCCTTACAACAAGTGTGTTATTTTTCCCTTGCTTGATTTGGATAGATTCTTTTAAATCATCAGAAACAACCAAACGAGTTAAAAATGGAGAATTTTCTATAAATAATGTTTTACTCATGAAATTTTACCTTAAGGTTTTGAATTTGTTATAACATTATATAGAACTTTATTGATTAGATGTTTTTTGCTTCAATTCCCTTATTTTTTCTTCTAATCTTTTAGCAATGTTTTCTTTTGATTTTATTTCTAACAAAAAAATACCATTGTTTTTACAATAATTTTTCTTTATCCAATCATGTTTTTGCAAAATTTCAAATCTTTTTATACCAAACTCTTTTCCGCACATTTTTATAAAAAACCTTGGTTTATAATGCTGCTCACCCTGATATTCAATACACATATTATAATCAGGCAAATAAAAATCAAATGGTAGTGGTTTTTTATCTTTACAATCTTCAAATCTTTTTTGAGCTTCAAATTTGATATTATTATTTTTTAACCAATCAGATATGTGTTTTTCTTTTTTTGAAAAATTACAATGTGGACAACCATATCCATGTAGATGATCAGATGGAGTTTGCCAAAATTTTTCTCCACAAGTTAAACATATTATTTCTACTTTTGTGTGTGAATTTATATATTGAACATTTCCATAATAAAATAAACCAGGGTGGATTTCACTTCCTTTTTTTGCAAAAATTTCATTATTATGTGTTATTTTTTGTTTTCTTTTGGCATTAGAACAATAAGGACAACCGTGTCCAGCAAGATGAGACCCTGCAACTTGTAAATACCAATTGCCGCATATTTTACAACCAAGTTTGATTTTTTCACGATTATTTATATATACAGCCTTAGATAAATCAAATAAATTTGATCCCCATTTTTTTATTGATTTTTGTTCAAATTCTTCTTGTGTCATCCTTGAATCGCCACAATATGGACATCCATATCCACATAAATGATTTTTAGCGCTTTGTTTAAATGATTTACCACATGTGTTACAGGTAATTTTTATTTTTGTTCTTGTGTTTATATAAATAACATCTTTATAATCATATTTTTCAACACCGTGGGTTTTATTAAATCTTTTTATAACTTCTTCTTGTGTTAGTTTTTTTGCCATTTATAACCTTTTTCAATATTATATATTAGAACCATTAAATAATCAACAAAAAACTCTCTCAAAATAAAACGAGAGAGTTGTTTTATTTGTATAAATTGAGTTTATCCTAAATAATCAGAATCATTACCGTTTGTGTCATACCCTTTCGCTTTTTTAGCAAAATAATCTTCGGAATCGTATTGTAGTGGATCCGGGTCTTTATATTGACGATATTGCATTTCTGGATGTTCATACCAACGATCAAATTCACGTAGGTTATAGAAGATAAATAAGTTCAATCCAGCTTCTTTTGCTACTTCCATTTTTTCCGGATCGGATTCCGTCCATTGATCTAAACATCTTTTATAAAATTCATTATCACTTGCTTTTGATTTCAACCATTCAACGTCTTCTTGACATTCTGGATCTTCTGGATCGTACATTCTTCTTCCATGTGATATGTGTTTTAAATATTCAATAAACATATCTTCAGAAGGAATATAAAAATCACATTCCCATGGATATCTTTCTTCGTCTTTATATTGTCTTTTTACTTCACCATATTTTTCTTTTAGTTTATCATAAATATAGTCTTCATCCTTAGAAACACTTACACCAGTTTCAGGGTCAGAAATAACCTTAGACTTTTTTTCATCGAAGATATAACCATTTTCAAACAATATATCTTGAATTCTATTTATAAACATTATATTACTCCGTGTTTTGCTCTAGCTGCCAATTTATCGAAGTTTTTAATTTTCATTGGTTTACGTTCTGGATCTGGCTCACTTGCTTTAGCTTTTTGTCTTTGGAAAGGATCAAGCATTATATCATCCCATTCTATTTTTGATTCTATATTTTTAGGTTTTTGTACCCATTTTTGTATAGTTGTTAGAGGTACTTTATGACTCATAACTTTAGAGGATGTATTTAAACCTTCAATTGGTTTCTCAAAAGATTGTATTGCTATCATAGGATTTTCTGGATCTGATAAATTATAACCAGTAATTCTCCATTCTTGCCCTAGATCTCCATATAATTTAGCTCCACGACAAAATTTTGGATCTATATCATTTTTTTGTAAGTAATCATATAAAGCATTATAATCATTTATTGTTGGTTGAGCCATTTTATTGTTATTAAATAAACCAGCTTCATTTATACTTTCTTGAGGTTGATTATAATTCAATATCATATCTTCAACTTCACCAGGTTTTTTGATTATTTTAAACTCAGGGTTTCCTTCAAAAGCTAACTGGAACCTTACAGGACTTATATTGTTATTTGTTTCTGCTGCTTTTATAATTCTCCAATTCGCACCACTTTGATCTTTTATTGGTTCATCAGCATATTTTGGATCTATATTACTTTTACCTAACCAATATTTTATCAATTCTTTATCTGACATTCTGTTACGTTTTTCATCAGAGTTCAATTCTTTATTCATATATGGTTCTACTTCAACATCTCCAATTACTGATCTTGTTTTACCATTTAGACGTTGTGGAGAGGCTTTAAATCTAATTTTTCCTACTTGCATACCTCTTCTTGGATCTTTTGTTGCAAGACCATAAGGATCTGCAATATCAACGTAATTAGATTTTTCATAATTATTTAACTCATTCCAAAAATTCTTAAATGCTTTGTGTGTTTTATAACTATGAAGTTTTTCTAGACCTAATTCTTCTTTATTATCATTATAAAATTTTTCTATCCATGCATTATATAATTTATCACCATTAGCAATAATATCAATAAGGGTGTCTAAATCATAATAATGTCTATTGAAATTTTCTACAACTTTTGCATTTTTTTCATCTTCTAATGCTGTTTTGAATTCTTCTGGTGTTATTGTTCTCATTAATGTTTCTGGTTCACCAACATCGTTCAATGATTTTGCCACCTTGCCGTTTTTCCAAATAAGCATACCAAGAGAACCATCATTATAAACATCACTTAAACTCATTAAACTATCATATGGAGCAAAATATAAAACTTGACGAGGTATTGCTATTTGCCAATAAGGATTTATACCATTATCTATCAAATAATCTATAGATTTCCAATATGGTTGTTTTTTCCCTTCAAAACCTTCATTGTTTACAAACATTTTATCATAAGCTTCTGTAAAGTATTCACTCAACATATTATGTATTTGTGACTTTTTTGCTTCCATTTTTGCTTCTACCTTCTTTTCTAATTCTCTTTTTGCGGCATGTACAGCTGTTTTATTAGAAAGTCCATCACCAGCACGATTAATATAGAATGTAATACGTCTTAGGGCCAACTCTTCATCACCATTAGCATCTTTTAGCAAACCATCTACAATATCTTTAGTTGGTTTAGTAAAAAGTCCCTCTGGTGTATGATGTCCAGATTTTGTTTCTAATTCATCTTCTTTTATTTGTAATTCTTTTTCTTTTACTGACATGATAGTGGCCTTATTTCTGGTGCAGTTGGAATTGGTGTTTTTGGATAAAATCTTGAAGTATAAAATGTTTCAAGGGATAGATCTTTACTTACAGCATCATTTATGGCATCTTTTAATCTTTTTAGATACCCACCATTACGAAGTTTTTTGAACAGCAAATTGCCTTCTCCAAACTCTCCATCGGCTGCTAATGATGTTTTACGCAGTTTTCTAATCCAAGCCCATACTTCCTGCATTTGATTTTTATCTTTAGATTCTATTGCGGTTTCAATTCTTTGTGTTACTTGATCAAAATCTGTTTCTTTTATATCTGGTATTTCTTTATTTGCGTTTTGTGGCTCAATAATCCAATCATCTGTTTCTAAAGAATAAACACCAGTGGAGACAAGTGGAGTATTTATGTCTTCAACTCCAACTTCAACAGGTATTTTGTGAATCAGGAAATTATATTGTTGATTGAATATTTGTTTTTTTGCGTTAAATAATTCAGTCAATATATCTTTATCAACACCTAACTCATCAAAATCATACACAAGATGAAGATCAATATCACTCTTATAATTTCCTTCGTCATCTTTTTCATCTGAATAGTTATAATTTGCAAAAGATCCTGTTATTCTTATATCTTTAGTTGTATATAGATTTAAGCTTTCACGGAATAAACGAGCAATTTCAAGTAGTTTGTTTTTTACATTTGGTTTGATCTTTTTGTTTTCATCCCAAATCAAATCACTTAATTCTGAATGTAATTTTTGTTCATCTAGATCTATAACGCCACCCTGATTGAGATATACCATTGGTTGAATACCTGTCATTGCCGGATTAGAACCATTAGTCATTACTCCATATGGCCCTTTTGGATAAGACAATGGCATAGTTCCTTCTGTTACACTTGGAATACCTATATTTGTCTTATCTCCATTTATATAAGCTTGTAAATCTCTTTTTATATCTTTTATTTCATTTTCTAAATTATATTGTTTATAGAAGTTTGTTTTAGGATTATCTTTATCCATTCCTTCCATTGTAGCTTCAAAATCTAGTTTATATGGAGACATTGAAAGTAATTCATCTATTCTATCCCACTGAGCAGAAGTTGGCATTCCTTGTTTTAGAGATATTTGAACAAAAGGAACAGGTTGATCTCCATATCCTAACCTTATTGCACCATTATCTAACAAATCTGCAAGACTATAACCAAATTCTCTTACATCTTTGTGTTGCAGATTTCTTTTTTCTTCATCTCCACCTTGTTCTTTTCCAGATAAATCAATCAAAGTACCATCTGGGAGAATAAAACCAGCCTCTGTCCATTCTTCTGTTGTACCTAAATAATTAAGAAGTTCATCAAAATCATTAGACTCCATAACATATCCAGACATAGGAATTGTTGATCCACCTGTAGAATATGTAGAAGAAGCATGATAATAACGATCTGTATCATGTCCTAATGCTGTTGCCCCAGTATTTACATGAAGATCTTTTGGTAATTGCTTATAAGATAATGGTATTTTTGTTGTCATTATTCTTGTGGTTCTTCTATATCGATGTATTCTGTTGGTTTTTCATCATTTACTTGTACAAAAACTTTCTTCCCTGGATTACGAGCTTTTATTCTTGCTACAGCAGCTTCCACTTCTGGTAATATAAAATCTTCCAATTCAATATTATCACCACGTTCTTTGTTTATTATAACTTCTTCTACATCATCTTTACCAAACATATTTTTCACAAAGAATTTAATAACATTATCTGCTGTAGAATTTGCCAACAAAGCCATATCTTCATCCGGTAAATCAAAAACACCAGAAGCTTCAACTAACTTTTTAACTTCTTCACGTATAGCCATTTCTTGTTCCTTTTGTTCTTCAACTGATTCAAAATTTCTCCAAGCCCTATAATTACTTGGTTTTTCTGTGTTTTTCACTTGCGCATATGTTTTTGGTTTATAAATTTTTGCTGGATCACCTAATCTTCCTAAATTATCATCTTTTGATATTGGTTTTTTATCTACCATGTGTTGTACTATAGATTGACCATTTGATGATTGATTATTTAGTAAATTTTTCAAATCTTTCAAGTTATTTAATCTTGTTGGGTTAGAGTGCTTCCATTCTGGATGAGCTATTTTTCCAGATTTGGTAAGAAATGGTTTATCTTGTCCTGGTTCCATGTTATGTACGTTTTTATATACTTCACCACGATTTGAATAATATTCGTTTCCATCTTGATCTTGCACATATACTTGTTCATGTGCTGCTGGACCATATATTTGAGCACTAACTGTATTTTCTGGTTCACCATATACTGTATTTAAGGCTTGCAATGCAGATATCCAAACTTGACGATCATCTATACCGTTACCTTTTTCTATCACTTGATTTATCATTACAGGATATGGATCTGGTATTATCCTCCTACCTTGTTCATCTTTACAATAAATAAGTGTTTTTAGTTTTTCTTGATCTGGAGATTGAATAAGAGCCTTATCTTGACTATATGATTTTCCAACTGATTTTGTATATCCTTTTTCTATTTGGTCACGAGAATAAAGCTTTGGTATATTATCTTTTTTTGATTTTTTTACAGCAACACCTGATACTTTTTCACCTGTTTCTTCTTCTACTTGATCAACAGCTTTTTGTAGCCACTTAAATAATTCAACACTTTCAAAATCATATGTGTTTCTAGAATATTTGATTGGAGCACTATCTGTAAAATCATATAACACTTGACCATTATCGCCATATACAACTAAATATATTTTACCATCTGTTATATCGTCTGTGCTACCAACATAGTCTGCTTCATCTAATTCAATAGCTTCTTTATCAGCATGTTTTGATTTATTAGCACCACCAATTTTATCTTGGGCTCTAACATTTTTAAATAATTGTGGCATGTCGTTTATCAACTTTATGTAATATTTGTCTAGGATTGAATTATGTCTCCATTTACTGAAAGCTGTAGAGAACATTAAATATGAATCAAGAGAAGATTTAGCATTATTTAGAATCCAATCAAAAACTGGCTTCTCAAAAACTTTACGTGCGATATAATCTTTTCCTAAAGTACCATATTTATTGATCATAGCTTTTTTATCTGGGAAACGGCCTGTTAGGATTTTGAAGTCTCCTGTTTTTCGATCAATAAAAATACCCTTATAGGCTTCATCAGCTTCATCGTTACCACTTTCAGATAAAACAACAGCTTCAGTAACCTCTGTATAATAAGGGATTTTATATTTTTTTAGTTGTTCAATAATTTCTTCTTCTGAGTGTTCATTAGTAGGATATAAACCAAGCATACCCCTTTCACCAAAACCGTAGGGCATCCATGTAGCGTAATCTCCTAAGTGTTGTTCAAGAAGCTCTTTGTTTGATATATCTACAAAAATCACGTGAAACACCTTCTGTAAAACATTATGTCCTTATATAGAACTAAAGGAGAAGGTGGTAAAAAGTATAAAATTACTAGATTATTGTCTATCTTTTATAAATGGAATTGGAACTTGAAAAACAGATAAAATAAATGCTTTTAAGTCAATAGGTAGGCGTTCATTGAATATTTCTTCTATTGTTAAAAGCTTTTCATAATCTTCATCTTCTATAATTTCTTTCAAATCTTCAACTTTTATAGTAGACAAAGAGAAATTACGCATCAAAGCAACAGTAATAAATTCAATTTTTGTTCTAGGTTTACTCATAACATATGCAAAGAAAGAATTCCAAACACTAGATTCTTCTGTTGATTTGGTTTTTATTTTTACTTTGAAATTGACCTTTATATTAGGAATCGGTCTGCCGTCTATAAATGGATTCAACATGAGTATCATCTCCTAGATTAGGTTTAATGTAATTATTGTCATCCATATTCCCATCATTTTCCATATAAAAGTTTGCAACGGTTTCTGGACTCATCTCTTTGGTAAATATTGATATGAATTTAGGATCTTTGTCTTTTACTAACATAGCCTTTTCATTATCAAAATCTATCACAACTTTTTCGTTTTCATTTAGATATTCAAGTATTTTATTTATTTTATCTATATCAAAATATCTAAACAAATAGGATTGAAACGTAAAATAATCTAAACTCTGTCTCTCGTTTTCTACACCAGCTTTTACAAGATTAATAAGAGTTCCTGTTTTACTTACTAAATATACACCTTCAACCTCTATCATTATTCTTGTGTTTCTTCTGTTTTTTCTGTTATTTTTGGTTTCAACAAACTTTCATGTAGTGTTGTTTTACCTGTTTTGCTTTCAGATTTTATTGTATCATAAAATTCTTTCAAATTATCAGCCAAATCGATATTTTCGCTCAAAAATTGTTTTGATGTTTTTATCATTTCAATCTTTGTACATTCTTCCATTGATCCTGCATCTGGTATTTGTTCTACAGACCCTGGTTCTTTTTCTTTTTGACCTAACATAAATTTCTTCAAATCAGATGCGTTTTGTAATACTGATATAGAAGATTTACTACACATCAACCTAGCAGCGTTTACAGGAATCCCCATCTCTACCAATAATTGATACTTATTTATGTTTGTCATTTCATTATTGATTACTTCTTGAATGTTACCAACCAATTGAATAATATCATTATATTTAGCAATCAAATCATTAGAAATTTGAATTGGTTTATTTAGGGTTACTTCAACATTGATTTTAGAAACATCAAAACCTGCATGAACCAAAATCTTTTCAACTAACCCTAGAGTACCATCGAGCAATGCCTTTTTCAAAGGAACCAATGCACGACTCAATTTCAAATCTTGTGATTCTAGAGTTTGAGCTGTAGTAATTGTATCATCACCTACTAAATAACCTTTTGGAAGTTTTGAATTACGTAAAATCTTATCAAGAAAGTATTCAACGTCTTCTGTAGATGATAAATCAATATTTGAATCAATCTTATCAATTGTAAAATCTTTAATAGCTGGTTTTACAAATATACTTGTTGCACCAGGAATTTTACGACCTGCTTTTGTACCAGGAGCGTCTGTAAACAATGAACTCAAGTAATTAGCTTTGAATTCATTTAGGTATTGATAAGCATCCATCTGAGAAGCACCAACTGGAACAGGAATTGAAATAACTAATCTTTGAACTTTACTAGCACGAGATACAGCCAACAAAGCTTCCAATGTAGTCAATTGATCAAAAGAAGAACGCATTGACCACAACATTGATTGGCCATATGGTTCTGTAATCTCTGAATAAATCAAGAAATGTTGAAATTGCCAAGGTTGCCATGTAAGGTTTTGTACAGATACCAAATTATTAGTATATGAATATGTGTTATCTATTTGTGTTTGATAATTTATCACATTATACCAATTATCACATGTTACTTTGAAAAATTTTGGATTAATTGGTGTGATAACCAAATCTTTTACTACATCAATTTTTCGTTCTTCTATATCTGCATCTATTTCATCATATTGAGTCATCAAATATGGATAAGAAAGAGTAAATCCCATATTACCATACTTAGCGATGTTTCTTACAAGCATAGGTAAACGAGCGAAAAATTTATTTTTATATAATACTGCATCTACAATTTTTTGAGCATCAGGATTGCTTATTTTTATTTTAAGAGGCTCATCAACAAAACCAGTAGATAAAACTTCTTCTACATAAGTTGATAAAATAAGATCCACTTCGCCTAAATTTTCCTCCATAAGATCAAAAGTCTTATAGGCTGTCAATAATGTATGATAGTTTTTATTGAAGTTTGTATATGTATCTAAGAAATTATCAAATTGTGAAATATACTTATCATCTAAATCCTCTTGACGATAGTTTAAAGGAATAGATATATACTCACCTGTTTTTAGTTGACCTATGCGTAGATTTTGCTTTTTTGCTAAACCCTTTAACACCTCTGCACTTATACCTGGATTTGTTACAAAAAGTGTATTTGTATCTTGATCATAAGAAGAGTGTTCAACAATTCTTTTGGCTAAAGCTTTTACATATTCTCTATTACTATTTTTTGATGGCATTTCTTATTCCTATATTATTCTGACCAACCAAGATTAATGTTTATATCAAAATAGTTGTTCATATGTTTATCTACAGCATGTATCATTCCTGAAGTTTCACTTAAGACAACAAAACAAGCTGAATAATTATCATCCATAACTTGTTCTATTGTCTTTATAATTGTGATACCAGGAGTAGAAGTAAACTCAAAATCAGAGTATTTATTATAAACCAATCTAGTAGAAACAAAACTCAATACTGGTAATTTTTGATACTCACCAGAGTCTACATCAACATTTATAATTGTTCCATTGTTGCTTTGTGTTTCTATGCTATTTACAATCAACATATCACCACGAGCAAATGGTTTTTTGGACACAATACGTATAAGTCTTCCCCTAAACCAATAACAATAAGAATTTTGATTATCTATTGTTGATTTTGTTGATACATAATAACTTATACATTTGAATGGAGTTACAATTTCGCCTAGATTAGTCATTTATTTTTTCTTTTTTAGTCTTGTAATACTTGTTTAACTCTAACGTTTCCGTTCTTTTCTTTTTTAGCACGTACTTTTTTAGATTTGTTTACTTTTTCAACAACTTTTTCTACAGTATCAGCTTCTTTTATTTCAATTTTTTCATCTTCTAATACTTGTGCTGTTGATTCTGCCATAATAACTTGTGCTGTCATTTCTTCTTCCTTTTTTTCCTCTACTTTTTCTTCTTTTACTGGTGCTTGTTCTATTTTGTTAAATTTTTTGATAATAGTTTTTGTAGCAACAGGTTTTGTTGAATGTTTTTTTATACCATAATGTAAAAAGTTTACCATTGTTTTTTCCTTTAGTTTTTATAAAAGTTGCATTTTTACTGCTTGTGGGTTTAATTGAAATGTCTCGCTTGCTTGTATAGTTTCTGGTTCAGACAAAGGCAACACTGATAAAACAGGATCTTCTATTGTTGAAACCCATTCACCAGCTTCACCAGCTTCTGGATCCCAATGTGATGCATAAAAAGCAATGTGAGTTATTTTTGATGTTCCAGATGTCCAATTTGTTGTTGCTTTTGGAAAAATTATAGCATCAGTGTTTTTTGCTACACCATCTACAACTTGAAAACTAACAGGGGCACGATTATAATTACCATTACCAATAATCAATTCGTTTGGTTCTGGACCACCTTGATCAACCAATAAACCAGCAAAAACAGGTGTTGGTTCTGGAACGGCTGAATTATAAACGAAAAAATATTTTAACATATTGTCTTTTGTATTTGTTGTCAATCCTGGTGTCATTTTTTACCCTTTAGTGTAATATTGATGGCAAACGAACCTTCCAAACAAATGTGTTTGTAGATTCTGCAGCTGGTTGTTCATCTACTGTTTCATGATTCGTAACTGGCACAATATCTAAATAATTTACTGATGTTGCCGTTACTTCTCGTAATATTGTATAATCACTTATTGGTTCACAACTCGTAACAGTAATAATATTATCAACATTTGCTGTTTTATAAATACTTGCACGAGCCGGAGCACAATAAGCAATTCTAGTATATGTTTTACTATTACTAAGTTGTTTAGATTCTGTTGATAGAACTCTCCATTCTCTTGCTATTTTATTTTCATGAGAGTCATATTCATTCAAAACTATTCTTGAATTTCTTGGTAAATGTAAAGCTGATGGAATAAGTATTTCTAATGGATATTCATCTTCTGCTGTTTGGCCTAATTGTGATAAAATACTACGATATTCTGTAAATTTTGGCACAACCACAGTATGTTGTATATTCCATTCGTCATCTACATAATTTATATACTCATCTAAATTATTTTCATGTTTTGGTATTTTAACATCTGCTGGAATACCATACAAATTGAAAAAAGATGAGTCACGAAGAGCAGCCAAATAGTCGATTTGTCTTCCTTCTATAACACTTCTGTAGTTAAATACTTTATTTTGTTTTCTCATGTTATTATAGAACTTGGTGGATTATATTCAAAAGGACCAGACAAAATTAATTTATCCAGTCCTTTTACTTGTTTACATCATACCAGGAGCCATCATACCAGTAATATTTATACCAGATTTTTCTTCTGGATCTTGAGTGATCACTACGTTTGTTGTCAAAACCAAACCAGCAATACTTGTAGCTGCTTGTAATGAGCTTCTAACCACTTTAGTAGCATCAATAATACCAGCTTCGACTAAGTTCACACGTTCCATTTTAGCTACATCATAACCATCGGTAACTTCTGCATCTTTCAACTCTTTCATATAAATAGCAGGGTTTTCATCAGCGTTTTCTAAGATGGTTGAGAATGTTGCACGCATAGCTTTTTGAAGGATTTTTGCACCAATCAGTTCATCATCGTTCAATTCTTTTTCATATTTGTCGAAATCCATATGATCAGCCAAATATGCCAAAGTACGACCACCACCAGGGACAAAACCTTCTTCTAATGCAGACTTTACAGACCACATTGTATCATCCAAACGGTCTTTCATTTCTTTGATTTCTTCTTCAGAGCTACCACCAACTCGGATTGTAGCTACACCAGTTGTCAAAGACCCCAGACGTTCTTTCAATTTGTCTTTATCGTATTGGACATCTGTATTATTCATAGCAGTTTTGATAGCTTCAATACGTTCTTGGATTTTACCTTGATCGCCTTTACCGCCACGAATAATTGTTTCATCTTTTTTGATAATGATCTTTTCACAGTGACCGAAGTGTTCTGGTGCCATATCTGTCAAACGAACACCTAACATATCATCAGCTACTTCACCACCCAAATAAATACCTAAGTCTCTCAAAATTTCAGTCTTTCTTTGACCAAATCCTGGAGCATCAATACAGGCAATATTCAAGCCAGCTGTCAATCTGTGTTTTACCAACAAATTCAAAACCGGAGTATCAACACTTTCAGCAATAATAACAACAGGTGTACCAGCAGAAACAAAATTATTCAACAAATTCAATGTTACTTGCATGTTTGACAATTTTGAATCTACCAACATAACTGCAGCATTATCATATTCAATTGTTCCATCTTCAAAACCAACAGCGAAATATGGTGAAGAATATCCGTGATCTAATCTCATGCCTTCTGTAAAGTTCAAAGAGATTTCACGTTCTTTTGATTCTTCGATTGTTACAACACCGTCTTTACCTACTTTAGAATAGGCTTCAGCAACGATTTGTCCCAATTTTCTATCACCGTTAGCTGAAATAGTAGCAACATTTACCAATTGTTCATCTGTTGAAATTGGTGTTGATAATTCAGCCAATTTAGTTACAACATCATCTGCTGCATGACTAATACCCTTACGAATATCACTCAAAGCTGCATTTGTGTTTGTATACTTAATTCCTTCATCAATAATTGCACCAGCCAACACTGTAGCAGAAGAAGTACCATCACCGGCTTCACCTAATGCTTTTCTGGCAACTGAACAAATCAACTGAGAACCAATAGCAACTTTTTCATCTTTAGGTTGGATTTCTACAGCAACAGAAACACCGTCTTTAGTAATCACAGGTGGTTTATTATTAGATTGTTGAATAACCACTGTTTTACCCTTTGGCCCCATGGTAACTTTTACAGCATCACGAACCAAATGAGCACCTTTTACTAATGCTTTCTGTGCTTCTGCGTCAAATAATGCACTACGACTCATATTAGATTTCTCCTTTTATTTTGCTTCATCATCTACTTCTTCCAAGCGTGCAATAACATCACATGCTCGTACTAAAATCAATTCTTCTTC
>Ga0265299_10002228_pt1 | contig 20254 bp, 13 predicted proteins | sample AusTroGonzalo_MG_4_FD_193485 | JGI IMG/M metagenome (GOLD analysis project Ga0265299, IMG submission 193485) | Bovine rumen microbial communities from tropical cattle in Woodstock, Queensland, Australia - Gonzalo_02 | ecosystem: Host-associated > Mammals > Digestive system > Stomach > Rumen ... | reverse complement strand
CTCCGACAGTAAGATCTATTCCTTCGAACAGAAGGTGTATAAGCCCAGTCGCAAACAAGGCTACTACCGCTATCTGGTGAAGCCGGGACAAGCGAAGTTCATATCGGGCAAGAATCCTGACGGCCGTATATTCAGCTTCACATGTAATAATGTGAGCGCCGGGCGCTATAAGAAATATGTGGTGGACGGCGGATTCAATCCTGCCGACTCCGAGATAGAGGATTTTACTGTGGTACCTGGGGATATCGTTTTCAAGGATATGCACATTGCCCATGTTCCGGCAAGCGGCAATGTGACGGGATATAGCAATGCCATCGGTATCGTGATGTATCTGGCCAATCTCAATGATGAGTACACAGAAGGATACCCCCATGGACTGATAATAACAAAACAGAAGTATTCTGGTATCTGGCCAACCGAATACAGGAATATAGACACGCCAGCCCCCAATGTGGTGAACGTAGGACAGATGATGGCGGATAAATCAGGCCTTACCAATTCAAGGGCGATAGGCAATCTCTCAACATCATCATCATTCACTTTCACAATGGGACAGACAGCAGGCACCAAGGCATACGACCAGTGCTCGGAATGGTTTGTACCCAGCACGGGACAATGGATTAAGATGATCTGCTGCTTCGGAGCTACAGAGATGACGGCAAAGGCCTCGGCCACTCGCCCTACCTTCGCTCCTATCAGAACGACATACAAGACGGAGTTGGCTCGTGCGTTTGAAGCAACAGGAAACACTTTAAATTCTGGTGGTTTCATCACGAGTACTGACGGGTCTTCAGATGGGAGTACATGGTGGAGATGTTCCCTTTTCAGCTACTCGTTTGATACATATTATAGACCCAATAACTATAGCGGAGATAAGCTTTTTGCCTGCGCATTCTAAACAATTCATGGATATCAGCATATGACAAGAAAGACTCTGATCCTTATACTCGCCTCTCTGCTGTTACTGGCAGGCTGCCGCGACGATCATGCGCTGGAAGGCGACCGGCTGGATGCCATCGTGATTCCTGCCACGGTAATGGCCGACGGGCAGGGATACTCATGGACAGACGGCTGTTGGACGGTCAACGACCGCATAGCCCTGCAGATCGGCAATACGGTGAAGATGTATGAAGCCTCAACAGAGAACGGCGGCCAGCTGAGGGCCACCTCGGAAGAGGAGCCTTTCTACTGGACACGTGGAACAGGAGAGGAACAGACAGTCAAAGGCTGGTATCTGGGCAATGGCAAGACACAAAAGGTGTTACCGGAGACGTGGGCGGTAGTGAGCAACCAGAACGCAAACGGAGGCAGGGGTGTCGAGGAGAGTGATTTCCTCTATGCACCACCTACCGCCATCAGCAGAGTGGAGGGCGACCGCTTCAAGCGCCGCATCTGTTTCTATCACCAGACGGCCAAGGTCGTCGTCAGGATCAAGAACGCGGGAGTGCTGGCAGAGAATCCTTCCGTCTTCCAAGGCATCACGATAGGCTGTGAGTCATTTCCTATTGTAATGGAGGCCCGCTTCGCAGAACCTGCGGAGGGAAACTATGGCAGTTGGACTCCCAACGGCTCGACGGGGTATATCACGCCTCATGAGATCGTCACCAATGATGCCCATATCTATCTGAAGTGTTACGAGGCCCTGGTTATTCCACAGAATCTGAGCGGCATGCCTATGCTGGTATTCACGATCAACAACACGGCATTCTATTATGAGCCGTCGGGCGGAGAGGCCGACCTGCTGGCTGGTCATCAGTTTTTCTATGACGTGGAGGTCACTCAAGGGAGCATCACTGTCACACCATCGTTTGAGGGTAATGAGAAGTGGACATGGAACGAGAGCCAGGAGGACGTGACATCTATATCGACTGACATACAGCCCTGGCTGACAGACTCACGATGGACGAAACAGGGCAGCGACATCCAGGTGAAAGCCGGTGAGATACCTATCCATTTCGCTAATGAGTGGTGGACGGCTGACGCTACCGAGCATATAGACAGTAATGTGGGCGACGGTGGTATCGACACCTCTGACACCCACTGGAACGGGGGTGACACCGACCAGGTCGACAGCAACGACAAAGACATAGAGCAAGACCCCAATGGCGGAAACTGGGAGCAGGGCGACGAGGAACCTGTGACCAGTCACCCCAAGAACTCATAATGAACAACTCTACAGTAAATCCTAAAAGCATACATACACAATGAAGACGAAAGCATTATTTTTGATGGCAATGGCCATTGCAGTCCTGACGCAGACCAGCTGCTCTGAGGAAGACACGACTCTCGGGAACAACACCCAAAAGGATGGCGGACTTCCCGTCAGCATACTGGTATCCGACAAGGGCTTTAACAACAGCAGCAATACCCGTGCCGCTGACTCCAATAACGAGATGACGGAGGATGGGAAGACTGTTATGTCGACTGAGTTTGTAGACGGCGACTCTATCGGTGTGTTTGCCATCACCAAACAGAACATCCCGTTGAACAACTCGTATGTCAACAGACTGCTGATCATGAAAAACGGCAAGTGGACAGCTGCCGATGGAAAGGAGTTCCTGTATTACAATGGTGTGGACTATTTTGCCTACTATCCCTACAAAATAGGCAAGAAAATCGCAGATGTCGATCCGACCAAACACACGGCTCCGGAGTTCTTCAGGAGCCATATAGACACCTTTGAACCCTACAAAAACCAAGAGACTGCATTCAACTATACCCATAGCGACCTGATGGTGGGCCAGGGCTCGCTGGTGGGGACAACCTGTCAGTTTAAGATGCAGCACATGATGGGACTGATCGTTATTCAGGTGCCAACGATCACTCACCATTACAAACAGGCAAACGACCCCTCCTGCGAATATGACGTCAAGGAACTCTATCTGATGGACAAGACAGAGAAGCGGGTGCGCCAACTCGTGGAAGGTGAACCGATCTACCGCTATATTGTAAGACCCAACGCCGTAGAGGCTCTCACTGGTAAGACTTATACCGATGTGGACGGCAATTATAATATCTTTGCTATCACACACAGTGGAGTGAATGGAGGCTTCTATAAGAAATATGTTGTGGACGGCGCCACCAATACCAGTGATGAGAGGACTTACAATCTCGGCGACTACTATTACGACGACGGTACCATCTCACCTCTGAAGATTACTCACAAGACCGTATTTGGTGTTATTGCCTACTGCGGAAAGACAGATGTGACGAAGGACGTGGACTATCTGGGTAACGTGAAGCAGTATCATACCCTGGTGATGAGTGCCAGCAACGGTGTTTACAATAATATAAACACATCAGTACCTGCCGACAAACTAGGTGGATACCCAAACGGACTTTGCTTTGGTGACCTGACAAAAGCGCCTGGCCATGAGACGAAAGATGATAAATACTACCAGCCTACCAATACCACATACATACAAGCGAGTGAGAATGCCATTGCAGATCTTGGCGGTATATGGAAAACAGAATTCTTATTTACACATAGAAAAGAAGGACGGTATGACAGTAGACTTACCGGTGCCTCAAGTTCTGGAATATGGAGTAATTGGGGAGCGTTCGGTATATTGACAACAGCCCGTGGCAAAAAACCGTCAAGTAACGTATGTACCACTTCGAATGTCTTCCAACCGACATTCGGTCAGGTGGTGGGTATCATGGGCTCGAAAGGTATCGGACAGGCCAACGACGAAGAACTGAAAAACAATATCCGTACTGCATGGACCAGTGGAAAGCCCGCAGCCACCTCCAACCGCTTCGTGGATGAGACATTGGTCATCAATATGAAGACTGCCATGGCAAAAGCAGGTTTTATTATAGTTTCTGCCGGAGTCGTGCTCAGTCAGTACGACAAAGACAATTATCTGACTCTCGGTTATAATACCACTGGGTCGTATATCCAGATCGGTGTCTACTATCAAAATACCAATAAGAATGTTGGTACGAGCACTAACATGTGGTACGGACTGGCGTTCTAAGGCATCAAAAGAATGATGCCGCCACTCTCACGAGTGGCGGCATCGAAAAAGCCTATGTTTAACTAAAAATCCTTTTCTCTAAAAAGAAATTTTCAGCCGCAAGGGCTAAAAATTTGAAAGTTTAAAAGGGAGCTTCGCAGCGACCTCCTGTTATCCTACAGTTGAAAACTTTCTTTTACCAATAACTAAAAACCTAAAACTATAAATATTACTACTAACCTAAAACAATCTATTAACCTTTTGACGATGCAAAGGTACGACGAATTTTCTTTTTGTGCAAGAGATATGACAGATTAAGTGTACGAAAGCCCATCATTCTTGACGTAAATCAACCGATTGTGTGCGATAACAACAAATATTCACGCTTTTGGCTTTGTTTTTAACAAAAGTTGATATACCTTTGTCTATCAGAAGCAGAAAGTGCATGCTCTCTAAAAAAAGGAAGCAGAATCCTTGGTTCTGCACCCGACTTTTTGTACCTTTGTATCCGTATATTTAGGATGCCAGAAAAGAGGCATAACAACGGACTAAGAAGTGGAACGTGAAAGTACTAATTGTCAATACAAGTGAGCGGACGGGAGGGGCTGCTGTGGCGGCTAATCGTTTGATGAAGGCGCTGAACAATAACGGTGTGAAGGCGAAGATGCTCGTGCGCGACAAGGAGACCGATGCTCTGACGGTGGTGGGACTGCCATCGTCGCCTTGGTTGCGATGGGCTTTCCTCTGGGAACGACTGGTAATCTTTTGTCGGTTGCATTTCTCACGGAAGCATCTCTTTGAGATTGATATCGCTAATGCGGGGACGGACATTACCAGACTGCGTGAGTTTCACGAGGCTGATATCATCCATCTGCACTGGATTAATCAAGGGATGCTCTCATTGGGTAATATCCGAAAAATCCTGCGTAGCGGTAAGCCTGTGGTCTGGACGATGCATGACATATGGCCTGCTACGGCCATCTGTCATTTGACTCTTGAATGCAGGAATTTCACCACGCAATGCAATCATTGCCGATTGTTGCCTGGTGGTGGATCTGGTAAAGACTTATCGACGGCTGTATGGCATCGGAAAAGACGGATGGTGGCCGACGAGAATATCTATTATGTGGCTTGTAGCCATTGGTTGGAGTCAGAGGCAAAACGAAGTGCCCTGTTGAAAGGACAGAAGATTACGAGTATTCCAAACCCGATAGATACACATATATATAAGAAAGGTGATAAGGTGGAGGCTAGGAAACGGTTAGGTCTGCCACTGGATAGAAAATTGATCCTCTTTGCCTCACAGCGGGTTACCAATGAGAACAAGGGTATGAGCTATCTCATAGAGTCTTGTCTGCTATTGTCGACACAATACCCAGAGATGAAGGATCAGACGGGCATCGTAATCCTTGGCGGGCATGCAGAGGAACTGGTGGGACAATTGCCTTTCGAAACCTTCCCGTTAGGTTATGTGAACGACGAACAGCGCATCGTGGATGTGTATAATGCTGCCGATGTTTTCGTGCTACCGTCGCTCTCGGAGAATCTGCCAAACACCATTATGGAGGCGATGGCCTGCGGTGTGCCTTGTGTGGGCTTCAAGGTTGGTGGTATTTCTGAGGAGATCGATCATCTGCACAATGGTTATGTGGCAGCGTACCGGCAGGCTGGGGATCTTGCCAAGGGTATCCGGTGGGTACTCTCAGAGGCGGACTATGATGTGCTGAGCGATAGTGCTATCCATAAGGTGGCGCAGCACTACTCGCAGCAGAGTGTGGCGTTGCGATACCTCGATGTATATCAACAGGCGATGGCCTTCAAACACTACCGCCTATGATCAGAATAACATATGTGACAATCACCTATAATGCGGCTGCCGTGTTACAGCGCACTCTTGACAGTGTGCTGGAACAGGATTATCCAGAGATAGTTCATCTGATTGTTGACGGGGCATCGACTGACGGAACACTTGACTTGGTGAACGATTATATCACACGTTCGAACGGTGTCGATTGTTCCAACTCAGCAGGGGTGCTATCGGAAGGACATAAGAAAGGACATCGCATTCAGGTAATCTCGGAGCCTGATCACGGAATCTATGATGCGATGAACAAAGGCTTGCGCGGTCTTGATGGTGACTATGTGTGTTTCCTGAATGCCGGTGACTTTCTTCCGGCGCGAGATACCGTGAGCCGTATCGTAAAACAGATTGATACAGAGGGTGCTTTGCCTGCCGTGCTTTATGGTGATACGGACATCGTGGACGCAGAGGGCCGGTTCCTGCATCACCGCCGACTAGCTCCACCCGAGAACTTGTCATGGCGCTCGTTCCGGCAGGGTATGCTCGTCTGTCATCAGGCTTTTTATGCCCGAACTGACTTTGCCATCGCTACGCCCTATGACGAGCGATATCGTTATTCGGCCGATGTCGATTGGTGTATCCGTGTGATGAAGGCAGCAGACAAGGAGCATGTGCCACTGCACAACTTGCACATGGTGGTGGCTAATTATACCGAGGAGGGACAGACAACGCTACACCACCGGGAGTCACTCTGGGAACGTTATCGGGTGATGGAGAGTCATTTTGGACGTGTACAGACGTTCCTCCTACATTGCTGGTTCGTCATCCGAGCCGTGATAAATAAATAAGACGGACAGACTTCTACGTATGAAGCTGCCCGTCTTTCCAATGGCTAACTATTGTTATCTCAGTATGAATTTCTGATTATTGATGATGTAAATGCCTTTCGGTAACCCACGGGTTGCCTCATGTCTGTTGGACGCTTTGCGCAACAGCCGACCGTCAAGACTGTATACCTTAAACGATTTGTCGTCTTGTTCCGCTTTAATAGTGCGGATGCCAGTATAGACGGAGGTTACATCGTTTACCTTATATTTCTCACCCTCTTTCTCGGTGGATATCTCGAAGAACGTGTCGTTGGAGATGTTTGTTACGTCGATTGTTTGAGGACTGCCAGAACCTGTGCTGAACACAAAGTTCACAACATCATCGTCGCTGTTGATATTGAATTGCTTGGTATACCATGTCTTACCGCCGGTGGTCGTGGTGGTTGATATCTTATCGCCGGGCCAACTGCTGTTGGCAGGTGAATGGCTGCCGTCACCGCCCCATGTCCAGAAGTTCACGCTGGACCATCCCACGTTGTCGACGTTGACATAGATGGTGATCTGTCGCTTTTCGAAATGGTTGAACGAGTAGTTACGTGTAATGACGCTCTTGACGGTGTTACCGACAAGCAGACCTACTTTCAGAGTACAGTCGGCAGCGATGTCAATGCTTGTGCCATTGACAGCCTTCGTGCTGTTGGTTGTAGGCTCGCTACCGTCAAGGGTGTAGACGAGTTGGGCTCCCGCATCGGCAGAAACAGCAATCAACTTAACCTTGAAAGCCTCTTCATATTTTCCTGTGGCTTTGTCTGCGAAGACTGTCTCCATCGATTTCGGTAGAAAATACTTGTATTTATAGCCAGACAGTACTTCCTGCCAGTCGTTGGAAGGCTCGTAGCCGTCGGTATTATTACCAACAACCACTAACAGACGGTCCTTACCGTCGGTCTGGATGATATTGGCATAGTAGTTCTTGTTACTACCCACGTTGGCGTACTCACTCAAGTTGGTGATACCTGCCATCTTACGTACGTCAATCATCGATTTGATTTCCTGCTTGTAGGCTTTCCAGTGGGTGAGAAACACACAGGGAGTACCTGGCATGGCGAGCAGATAGGCATTGGCGGCGAGGGTGTCCTTCTTGATAGGATCCTGCGCGTCATTGGCGCGTTTTTCCGTGTCGTGGTTCTCCACAAAGGTAACAGCATACTGACGGTATTGGCCGCTTTCGTAGTTTTTGCTTACGAGTGGCCAGTTATTATCATTCTGTTTGCCAAGGTAGGTCCAATCACCTCTGTTGATGGCATTGCGTACGGTGTAACGGAACTGAAAGTCGAAGGCTGCGCTTGTCTTCTCTGCGGCATCGATCCAACGACGGATTGTATTTGTGCCGTCCCAACACTCACCAACGGAGAACTGAGGCTTCGAATCGTTGTTGTAGATGGCGGTATAGCTGCCGGAGTAGCCCTTTACCATATCGTAGCGGAAACCTGTATAGCCGAGGTCGTTGAGCAACATCTTCAAGTATGCTTTCACGATGGTCTGTACGTTCTCGCTCTTGTGATCGAGGTCGCGCATGCCACCCCAGCCCTCGCCCGTATCGTTGTTCGTGCTAAGGCTGTAGCCATTCTGTGCGGCCCATTTCTTGGTCTCGCCACCATCATCGTTGGCGCATATGTCTGTTGACATCATCTCGTAGGTCACACCGTTATAGGTTTCTTTGGGGAAGTCAACCCAACTGTTTAGGTTCTTGCGATGGTTGATGACTACATCGGCAATGGTGCCGATACCTTTCTCTTTAAAGGTCTTGATCATGGAACGAAGTTCAGTCTCGTTGCCAAACGAACTGTTGTAGTTGCTGAACCAATATAGGTCGTCGTAGCCCATTGACGTACCACCGCAGTTTCCACTTTGGGGAATCCATACCAGACTGAACCACGGAGCAAGGTCATCAGCCTGTTTTTCAAGGCGGGTCCATTGTGTGTCGTTGAATGAGTCCCAGAAGAATCCCTGAAGCATCACTCCATCGTAGTTGGCGGGCCATCCCTGTGCCATCGTGGCAAGGGTCATAACAAGAAATGTGAGTGTTGTGTAAAGTTTCCGCATATGCTTTTAGTTGTTGATTGACTGTCGTATTTGTAGCTTTGCATGCAAAGTTACAAAAAAAGACGAACGGTTGTTTTCAAACGGCTATAAATCTGCGTGTTGTGTCGTGCAAACGGTTGCACGTTTTGCTTCTCTTCGAAGTTAGTTGCTGCCGTAAGACATAGTATAAATAGTATCCTTTCTTGTATGGAAATAAAAAGGCGAGCCGTTCTTATGACGGCTCGCCTGATAGAAATATTGCCTCTTTCTTATTTCTTAGTGATCTTGCAATATGCTTTACTGTTACAGTAGGCGAAGAGTTGAACGAAGTAAGTACCTGCCTCGGAAATCTTCAGGTTGTCACCACCTTGAGTCAGATCCTCAGTCGTCTTGCCACCCCAGTTGATGCCCCAATCGTCATTGGCACGGAACTTAAATTCATCGGCAGCTAATTCAACGGTAGCCTCCCAGGCACCAGTATCCTTGTTGTAGGTCATGTCGGTGTCGGATCCCCAACCACCAGCCTGTGCCGGGCCAACGATTCCAATCGTTGTAATCGGTGTCAGGGCATAGGTTAATGCGCCCAAGTCTACCTCTACTTTGTAGTAGCCTGCTGCTGCATTGAGGTTGCCAGCTTGCTCAGCCAGCGTACCATTACTACCACCAGTACCCCAGTCGGGAGCATCCCAGTTGTCCTCGCCACTACGGAACTTGAATTCGCCGTCAAGGTACATGAAGCCCGTGTACTTACCATCGCCTTCTGGACCATAGAGCGGAGCGGCAGGATTACCCCAGCCATTACCATTACCAGCCTGCCAGATGTACTCGGCAAAGTTCAGAGGAGTAATGGTGTAAGTCAGTGTGGCCATGTTGATCTGGACTCGGATGAACTTAGCGCTACCATCAACCTTGAATGAGCCATCGTCAGTAAGTGCACTACGACGAGCCAACGAACCAGTAAGACCATTGTTACCGTTACCTGATGTCGTGCCATAGAGCTTAGACCAGTCATTATCGTGAGCGATAGCATCGCATGCCTCGTCATCACCGATAGCGAACCAGATGTCGCCACCCGTACCCTCGAGTACATAAGTGAATACCGGATCTTCTGCTATACTAGCGTTGCTGTGAGAGAACTTCTGCGACTTCGAAGCTGCAGAACCAGCCCAATCCTCAGGACCACCAACCAGATAGTAAGCATCGGCCACATTGATAGCCTGCACAGTGAAGGTGTAATCCATCATGTTAAGCGTAACCTTTATCTTCTTAGCAGTACCTGCAGCAACCTTGAATGAGTTGTCGGCACCCATATTGTAGCGGAAGTCAAGACGACCCTCGGTAGCCTCATTATTGCCGCCTACGATACCCAGCAGCTTACTCCAATCGTTATTACCGATAGCCTCACAGGCCTCATCGTCACCGATAGCGAACCATGTGTCACCATCCTTGTTGGCATCAAACACAACGGTAAAGATCGGATCCTCGTAAACATCCTTGCTGCTATGCTCAAACTTAACCATCTTGTCTGTAGCTGACTTTGCCCAGTCATTTGGACCACCTACAAGATAGTAGTTCTGCGCAATAACAACCTTCTTCAGCGGAGTAAACTGTACAGTACGCTGTGCGAAGTAGTTCTCTCCGGGCTTGCCAACAATAGCCTCGGCTGTTCCATCTGTTACAGTGTGGAGAATAGTACGGATATAGAGAGGTGTTTCTGCAGGATTGCGAGTGATATTATTGAAATAGGCATTCTGCAGATCGCTTGCTTTTACGCTGATCTCACTCTCGCCATCAAGGCTGTTCGCATCAAGAGTAATGCTCTCGTTGAAGTCCTCTGTCTTTGAGAACTCGACCATTGCCTTCAATACGGTATTTGCAGGCATAGCACCTTCCTTTACGCTGACAGTACCGATGGGAATTACCTCTTCGGTACCTGCCTCTTCGTCGATAAAGTCGGTCAGTTTGATAGTGGTTGCCGAGTTGGCAGCAACAGTCACGTCGCTCATCTGAAGCAGGCTCTCAGGCAGATTGGCCTGTGGCACAAACTCGGTATCGAAGTCCTGGTTACAGGCAACGAGCCCCATGCTGAGAAGAGCCACTGTATATAAACCTAATTTTTTCATCTTCTTATTCATTTGATTAAACTATCTTTCTAATGCTGACGAACTACGGGAGGAGTTCGAACTTCACGGTATTCTTGTTCAAATCGACGGTGATGTCGAACTGTCCACCTGGGAAGTTTGCAAATGCCCAAGAACCCTTACCGGTCATACCTGAACCAGTGTATACGTTATTGGTCAACTCTACATCTGTTGCCTCGTCAGCAACCTGGAATCCGTAAGAGTCACCACCATCCCATCCGGTAAGTTTAGTATAGAAACGGAAGGTCAAGTCGCCCTCTGGCATCTCAACGACACCATGATAAATCTTACTACCGATCTCGGTCTCCATAATCTTCCAGTTCTCCAGGTCAGCGGCATTAGTCTTAGTAGGCTCCTTCCAGCCAGAGCAGTTACCAATCACATAGAGGCAGCCCTTACTTGGGATATTGCAGTAGGCGGCCATGTGCTTGAAACTAACTGTATTCGAAGAGATTTCCGTACCTTCAACATCAATGGAACTTGTTGTCACGATCTTGGCAACAACGCGCATGATAACCTCGCGGAAGCCCATATCAACATAGTCGTCCTCAGTAGCAAAGCCGTCGAGCTTACAGATAGCCTTGGCAATCTCCTCGCCACTGATGTTGGCATTACATGAAGTGAAACCTGTCTCCAGATAATCACCCCATTTCTCTGTTCCGTTCTCATTCAATCCTACCTGTACCTTATAGTGTACGACGGTATTAACACCGTAATTAGGCTGGGTCCAGGTGAGCTTTACAGTATTGTCCGGAGTTAACTGGATATACTGATCTGCTACAGCCGATGTGTTTACCACAAACTCTGAAGCGGTATGATTCGGGCCGAGTATTGGATTGTCATCGCGATCGGAATCACATGCCGTGAACAGCATGGCGATAGCTGCGAACAACACACTACTCTTAAAATATTTAGTTTTCATAATCACTTATCTTTATTTGATTGTCCGACAATAGAATTAATAGCCTGGGTTCTGTGTCAGGTTCAAGTTTGAGATGACATCACTTGAAGCCAGCGGGAATAGGTTGTATTTGCTATCTACAGCATGCGGTGTACCCACGTTACTGTTCATACCTTTATGAGCCCAGAGGTAATCGCCAGTGGTGAACAGATTGAAGCGAACCAGATCACTGCGGCGATGGCACTCCCATGCCAGCTCACGGGCACGCTCGTCAATGATATCCTGCTTGGTGGGATTGGCAATGGCTGCCACACCGGCACGGGTACGGATGTCGTTGAACTTCGCAATACCATCGCAATTGACGCCACCTACTACCTGACACTCAGCCAGCATCAGATAAACGTCACCTAGACGGAATACCGGGAAGTCGGTGTCGGGGAAAGAGTTCGCACCTACGATCATCGAACCGTCGGCCTTCAGGTTGGTGAACTTTGTAAAGGCATAGCCACTCTTAAAGTCACTGACGTCGATAATATCCTTCGTCTGTCCTTCTGTGAAGAACTTGGCACGCAGGTCAGCATCCTCGAACTTGTTGACGAACTGCGGTGTTACGCGGATACCGCCCCAACCATCACCGCCGAGTCCATAGTCAGCCGGATTCATCTTTCCGCCCACTTGTGCGTTGATAATGTATGTGGTACCACCATAGGCCTGTGTGTTGATGTGATCCTGATATACGCTGAAGATAATCTCGTGACCAATGCCTAGCATCTGATCGTTATCAGCACAGAACATCTTGTAATAATCGTTCTTCGACTCGATCTTGTAGCCTAAGTCGATAATCTTCTGACAGTACTCAGCACACTTGGCATAGTTGGCTGTTCCAGTGTAAACCTGTGCGTTCAGATAAAGTTTAGCCAGAATCATATAAGCAAGGCCTTTACCTGCGCGATATTTCTCAGGATCAGCGGGCAGCAGTTCGGCTGTCTCTTCCATATCCTTCACCAGCCAGTTGAAGAGATTGGAACGACTGATCTGCTCGGGGTTGGCACCGCCCACCTCTGAGTTCTCATCGGTGAAAGGCACATTGCCGAAGAGGTCGATGGCATGCAGATAGCTCAGTCCACGGATGGCACGTGCCTCAGCACGATACTGCTGCATGGCTGCATCATTGGCATTGGAAGCCTTATCGATCCGGCGAATCACCTCATTGCAGATTGAGATCTGATACAAAACGCGGCTGTAGCAGGCGCCGACGAACACATCACTCGATGTCCACTGCAATCCGTGCAGATCCTTAAGTGTCTGGTCGTTCCATCCGATCACGACCTCATCGGTCGTCAGTTCCTGCATGTTGAACAGGGCACGCAGATACTGACCGAAACCACCGTCGATACCTTTGATATCAGGAGCACCGCTGTCGCCGTCGGGTGAACTTACTGACAGTGCAGAATAGCACTTGGCCAGCAACTGATTGTATGCCTCTGTACCTGTCAGTACATTTTCCGGAGTGTCCAGATTCGGATCGATAGGTGTAACGTCCAAATCGCCCACACATGCAGTCAACGACACGGCGGAAGCCAAAGCGAGGCTATATATTCCGTTTTTCTTTATATTGAATTTCATATGATGATCCTCCTATTAGTTAAAAGTTAAAGCTTGCTCCTACGATGAAGTTGCGTGAGCGCGGATACATATTCTTGTCAAGACCATCCTTAACCTCGGGGTCAACACCTTTGTAATTGGTGATGGTAAAGACATTCTGGGCTGTCAGGTGTACGCGGATCCAATCGCAGACGTTGTAAGCCAGTGTCATCTTGTCGAGTTTCAGGAAAGACGCATTCTGCACGTAGTAGTCGCTACGGTATTGTGCCTGTGAGAAGTCACTGTAAGGAGCGGTGGTCACACGGTTGCAGATGAAGTTATTCGTCCACATGTCAGCCTTCATCTCAGTGTTAGAGGCTACATTGTTGTACACGTAGTTGCCAAGGCTTGAGCGGAAAGCAGCGGAGAGAGTCCATTTCTTGTAACTTAGCTCGGTGTTCAGACCGATATTCACGTCGGCATCAGGCTTGTAGTATACATAACGGTCATTGTCTGTGATCTGCCCGTCATGGTTGCGATCCACATACACGCCTTCCAATGGCTTGCCAGCCTCATCGTATACCTGCTGGAATACATAGAATGAGTTGATGGGGTTACCCACCTGCTGGATCTGGATATGGTTACCAACACCACCATTGATGTCACCAACCTCTACACCCAGATAGCTGGGGTCGTCGCTGGCAGTCAGTCGGGTGATCTCGTTCTTGTTGTAGGCGAAGTTCACGCCAATCTCCCAACGCAAGTTCTTCTTCTCAATGGGAACGACATTCACGGCAACCTCAATACCCTTGTTCTCCATATCACCAACATTCTGCAACAGATAGTTGGTCAGGTTGGTACCGGCAGCAACGGGCACCTCGTTGAGCAGATCGTTGGTTTTACGCTTATAGACATCTACGCTACCGTTGATGCGGTTTTTCAGGAAACCGAAGTCAAGACCTACATTGTAGGTTGTTGTTTCCTCCCACTTAATCTGTGCAGCATATCCCTTCGGTGTGATAGGAACGATTGCGCTGTTGCCAAACCAATAGTAAGAACCTCCTTGGTTGGTGTGGTAGGTGGGAATAGAAGGATAGTCACCCTGATTGATGTTCTGCTGACCGGTGATACCGTATCCCAGACGGAGTTTCAGGTTCGACAGCCAGTCGACATCTTTCAGGAATGCTTCCTCATTGATGCGCCATGCCAGAGCTACAGAGGGGAACAGACCCCACTTGTTGTTCTGGAAGCGTGACGTACCGTCGTTACGCAAAGTAGCAGTGAGAAGATAACGATCCATGAGCGTCCAGTTCAGTCGGCCATAGAATGATACCAGATAACTCTCGGTCATGAAGATCGGCTCCTTTACAGCATATTCCAGATTATTACCGTCGTTAGAAAGCTTACGCTCGGTCTTCTTATTGTAGAAGTGCTGCCAAGAGTAACCACCCAAGATGTCAAAGCGGCTGCGCAGTTCTTTCAGCTCACGGGCATAAGCCAGATAGAACTCCAATGTCTGGTCACGACGCATCTGAGTGTACTTCTTCCACTCACCAGTGCCGTTCTGTACTTTGTTATGATAAGAGATCTCACTCTTATAGTCAGTGATATCCCAGCCTGTTGTAGTCGAGTAGTCAAGACCAAGGTTCAGGTTGGCGCGTAGACCTGGCAAGAACTTGAACTTATAGTCGAACTGGGCGTTACCCACGAAACGACGAACATAACTGTCTTTGTTCTGCTGTTCCAACTGAGCTACAGGGTTCAAAGTTGCCATAGAGTTAGGCAGACCGCTGTTCATCCAGTAGTGATAATTGCCGTCCTCATTGTAGACGGGCTTCAGCGGGTTATACTGAATAGCGCTGCCGATAGCACCCTCGTCGGCAAAAGAATTATGGGTAAACACACCTTTACCATTCAGATTGATGGTCAGACGGTCGTCGAGCAGTGTCGGGGTCAGGTTCACTCCAAAAGTCCCACGATTCATGTTGGTGGTCTTCAGAATACCGTCGTTGTTCAGGAATCCGGCACTAACGCGATAAGGCATCTTGAAGTCACTGCCTTTGACATAGCCACCGGTAACGCTGGCATTGATCTCCTCTGTCCAGGCAGTACGGTAGATCTTGTCCTGCCAGTCTGTCTTGGCATTGCCCAGAGCAGCCATGGCGTCAGCATTCCCGCTGTAGTTGGCTACAAAGAAATCCTTAAAGGAGTCTGCGCCAAGCACATCCACCTTCTTGGCAATGGTCTTGAACGAGCCAGTCATGTCAATGTTCACATGAGGCTTGGCACCTGCCTTACCTTTCTTTGTGGTAATGATAATCACACCGTTTGAGGCGCGGCTACCATAGATGGCGGTGGCAGAAGCATCTTTCAGGATAGAGAAGCTCTCGATGTCGTTAGGGTTGATGGTGTTGAGCACATCACCACCAGAGATCTCGGTCGAGCTAATGGGCAGGCCATCGATAACGATCAGAGGGTCGTTTGAGGCGGAGAGTGACGAACCGCCACGGATGCGGATGGTTGAGCCGGCGCCAGGAGCACCGCTGTTGGTCATGATCTGTACACCAGGCGTCTTACCCTGCAACAGGTCAGCCGGTGAAGTTGCAAGACCCTTGTTCAACTGATCGGCCTCAACGGTCATAACAGAACCAGTGGCATCGCTCTTGCGAACGGTACCGTAACCGATAACCACAACATCCTGCAAAACAGTCTGGTCTTCTTTCAGTGTTATAACGAGATTTGGCGCAGCCTTCACCGTAGCGGTCACGAAACCGACATATGAAACGCTGATGTTTGCACCCTGATTAGCCGTCAGTGCGAAATTACCGTCAAAATCGGAAATGGTAGCGGTCTGTGTGCCGTCAACGCGTACCGTAGCGCCGATAATGGGTTCGCCTGTAGCATCTTTCACATGTCCTTTAACCTCGATCTGGGCAAAGGCACTTGCCGATAGGAACAAGCCCAACAAAAGGCTGAGCATCCTAAGCGGGATTTGAATGTTTACCTGCTTCATCATTACATTTAATTAGAGTTAATTGTTTGTATGTTATATTGTTTTAAGCTGTTAAGCTTAGGTCGCTTGATGGTGGTGAACGTTGGGTTCACGGTGCAAAGATAGTCTTCTTTTCAATACGTTATTCTTTTTTTTGTTTAAAAATGTTATTAGGAACGTGCAAACGTTTGCATGCGATGTGTAATAATAATAATAAGGAGTGTGAGAACAATATTAGGAATAATTTCCTATCTTTGCATCATCAACTATCAATAGTTAGAAACCTGATGAAGGATAATACCCCAATGACGATGAAGGATATAGCGCGGGAGTTCGGCATTTCCGTGGCTACCGTTTCGCGTGCACTAAAGGATTCACCTCGTATCAGTGAGGAACGACGGAAGGCCATCCAACAGTACGCTCGGGAACACAACTTCTATCCTAATGCCATAGGAGAGGCTTTGCGCCATAGTCGAATTATGGCGACGAAAATTATCGGGGTAATCGTGCCGGAGTTTACGCACTACTATTTCTCTTCAATCCTGACAGGTATTGAGGAGGCAGCAGCAGCCCGAGGCTATCATATTATGGTGTCGTTGAGTGGTGAGCAGTATGAGCGTGAGGCACGTATTTGTGAAAACTTTCATCGCTATAAGGTATGTGGTGTTATTGTTTCGCAAGCGAAAGATACGAAGAACTATGACCACTATCAGAAATTGCTGGATGCCGGAATCCCCATCGTGTTCTACGATAGAATATGTACGGGCGTGAATGCCAGTCGTGTGGTGGTTGATGACTATATGGGTGCATATAATGCCGTGACGCATCTGATTGAGACTGGCTGTCGGCGTATCGCTTTCTATGGTGGTCCGATGCAGTTGGAGATTTCTAAGAACCGCTATAATGGTTATGTAGATGCGCTGTTGAAGCACGGGTTGACAGTCGATGAAAAGATTATCCGCGTCTGTGATAATCGACCAGATGCTGAAGCACTGACGCCGGAGATTTTGTCGCTTGATAATCCGCCCGATGCTTTCTTTGCTGTCAACGACGATACGGCCATTGGTATACTCTATACTGTAAAACATGCAGGCATCCGTGTGCCAGAGGATATCTCTATATGTGGCTTCACTAACGGACAACGAGCAATCGCCTGTGATCCGATGTTGACAACGGTAGAACAGCGTGGACACCGTGTGGGCGAGGAAGCTGCAGAGATCCTGATGGATAAGGTGGAAGGCTTGATACCAATTGAGAAGGTAGAGAAACGTGTGGTTCGTACTCGCCTGGTTATTAGAGGTACAACGAGGTAATGGCCTTTGGCTAATGACTAAAAACAAAACAACGATATGAAACAAAAACCTGATCTTTCTTTTTGGAAACTGTGGAATCTGAGTTTTGGATTCTTTGGCGTGCAGATTGCCTATGCTCTGCAGAGTGCTAATATCTCACGAATCTTTGCTACGTTGGGTGCAGATCCCCATAACCTCAGCTATTTTTGGATTTTGCCTCCTTTGATGGGGATTCTTGTGCAACCGATTGTCGGAACACTGAGCGATAAGACCTGGACCCGTTACGGCCGACGTATCCCTTATTTATTTGTTGGAGCAGCCTTGGCAGTGCTTGTTATGTGCCTATTACCTAACTCTGGTTCTTTAGGACTTACCATCAGTGCCGCTATGATCTTCGGACTTATCGCCTTGATGTTTCTCGATACCAGCATCAATATGGCAATGCAACCGTTTAAGATGTTGGTTGGAGACATGGTCAATGAGAAGCAGAAAGCCAAAGCTTATTCTATACAATCATTCCTCTGCAATGCGGGTTCAGTAGTGGGATATGTCTTCCCGTTCGTATTTACGTTTATTGGTATCAGCAATGTTGCCGAGAGGGGTGTTGTGCCCGATTCGGTTATCTGGTCGTTCTATATTGGTGCCGCCATTCTGATTCTTTGTGTCATTTATACGACGTCAAAGGTGAAAGAATGGAATCCCAAGGAATATACAGAATATAACCCTGTCTCAGAAGAGAAAGAGGGTGGTGCCAATTGGATCATGCTATTGAGAAATGCTCCCTCTACCTTCTGGAAGGTTGGACTGGTGCAGTTCTTCTCTTGGGCCGCTATGCTTTATATGTGGAATTATACCACCGGTGCTATCGCTGAGGTGGTTTGGAATACAACTGATCCTGCCAGTGAGGCCTTCCAGGAGGCTGGTAACTGGGTGGGCATCCTCTTCGCTGTGCAGGCTGTGGGTTCTGTCATTTGGGCTGCCCTGCTCCCGCAGTTCAAAAATACGAAGTTTGCTTATTCCGTAAGTCTGATTATTGGAGCCATTGGCTTTATGATGGTACCATATATCCACAATCAGTATTTGCAGTTTATTCCCTTCCTAATGATTGGTTGCGCTTGGGCAGCCATGCTTGCTATGCCGTTTACCTTCGTGACGAATGCTCTTCAGGGATATGGACATATGGGAGCCTATTTGGGACTATTTAATGGCACTATCTGTATTCCGCAGATTGTTGCAGCCCTCTTAGGAGGCGTCATTCTGTCGTCAGTGGGTAGTCATCAGTCTACGATGATGATTGTGGCAGGCATCAGTTTCATCATTGGCTCTGCCTGTGTCACGATTATTAAGAGCGAGAGATAGTTTACAACAATAGCAGTCCGGCAAAGCCAGCATAGCAGATCATGCGGATGGGGTTGATCTTCATATAGCCAGTGCCGAAAGCGGTGGCGATGAAGAGGGCAATGCTGACAAAGAACTGCCATGGGTTTTCTGTTGGTGTAGAGAAGTTTTCCGCATTGCACAAAAGTAAGGTGGCTGCAGCCAGTAGTCCGACAACGGCAGGACGTAGACCTTTGAAAACCGATTGTACCACCGGGGTACTCATGTATCTCATGCACAATTTGCTGATAAGAATCATTAGAATCAGTGAGGGCAGCACAAGGGCGAAAGTGGCAGTGACAGAGCCGAGTATGGCTGTCATGTCGCCGTAGCCAGCATTGTGGATGGCGGTGTAGCCGCAATAAGTGGCTGAATTGATGCCGATGGGACCGGGTGTCATCTGCGAGATAGCAACGATATCGGTAAATTCTGCGGTGGAGAGCCAGTGATAATGTTCCACTGTCTCATGTTGGATTAGCGACAGCATCCCATATCCCCCTCCAAATCCGAAGAGCCCGATTTCGAAGAATGTGATAAATAAATATAGGAATATCATATTGTCTTATTTAGCTCATCACAGAGATATAGGGGTACAGAACTTTTTATTTCTGTGTTTCTGTATCTTTGTGTGTAATGGTTCCATATATATATCCAACTATACCTGCAACGATGATAATATAGATAGGTGACACGCCGAGTGCCCAGATGGCGAGTGCACATACGATGGGAATCCAGATGGTGTACCTGTTGAGTTTGGCACGCTGACCTAAGCGGAATGTGGGCACAGCTATGAGGGCCACCACCGCAGGACGGATACCTCGAAAAATAGCAGCTACGACAGGATTGTCTTTAAACTGACTGAAAAACATGGCAATAGCAAGGATGATGAGAAACGAGGGTAGGGCTGTACCGATAGTGGTGGCGATGGCCCCTTTCGTCTTGCGCAGTTTATAGCCGATGAAGGTAGCGATGTTGATGGCGAAGACACCAGGACAACTCTGTGCGATAGCAATCAGGTCAAGCATCTCGTCGTGGGATACCCATTGTTTCTTGTTTACCACCTCTTCCTCAATCAAAGGAATCATGGCATATCCACCACCAAGGGTGAATATGCCAATCTTAAAGAAGGTCTTAAAGGAATTCCAATAGATATTCACTTACTTCTCCTTTTTTACCTTTTCCTCAATCCACTTACGTGCATTGACGAAGGCCTCAATCCAAGGCGTTATTTCGTCATTCTTGCGGTCTGCAGGGTACCAGGCGCACTGCCATGGGAAGATAGCACGCTCTGGGTG
>Ga0265299_10002226_pt1 | contig 20272 bp, 19 predicted proteins | sample AusTroGonzalo_MG_4_FD_193485 | JGI IMG/M metagenome (GOLD analysis project Ga0265299, IMG submission 193485) | Bovine rumen microbial communities from tropical cattle in Woodstock, Queensland, Australia - Gonzalo_02 | ecosystem: Host-associated > Mammals > Digestive system > Stomach > Rumen ... | reverse complement strand
CATTTCGAAGTCGTAACGGGTGGTGAAGACCTCCATGCGGCGGGCGTCGATCATCGGGACGATTTGCACGGGTTCCGATGAGGTTCCAGCCCATAACCCTTTGGCACCCTGCGCGATGCCTTCCAACGTGCCGATGGCCATCACGGGGATGCCCGCTGTGTAGGCGATGCCTTTGGCGGTGGAGACACCGATGCGCAACCCCGTGTAGGAGCCGGGTCCGATGCTCACCGCCACGCCGTTCACCTCTTTCAGGGTTACGACCGCCTGCTTCAATACCTCGTCAATGAACGGTAACAGGTTCTTGGCGTGGTTGTTGCCACCGGCCTCCTCTTTCAGCCCGATGATTTCCGCATCTCGCGACAACGCCACGGAACATACGTCGGTGGCGGTTTCGATGTGTAATATTGTTGGGTTCATATTCGTTGTTTCATTCATTCATTTCATTCATTCAATCCCAGGGCTCGGCTACGCCTCACCCTGGGTTGACATAGTGTCGGGCTTTCAGCCCTCTCAAGGAAGATGTTCAAATATATGTTCCTCGATTGTAACTATAGCCCGTTGCCTATTGCCTGTTGCCTATTGCCTGTTGCCTATTGCCTTATAAATCAATTCGTGCGCCTTCAACCGTATTCCGCTCTTGGCCAGTTTGTTGGGCTCGGCGTCGGGGCAGACGCGGTTGGAGAGGAATACGAAGATGAGCTCCTCTTTCGGGTCGCACCAGACGACCGTGCCGGTGAAGCCCTGGTGGCCGAAGGTGCGGGTGGAGGCACTGGAGGGCAAGATGGAGGATTCGCCGCTGGCTTTCGGAGTATGGAAACCGCAACCCCGCACCTGACAGTTGTGCAGCTGGTGCATCTTCGTGAATTCCGCCACGGTACTCTCTGACAGATAGCGCGTTCCCTCATAAACACCGCCGTTTTGCAGCATCAGGAAGATGGTTCCGATTTCCTCCGCTGTGGAGAACAAACCCGCATTGCCGGCGTTGCCTTTCATCAGCGCAGAGGTCTGATCATGTACATATCCTTGAACCAGCTGCTTGCGGAAAGTCTCGTCCTTTTCCGTCGGGGCGATCTCCTGCTTGTGGAAACCGTGCCGCAGCGGCATGAAGGAGGTGTGCGACAATCCCATCGGTTGGTAGAAGGTCTCGTTCAGGAACTGCTCTATCGGCAGCATGGTAACATTCTCCACCATATCTTTGAGCAACAGGAAGTTAAGGTCGCTGTATTCGTACTTCTTCTCCTTCAGTTTGCAGTGCGCCACCTTATAACGGATCGTGTCGGGGTAGTCGTTGCGCAGATAGAGATGGTCGGCCACCTGTATGCTGAAGTTGTCCGTCTTGTTGGTGCGAAGGTATCTCTCGTTGCCTTGGATGGATTTGTAGAACGGAATAAACGCCGGCAAACCCGACGTGTGGGTGAGCAGTTCTTCAAGGGTGATATTCGCTTTGTCGGTACCGGACAGGTAGGGCAGATATTTGCCGATTCGGTCAGTGAGGTGAATTTCGTGGTTATCGTATAACTTCATGACTGCCAGCGTGGTAGCGGCTACTTTGGTCAGCGACGCAATGTCGTACATCGTCTGCGGGGTCACTTTGTCCGGGCTGCTGTAGTCGAGGTGGCCGAAAGCCTTGTGGTAAACGGGTTTTCCGTGGTGCAGGGCGATCACCTCGCAGCCGGGGTAAATGTGGTTTTGGATGCCGTCTTGAAGCATTTGGTCGAGTTGTCGGGTGATGTTATCGGGCAAAACGGAGAAGTTCTCGACCGATTTGCTCATCAGGATACCGCTGCCGGCGGGGTATTCGTTGATGCTGACAGGTAGCGTGCCCTCGCAGACGATCTGTCCGAAGCAGGCTTTCATGGCCGCCGCAACCGTGGTAGGGGTGAACTGGTAGGCATCGATCACTGCACGATAATGGCTTAGTGAGTCGAAAGAATTGAGCGCGTAGGGATTTCCTAAGTGGATGAGTATCACCTTTTTCTCTTTGGCCAAACGGTTCAGAAGCCGTACGGAAGACATCTCAATGCCGTAGCCGGAGCCTCCTAATTGGTTTGATCCACCAAAAGCGACGATAATCTGCTTGTAAGGGGCTAGTTTGGTCAGGATGTTCGCTTGTTCTTTCGAAGAAATCTTCTTGTCCATGTAGAAATACGGCAGATTATACTCCTTCACAATCTTTTTGTATTCATCTTGGTATGCTTTCCGGTCCACGCACAGGAAAGCCGTGTTTTCGGCGGTTTTGGCGTTCAGCGGCAGGATGTCGTCCTCGTTTTTCAGCAGGGTGAGGGCTTTTTCCTCAATTTGACGGTTGACCCACGAGGCTTCCGAACGGTTCATCCATTTGTAGATTTCCGCACAGTTGCTGGAGGAGAATTCCCTGATGCCTCGGCTCTGTTTGAATTGCAGCACGCGCAGGCACCGTTCGTTGATGAGTTCTTCTGTGAGAACGCCTTCTTCCACTGCTTTTTTGATGGCAGCTATCACAGAATCGGTTTCCCCGGGCAGCAGCAGGATGTCCGTACCGGCGAGCAAGGCTCTGATTTCCACATCGCCCTCGAAGCGGTTTTGGTTGCGCACGCCTTTCATTTCCATGCCGTCGGTGATAATCAAGCCGTTATATCCCAATTCCTTTTTGAGCAGGTTGGTGACGATGGCATACGACAGCGAAGATACCGACTTGGTTGTGGAGTCCAAAGCGGGGATGTTGAGATGACCGACCATCACCATGTCTGGGTTTTCGTTAATGAGTTTGCGGTAGGGGTAGAGTTCCATCTCGTCGAGGTCGATGCGGCTTTTGCGGATGGTGGGCAGGGCGAGGTGGGAATCGCTTTCCGTGTCGCCGTGACCGGGGAAGTGCTTGATGGAGGTCACGATGCCGCCATCCTGCATCCCGTGCATGTAGAGGGAGGCTTTGCGGCTCACCTTGTCGCGGTTTTCGCCGAAGGAGCGGCTGTTGATCACGGGGTTGCGGCTGTTGTTGTTGATGTCGATGCAGGGGGCGAAATTGAGGTTGATGCCCACGGTCTTGCACTGTTCGGCCACCTCGAGCCCCATCTGGTAAATCAGGGAGTCGTTCTCTTCGGAAAGGGCGCCGAGGGTCATTTGTCGCGGGAAACATACGCAGCTGTCAAGGCGCATGGCGGGTCCCCATTCGCCGTCGATGGCCACAAAGAGCGGGATCTTACTGACCGCCTGAAGCCTGTGGGTGAGTCTGGCTTCCTTGACGGGCGATCCTTTGAAGAAGCACACACCGCCGGGCTGGATACGGGCGACTTTCTCAACGAGTTCCTTGTTATATTGTTCGTTTTCGGTGGAACTAACCCGGATGATCAGCAGTTGGGCGATTTTTTCCTCCAGGGTCATCTGGTCCAACAGGTTGAGGTTGGGGTCGGGGGTTTGCAGGCCGGAAGAGAGCGTCAGCAAAAGTAATGCGAAAAAGAGGACACTATATCGAAAAAAAGGTTTCATAACATACGGCTAATGGAGCGGCAAAAATACAAAAAAAGCGGCAAAACCGTAAAGTGATAAACAGTTCATGCACTACCTGTGGCTGTTCCCGCCATACCCGCTAAACCTTAACATAACCCAAATTTAATACATTAATAGACATCTTTTTGAAGCCACGGGAAAAACGGAAGGTTCCCGCCAAATTGCCAGACAGCGTGGTGGAGTCGAAGGCGAGCCAATCCGCATCGCTTTTCACATTTCCCCACGGGTCGAAGTGCAGGTTGCGGATAACCTGCTGGTTACTGTTCGTGATATGGGTGTAGCTGCCGAGGCGGTCGGGGTGTACATAGTACATGCTGTCCACACCGTTGCGGCGCACGCAAATGGCGGCGAGGCCAGTGGTATAGGACATAAATCTCCACGTATCTCGCGTATCTGCACGTATAACCTCATCGGGTTTTTCTGCGGGTTGGGAACAATATGGTCTGTGACGGTTCATCGTTTATGGGCGCAAATACGAAAACTGGTGTTCTCATACTGTTTGAAATTTTGGGGTATTATAAAAAGAATTAATATTGATTGAAATCTTTTAATAGTAATGATTATGTTATTTTTTTATAGTGTGTTTGTTTTTTAATAGATCAGGAAATGGTACAAAAAGGATATAATCATTGTATCTTTCATACGGAATAATACGCTCAACATCATTTGTTACCGAAAGTATATACGTCATACAAATTATTTGACCTGAAATCAATGCGATTTCATAATAACTAGGGATAATTCCGTTGATGATAGAATTAATCTTCGAACAACATTCCACGTCGGTAAGCGTAAATTCCAATTCCGTGCCTTTTCTATAATAGTAGAATTTTGCGCTTTCTTTATCGTAATATGCAACTGTCTGGTAATCATATACTAAACATTTTATCAACAGTGACAAAGGGTAAATTGTCAGATAACCATATGACAACAGTATCATGAGACCACTAAAAATCAAAAAAGACAAGGATACCGAAGAATCCAATGATGGGAGAAAATACTCGAACAAGTAATATGTGATTAATATGGCAACCATCAAAGGTAATGCCAAATTCACGGCGATCCTACCGTATAATAATGTCTTTTTCATGCTAATAGTAGTATTGAGGAGAATTCATTCTTCTTAATTCATTATCTAAAGCCTTGTAATAGTCTATAAACCAATGGACACCTTGTTTATACATGTCTAATGTAAAACTTGCCGTTGCTCCAATTGGCCCAAGAAGACCCAATCCAACAGATGTTAAATCATAGATGTTTTCTGCGGAAACAGTACGATTTTCATATATGTCTGCAGAAATTTCGTATAGCTGTACTCCCGAAAGAATATATGACCCGTACTTGAATTTGTTGGCGATTTTCTCATTGGATATCTCATAAGATGCAATAGTAGCCCCATTCCCCACAGTACTTTTCAATATGATCAAATCGGGATTAAGATTGGAATGATTTGAAAGACTTTCCACGTCTTTTTCCACCGGCACCTCACGCGTATGCCATTGGATGTACTCTTTGTAAGGGCCAAATGTGCCACTAAAGGTCTGATTTGCGAAGGTGAGATTGTAAGTTCCCCCTGCACCCACGGCCGTCCAGTAGTATTCCGTACGGTATGTTGTGCCATCGGCATCAGTCATCATGTCTGGTTCGTAGAAACTATAGACGTATGGGTTCTGTAAATTAATGACGTTTTGGTAGTCAATATAATGCGGAGGTGCGTTATAGAACAGATAATCAGAGTGGAAGTAACCGTCAGCTTTCACATTGCCGTTGATATGGTCATTGAGCCAACTCACACCCTCTGTGGTTATACGGGCAGGAAGCGTAAGGAAAGTGCAAACGCCGTATAGAAAATCTGCAAGAAAACTCTCTCCGCTCGGGTCCGTGTATTGCAACGGGTTGTTCAGACAATACGAATATCGGTTGTAGCTCTGCGTACGTTCCGGTGCCTGCACGAAGTTGTCGGGGGAGAAGAAGCGGGCAATCACCGGATCGTACAAGCGGCCGTTCATGTTGATGATTTTCAGGTCGGCGTAGTGCTCGTGGCCGGTGAAACCGTGTGTCTCCGCGTATCGCGCGTATCTCACGTATCTCACGAATATTTCCACTGGGCTGTAAGTTCGGGTCAAGGTCATCATAGATAAATCATTAGTCCAAAATTCTTTTCATTGCTATTTTGTTCTGGTTGATAATTATTCAAATTGTCTGGGCGGCTTTCTCTTTCAATTCTCCTTGCATTTCGAACGGATTTTGAGAAGTGTTTTCTTTAACTGGATAAGATATTTGTTCTGGTGCTTGTACCGCCATTTTTCCTGTTGTCGTGTGTCTTCAATATCAAAACAATAAAGAAGATTATCCGTTGCCAAGCTATAATATTCATTGTCTGTAGATAGCTCGACATAATAGCTGATGATCAGCGGCATACAAAATTCTTTAGGAACATGTACAATGTTATCGGTCAAAGACCATATTTTTTTCTTAATCCTGTGAGGCAAAACTATCGAACAAACCGTGTAAGCGTAGTCTCTGGTTTCATTAATTTCATGTGGCTGATCTAATTGCACTCCTTCTTTAATCAGCAGTGTATCAGACATAGCCCCTATAGAATATATGCTATATTTTAAACCTTCACCCTCATTTAACAGAATGACACGCATACAATCCCCGGCGTTATTGAAACGCAGATTCTTTTCATCCATAGTCATATATGTAAGGGTTTGCATTTGGGCTATAAATCTGTACGCTGTGTCATTCTCCAATAATATTCGGTCGTAAAACAAAGGTGTGTCGGGATAGTCAAAAGTGTCTTTCCCCGTAATGCATAATGTGTCGTGGAAATACAGTTTTTTCTCAACGACTTGACAATTGCATCGCTGCTGGGCAGAACAAAGACCTGCTGACAATAGCATTAACAAAAACAAGATAGTTGACTTCATAACTTTTCTATTTTTTTACGTTAGTAAAAATAAATATCTCGTTTTGTGACAATATCAATTCTATCATTCTTTCTTCTATACTTTCTTTCGGCACACTGTTAAGATTCTGATTTTTTTCTATGCTATTCATCTTCAACTTTGTATTTTTTCAACCGTTTGAGCACCTCTTTTTCGGACAATATAAATACATTTTTCGGAATTATTCTATTGTTGGGAAATATTTTCTGAGCAACACCGTATCTGCCAATAATCCAACATATTCCTCGTTACTATCTTTTTCGTGTAAACTGAGGCTGGGTGACAAAGAATATATGCACTTATCGTCCGCACCATAATAATATTTTGCATAAACACTTCTTACTCGATAAACACTATCCAAATGTACCCACAACATCGGATAGGATTTGAAAATGCTCATTAGGAAAGCAGGCCTCTTTGTATATGTTAGCGTTACGTTCTTCCCGATGTCGTTCATACTTATATTATTTGCTTTGCAACAATAATTCGTGCTCTGATAGATACTGTCTATAATATGAACAATGTTCGTTTCATTAGTCATTTTAATGTCAGAAACATCACGCGGGTGCCTGCACGTCAGATCATGACAGCCAAGGTTGCTACTAAATTCGTATGGCCACCCCAGCACCAAGAAAACACTGTCTAATGGCATTCCGACATATACTTTTTCTATATCGGTATATTGTATTCCTTTCCTATTGGAATGGAAGCCCTTGCGAAAAGACGTCCCAATAATGAGCAAACACAATGTCAACACAATAAAACTGACTATGAGTGTTTTTTTTGTGGTATTCATATTATAATTTTATTAAACGTGCTAATAGAAACAGCATATCCCATGAACTATCTGATAATTGATTTTGAGACATCCAACCATAAGTGTAGTTAACTCCATACACAAAATTAGACCTGATATTTGCCAAATGGGCTGAAAAATTAACCATTGTCGGATTCAAAAATTCAACATCGCCTCCTGGTAACACTTTAATTCGCCCCCATTCAGGAACCTTAAAAACAAAATCGCGAGTTTTGGAAGTGGCTACACCATCAACAGGCACTTTGATATATTTGTTAGGAAGCACATAGTTCTTTGTCCCATAGCTCCCATCTTCAGGTTTATAATAGACCTTGTATTTATCGTTATTTACTACTCTTGCATCAGAAGGTGTCAAGCAATCTTCGTAAGCAACTGTGTTATCTATACTTGCGATAAGATTTTCTGGCAAATCAAATTGTTTTGCATTACCACTCCAAAAACATCGATTATTTAAAACAGCATCAAAACCTCCTATAACACCTGAGGTTAAACCACCTACAAGACCACTTATAGCACTCGTTTTTACTCCTTTCAGTAGTCCATCACCAAAACTACTTCCCTGTAACCAAGCATTCCCTGTTGATGTAATCAAACCATTTGTTGCAGCAGAAGCAGCACCGACAGACGCACTTGCCAGAAAACCTGTAACTGTTGCAGAACTTGTTCCACAAAAGCCAGCACTAAAACCAACTCCTGCAAATGCTGTACTGATACCTGCTCCAACCCCAGCACTAAGAGCCCCTGCAACAGCACCTATTCCAAAATAGGCAAGCCCTTGCCAGCAATTTTCTATATTATTTGCATTTAGAACCACATTCAAAAACCCACCTATGGCGGCACCAACAATAAGATGCCAAAACTCTCCGCTCGGATCAGTGTATTGCAGCGGGTTATTCAAACAATACGAATACCGGTTGTAGCTCTGCGTGAACCCTGGTGCTTGCACGAAGTTGTCGGGGGAGAAGAAGCGGGCAATCACGGGGTCGTATAATCGGCCGTTCATGTTGATGATTTTCAGGTCGGCGTAGTGCTCGTGGCCGGTGAAGCCTCGGAAAAAACGGATAGTGCCTGCCAAAAAGCCGGACAGCGTGGTGGTGTCAAACGTGCGCCAGTCGGTGTCGGTCTTCACATTGCCCCACGGGTCGAAATGGAGATTGCGGGCTACCTGTTTGTTGGCATTGGTGATGTGCGTGTAGCTGCCCAAACGGTCGGGATGGACATAGTACATGCTATCCACACCGTTGCGGTGCACGCAGATGGCGGCGAGGCCGTTTATCTCCGCGTATCGCACGGATCTGCACGTATATTTTGTCAAGCTATATGTCTGGTTCGAGAACATTTTTCTTTGACGATGTGAAAGTAAGGGGACCTCTATTTTTTCATTTCCGCACCACATCTTACCAGCATCCTTCGTTCTGTGTTAATTGAAACATGTTAAAATTTATTGATATATGTATCGGTATTTGTCTCTTTCCAATTCATCTTTCGTCAAAACCACTTTAATAAAAAGTTTTTCTTTTGAAATTTCACACATGGAATATTGTCTCACTACTGTATCCTCAATAAAAAACAATGTAATGATTTGTTTTTTGTTTGGAATGATCGGTTTGTTTTTAGTTCCATTTAAAATATATGAATCTGACTTGTTAGATTCAATATAAGCCAACATGTCTATTGAGTTTAAAACAGGAAATGTATCACATTCATCGACACTCACATTGACCCATACAGGTTTGGCAGAATGATTTATTATTGTCATTCTTGCTTTTGGCGGATCATATGTACACGCAAGCAATAATAAACATAAAACGAGAAAACAAAAAAAATTCTTCATTTGACTATGAAATATTTAATGTATTATATTTGCTGATAATAAACGTAAATAATTGAACCAACTAATATTTTGTGATGGCCAAGAATTAATAAGACTGTTTGCTCCAAAATAATTTTGAGATAAATAATTTGCCCAAGTTTCTGTCCAAAACAAATCATGGCTCCATCCATTAATTCCGTCAAACGACGCACTTATAAAACTTTCCTTCGCTATTATGGAATAATATGCAACCAAACCCACTTTCCGAGCTTGAAGTATATGACCAAATTCGTGCTGCAATAGTTGTTTCGTGTATAAAGAACGACTATCCATAGAATATTGTCCCTTAGATAATATAATTCCTCTTCCTGGGAGTGTTGCAGCAGATCCTTCCGGTATATTAGCTTCGTATAAATTGACACCTTCAAATTTTCCAACATATTTACCAGTTACTGTCTTTTCTCCTATAGGCTTACCTATCGCACCATAATTGTCTGATAAATCAAAAGATGCTGTCCCTGTCCAAAAATTTGTTCCTTTATATAAAGCATCAATTCCTCCAATTATTCCACCTGTTAAACTGCCTATAAATATACCTATTCCTCCTTGTGTTATTCCATTTATTAATCCTTTACTAAAGGAGTTTCCTGAAATCCATGAATTTCCTGAGCTTGTAATAAAACTACCAATAAAACCAGATGCAGCACCAGATGCAGCACCAGAAAGAAAACCCGTTGCAGAAACACCTGCTGTAGTTCCTGTAAAGCCAGCGATAAAACTTCCTCCTGCAAAAGCAGTACTAATTCCAGCTCCAATCCCTGCACTAAGAGCTCCTGCAACAGCACCTATTCCAAAATAGGCAAGTCCTTGCCAGCAATTTTCTATATTATTTGCATTTAATACCACATTCAAAAAACCACCTATGGCGGCACCAACAATAAGATGCCAAAACTCCCCGCTCGGATCCGTGTATTGCAGCGGGTTGTTCAAACAATACGAATACCGATTGTAGCTCTGCGTGAAGTCAGGCACCTGCACAAAATTGTCGGGCGAGAAGAAGCGGGCTATCACGGGGTCGTACAAGCGACCGTTCATGTTGATGATTTTCAGATCCGCGTAGTGCTCGTGGCCGGTGAAGCCCCGGGAAAAACGGAAAGAACCCGCCAAATTGTCTGACAGCGTGGTGGAGTCGAAGGTGAGCCAGTTGGCATCGTTTTTCACATTGCCCCACGGGTCGAAGTGGAGATTGCGGATCACCCGCTTGCTGCTGTCGGTGATGTGCGTGTAGCTGCTCAAGCGGTCGGGATGGACGTAGTACATGCTATCGACACCGTTGCGGCGCACGCAAATGGCGGCGAGACCGGTCACGCCATAGATGTAGTTGTAATGGGTGGTCACGCCGTTGGCTTCCACCTCCTTCTCGTAATTTGGGCTTATGTAGTAGCGGGTGTACAAGGGATGTCCATTTTCTTTGAACACCGCCTTCACCCGCTGGTTGTCGGCTCCGTATTCTAACAGGATTTCCACATCGCCCTCTGCTATGCGTATTGGCTGGTTGAAGACATTGTAGTCGGATTCGCAATCGGCGGAGGAGATGGCATTGGGAAAGTTGGTTGAGGGAGTCACTTCCGTTACTGCGTGGGGTTTATTGCTGTCGTAGCGGTACGTTCCCGCCAAGGTGTTGCTCAGGATGTTGCCTTGGAGGTCATACGTGGTGGTGAAAGACCTCGGTCTGCTGCTTCCGTTGTCCTGCACGAAGGAGGTCAGTCGGTCCATGTTGTCATATTGAAAAGTTTCGTGCTGGCTGTTCTTTTGGGTGCGCTGGATGAGCCGCCCCTTGTTGTCGTATGTGTAGCGGAAGTTCTGGATGGTGGAATCCACCGTGTATATTTCGTCGTCAATGAAATCGTTCAGGTTGTCTAAAGGCATGATACCTAAAGGTTCTATAGGTGGTTGGACTGGTGTCAAGCCAATCATATTTCCTGTGTTAATACGAGTCAGCAATCCTGCCGGATTATATTCGTATTCGGTAGCCGTGCCGTTTCCAAACCTACAGTTCAGCGGTTGTCCGTACAGGTTGTAATCCTTGATATAGTATATCAGGCTGCTGTTACTGCCTTGGTCAATCTGTGAAAGCCGCCCCTTTCCGTTATAGGTGAAACGGGTGGTGAAACCGTCTGGATAGGTCAGCGTGGCAAGTTGCCCGTAGTTGTTGTAAGCGTAGGATTCGGAGTAAGGCGTGTTGTCAATATAGCGGATGTGCTGGGCGAATCGGGAGATGGTATCGTAGGTGTATTGTTCAGCACTTACACCGTCCACTGCCACATAGAACAGTTTACCCACACCTTTGTTGAGATGGTCATGATAGTCGTAGTAATAACGCATGTCTTTGATAACGCCTAAACTGTCAATATATTGTTTTTGAGCAATTCTTCCCAATTTGTCGTAGCTCATTTTCGTGGTGTCCCCCTTGGAGTTCACCTGTCTGACCATTTCCCCGTAGGCATTGTAAACATAAATTGTCGTGCCTGCGTCAGGATCCTGAAGACGAATCCGATTTCCGCGCTGATCCGAAACGATGATGGTCGCGTTGCCATTAGCAGATACGGACGTATTGAGAACAGCTTTCCCGTTAAGCATCGTTGGTGTATAGGTATATTGTATATCTCCACCTTCATCTGAAATTGAAGTGGTGCGCCCGGCAGCGTCCCGAGTGCTGGTTGAAGTTGCATTGCGAAGATGGTCCCTCACGGTTTTAGTTCGACTCTGGTATGTGTACTCGAGCTCAAGGTACGTATCCCATTCCCACTCAATTCGCCCGCAGTTATCATACTGCCACGTGTGCCAAAGTTTGTTTTCATCGGCGGTGCCACGCTTATATGGCTTCGACACCTTTTCAACATATCCTTTGTTGTTATATCGGATATCCGAATAGTATCCATTATTACGGGTGCAAATGGTTCGCCCTAACAAATCATAATACTCCTCAATAGGGAAAGAATTTCCTGAAACAATAGTTTTTTTATAATAACGGGCATTGGGGATTTCTGTATCTGAGTACCACTTATATATGATAGAGTCGCTGTTACCGTCAGGATAGTGTACGGATATGAGTTTGCCGAAAGCATCGTAGCGATATGTGGTAATGAGATTGTTTTGGTCTATGGTACTGAGAGGAAGTCCTGTGCGCGGATCATTTAACACACTTGTAACGTGGTTCAGGGCATTAATTTCAGTGACACAAAACCGCCCGGTAGCATCAAACAACCAGTTGGTTTCACGATTTTCGCAACCAGTAGCTGATACAGTCTGCTTTTTCACATTCCCAAAAACATCAAAGACATTGTTGGTGACAGTATTGATTATGGTGTCACATAACGTACAGGAAGATTGTAGTTTACCATCTGGTAAATAAGAGAAATATTGTTTCTTTGTGAAATAAGTGGAGGAGTTACCCCAATAGGAATAAGAAGCGATGGAGTCCATCCGGGTCATAAACGCACCGTTGGACAAATTGGCTGTGGCAAGACGGTATTGTACAGAATCTTTGGTGAGATAATTGGCATCGTTGATGTCTTTTGTGACAGTGGAGGATCCTGTAGGCAGACCTTCAGAGTTTAGAGTGATTCGCTGGATGGTCATTGTGTTCGTTAACAAGTCACTGCTAACACTGCTGGATATATATGGTTTCCTTCTGTTGTAGGAGAGGTATCGGACAGCAGGGGTGTAAACATCCGAATTGACGACAGAACACCCTATTTTAGTGGTTTTTCTGATAGGCATAAGCACATCCTGCCAATCATAGTTGCTTAAGACATTGGCAAAGCGGGTTGTGTCGGTGACATTCATGACCGAATCTTTACGGATAATAGTAGAGAATCCCATGACTGAATGTCTTCTGAAACTGTATTGGGGATCTTTAAATTGATATTGATGGGCATATTGTCGATTGGGCTGGTCGCCGGAGGTGCGCATGGTTTTGACCACGTCAAAATAATATGGAAGGGATTGGATATGAGAAGCATATTTATAGTAGTATCCATGAACGCACTGTTGCTCCCATTGCGTGTAAAAACCATCTCCTGTCGTTATTTTAGTCACTTGAGGACGAGTCTTGTTCTCGTTAAACTCATACAATGTTAGCTGGTCAACGACATTACATTGTTTTGCAATCAAAAAATCTATTTTCATATCTGAATTATAATTGCCAATAGTTAGATTGAACAAATCGGAAAGAGGATAATTTAAGTACCCATAAGTGGCCTTTGTTGGCATTATATAAGGGTGAAGTAACCATTGATTATTGAAAAAGAGCTGTATTGAATCATTATAAAAACCTCTTCCCAGATATACCACCGCTTTTAGCCCATTTGGCTTTTTACAAAACGACACGATGTCGTCTAATCCATCGTTATTAATGTCAACGACTATTGGAGAAATAGTATCACTGATAAGAGATTGAGATAAAGGAACATGTTCAATAAAAGCCCTGCCGTTTCCTAAAGCACATGCATAATGATGAAATTCTATTTGGTACAAATAATCGGAAATACCGTCGCCATTGAAATCTCCGAAGGAAAGAGGTTTCTCAGAAAAGGGCAAGGCATCTCCAACGCACTCTATCTGCATTGTTTCAAGATTATACTTGTAAACATTCAATGTGTTATTTTTAATCATCACGAATTCGGTTTGTCCATCCCCGTCAAAATCTATCAAATCAAATGTTCCACCAGAATGATTGAGGGTCAATTCTGCATGAACATGAAAACTATGCAGTACAACTTTGTTATGATTGTAACAGATCAAGATTTGGTGTGATCCATTATTACAGAAATCACCTGCAAGGACAGCTTTTACACTATCTACACCGAACAAGTGAAGTAAGGCGACCTCGTCCAAGCTTTGGATCAAAGCTGTGATTTGGAGTTCCCTATCGGAACTATTAAAAAAAGTAGTAATAACTTCGCTAAATCCATCGCCATTGACATCTGCTGGAACAGCTGATTGAATTTGCGGATAATGCGACTGAGCGTCCGAAAAAATCTCCTGAAAAGTGTTGTTTTGGTTTATTAAGACCCTCCGCTTTACGTTATTATATTCAACGATGTCAGAGAGTCCATCCCCGTTAAAATCAAGAGCAAAATGTGCATGAGTGTTGTTGAATACCATATTAGGCACAGTGAATGTCGAAGTATTAGGTGTACCGACCGTTAGTGTATTCCATTCCACTACCGTCGGGTTTAGCTCCGAACTGTCAGAAGCCATTAGCTTAACATCTGTCAGTCGTTTGGGAAACTCTTCAGAATAGGAAAACAGGTATTGTCGTACCAGCTCATAACTCGAACCGTTTTTGTACTCCACGGTTATCGTTCGCAATAGTTTAGTCTGCGGAATCTCATGGCCCGCCACAAACGTGGAGCCGATATGCGTATAAGTGTCGTATGTGAAAGTCACCCGTGCGTATGGGGACAACCCCGCTGCCGTATTGCCTGTATAGTCAATATGGTCGATCCACACCTCGCTACCGCTATAGCCGTATGTGAACGTCATGTAGTTGCCGTTCATGTCCGTAATCTTGTTGACATACCAGCTATAGACACTGTTTCCCAACCGTTGTCTCGAATCAGAACTTCTGCCGTACTCTGCCACACTGCCGTCATCGCGATAGACCAAGAAGTATTCGGGACCGTTTCCTATCGTTCCGTAAGAGTAGATTTTAGAAAAATCCTCAAATTCAGGATGATAAAGGATCCCATTTAATCCATAAAGAGTAGGGTCGTTGCACACCAATCTGTTCCCGTCCAATGCAAAACGATCCGAGTAATTCAATGCCACAGAAGATGAGCGTAAATCCAAAAAAGTGTTCTGCCCCACACGGGTGATGGCGGAAAGGCCGCCCAAATCCCACTGGCTGCCCAAAATTCCCATATTGGCCATACTGTTATACACCACAATCAAGCTCGGTTGCACACCTTGTGTCCCCGGTACAACTTCAATGGGTATATTATATGTGGCTGCACCCATGGAGGTTACATCCGCGCTGCCTGGTATACTGCCCACGGGCAAAGAAGTGTTCTGTGCATACGAAGTGGCAATTATGAGATTGATTGCCATAAATAGACTGATTACTAATGTTTTATGTTGTGTTTTCATAATATTGGTTATTGCTTGATGATTTTCCATGTGTCTGTTTTCCCATCCAACGAGAGTGTAATCAGATATACCCCGTCCTCGTATCGCGATAAATCAAGCGTGAAAAAAGAGGTCGTTATGGCTCCGTCCAACACCAACTTTCCAGACATATTCGACAGTCTGTAACGCCCTGTCTTTACAGGCTTGTTGAATTGCAAAGTAACCTGCCCCTTTGTCGGGTTTGGATAAACCTTGACGTAGTTTTCCCCGACAATTTCCTCATAGTAAGGCTCTTGTTTGGAATTTGACATATCGGCGAAATTCGTGTCTGAATCGACTGCAGCCTCCTGTCGCAAACGTACCGTTGTACGTAAGATTCGGTTACCGGCGTTGTCGTAGTCGTATGTGCGGGGAAGATTCCCTTGGGCTAAACACGACAATGTTACAAACAATAAAAGGAATACTAATGTAATCTTTTTCATACCGGGACTATATTATATAGTTCAGGTGCAAAGTTAACATTTCCTTACACACGAAATCCACAAAAATGTATGTCGGAATAACTTTATTTTTCGGGGACAAAAAATGTCGGAATAAATCGAAGACTATCATTTTTATAATGAATATGTTACAAGACAACAGGGAGGATGGAAATGTCGGAATCAATTTGGCCGTGTAGTAGGAATTTATATCGGAATAAGCAGTCTTTTGGATATGAAACCCAAGACTGTTTTCGCAGGATCCTTGTTAAATACAAAAAAAGCGGCAAAACCAAAAGTCTTGCCGCTTTTCCTTCTTAAGGAATTATAAGGACTACTCAGCCGTTTCAGGAACGACGTTGAGTTTGAGTTCCACCTTGAAGTCGCGGTGCAGGTTCACCTGAGCGGTATATTGACCCAACTCTTTGATTCTGTCCTCGTTGATGGTGATTTTGTGGCGGTCGATCTCGATGTCGTGTTGAGCCTTGAGCGCCTCAGCCACCATGATGTTGTTCACGGAACCGAACAGGGTGCCGGTTTCGGAAGCTTTCGCGGGGATGTTCACTTCGAGGCCTTCGATCTTGCCGGCGAGGAATTCAGCTTCCTTGCGGATCTTCTCAGCCTTGAAAGCGCGTTGCTTGATGGTTTCCGCCAACATTTTCTTCTTTGCCGGGGTAGCGAGTTCGGCATAACCTTGCGGAATGAGGTAATTGCGGGCATAACCGTCCTTCACCTTTACGAGGTCGTCGGCATAACCCAGATTAGCTACGTCTTGTTTCAATATGATTTCCATGACAAAATGCTTTTTTAGTTAGAAGATTTTAAGTTATCGGTGACGAACGGCAGAAGGGCCAGATGACGGGCGCGCTTCACAGCTTGGGCCACTTTCTTCTGATACTTCAGGGAGGTGCCGGTCAGACGGCGAGGCAGGATCTTGCCCTGCTCGTTCACGAATTTCTTCAGGAATTCGGCGTCTTTATAGTCGATGTACTTGATACCGCTTTTTTTGAAACGGCAATATTTTTTCTTTTTGATGTCAACCGCTACGGGAGCGATGTATTTAATATCGTTTTGCTGTGCCATAATCTTAAGCTTCTACAGGGTTAGACTCTTGGTTATTTTCTTCTGCAACGGGTTGTTGCTCCGTCTCGGCAACGGCGGCCTCTTGTTTGGCCTTGCGGTTGTTGCGTCTCTTCTCGGCGTATGCGACGGCGTATTTGTCCATCAGCACGGTCAGGAAGCGGATCACGCGTTCGTCGCGGCGGAATTGCAGTTCCAGTTCGCCGACCACGTTGCCGTCAGCCTTGAATTCAAAGAGGTGATAGAATCCGGAGGACTTTTTCTGGATGGGGTATTCGAGCTTGCGAAGGCCCCAGTTCTCCTGGTGGATGATTTCTGCACCCTGGTCGGTGAGAATCTTCTCGAATTTCTGTACCGTTTCCTTCATCTGTTCATCAGACAAAACGGGCGTCATAATGAAAACGGTTTCGTAATGATTTGCCATAATGCTTTTTACTTTATTTATTTGTACTAAAATTTTGGGCGGCAAAAATACACTTTTTTCGTTATCAGACAATCGGTTGTGGAAGTTTTTTTTCAACAATGCCGACTGCCGGCTTTTGGCCTTTGGCTTTTGGCCTTTGGCTTTTGGCCTTTGGCTTTTGACCTTTAGCTTTTGACCTTTAGCTTTTGACCTTTAGCCATCTACCAATCTACCGATAAACAGGCTTCAATAACCAATAACCCATAACCTTTTATATTATTTGGGCGTTCCGGCGCGGCTTAGGAGCCGACGCTTCCAAGCGTCGCAAACACACATTCACGGACCAACGTTGGGAATCGTTGATCCCCCCCCGCCGCGCCGTCGGGCTGTCCGCTGCAATAATTGCACCATTCCGCAAGACACACCTCGGTAGGGGCGAATAATTATTCGCCCCTACAACACCCCATATACAGTAACTTCCTCTTGCGGAATGGCGCAATCATTTCCGCTTCCATCCCTAACGCACGCCCGTCCGACCCATCATCACGTTTCGCGGCGAACATACCAATTTCCTCGCCCGTCACTTTTCCCGCGCCGCGATACCCCGCACGAGAACCGGCCGCGAAATCCCGTAAACGCATCACCATCGGCTACCACGCTTTTAGCCCTCGGGCTGTGTTCGAGAACGCTATGGAAAATAATTTTTTAATCACGGAGGCATCGGACGGAAAGTCCGTAAGTCTTATTGGGGTTGGAACGGTACACGTTTGCGGCGGAGTAGTTCAGACCACGGTGCCACGCACCGTCGCTATAGACCTCGCTCTCTGTAGAAGACCAAAATTGGACGGATTTGCCCGCGTCGTTATACGTGTCCATCCAATAGCCTGCTGGGACAGCTGAAAAAGAAGTATTGTTGTTATTTTCTAAATCGTAGCCAGGGGTTCCTTCTTCTCTAGAAGTTTTCCACCCAAAGGTAGCCGCCAATGCTTTGGCTATTAATCCAGGATCCCCATTGATACAATACTCACTTTTACTGCCCAAATATTCCTCCAGGTCTGTCCATTCGGCATCGCTTGGCACATGCCAACCCGTAGGGCACAATCCTCTTTCATCAATCACTGCCAACCAGTTGTAGTACAACCCGTAGGTTTTATAATTATATCCCGGGACTTGTTCGTTTATAGTTTCCAGGACTTGTACGGCTCTCGGCTCGTAATAATATGGTTTAGTGTTGCTGAAATCCGTCCCCATCGGTATTGCTTTTCCGTTCCGAAAATGTTTTGTGCGTAAATTGGTCTTCATCCACACCTGTTTGCCAATACGCACCGCATCATAACTGTTGCCGTCCACATCATACACCGCATTGGGAATGATGTTTTGCTGTTCATTTGGCTGATCGCTTGGCTCACGATGGCAATTGAAGAACAGCATGGAAAGCATTAAAAAAGCCATAAGCAAGATGTTTTTTTTCATAATAAATCATATTAACATTAAAAAAAGATGTTTACAACATTCCACCCTTATGTGGGTTTTTGCGATGGCAAAAATAAATATTTTTTTTTACAAACAAGAGCCAAAAACAAGAATCCGCTTAACCGAAAAAAATGTATCTTTGCCCGTTTTTTGAACATCTCAAACTAAAATTAAAAGATACACTTATGGAAAAAATCAAAATTGGTATTAACGGTTTCGGCCGTATCGGCAGACTGGTTTTCAGAGCCACAACAGAAAGAGACAATGTGCAAGTGGTTGCGATCAACGACCTGTTGGACGTGGATTACATGGCCTATATGCTGCGCTATGACTCTGTGCACGGCAAATTCCAGGGCGAGGTTTCCGTGGAAGACGGCATGTTGGTGGTCAACGGCAACAAGATTCGCGTCACCGCTGAGAAGGATCCCGCCAACCTGAAGTGGAACGAAGTGGGTGCCGACTATGTGGTGGAATCCACCGGCCTTTTCCTGACCAAGGAACTTGCTGAGGCTCATCTCAAAGCAGGCGCGAAGCGCGTTGTGATGTCCGCTCCTTCCAAAGACGACACCCCGATGTTCGTCATGGGTGTGAACAACAAAGAATACGCCGGCCAGACCATCGTCTCCAATGCCTCCTGCACCACCAACTGCCTGGCTCCGTTGGCGAAAGTCGTTCATGACAACTTCGGCATCGTTGAAGGTTTGATGACGACGGTGCACGCCGCCACGGCTACCCAGAAGACCGTTGACGGTCCTTCCAAGAAAGACTGGCGCGGTGGCCGTTCCATCCTCGGCAACATCATCCCTTCATCCACGGGTGCCGCCAAGGCTGTTGGCAAAGTGATTCCGTCTCTGCAAGGCAAGCTCACCGGCATGTCATTGCGCGTTCCCACCGCTGACGTCTCTGTGGTTGACCTCACCTGCCGTCTTGAAAAAGCCGCCACATACGAAGAAATCAAAGCTGCCATGAAGAAGGCTTCCGAAGGCGAGCTCAAAGGCATTCTCGGTTATACGGAAGACGCTGTCGTCTCCACCGACTTCCTCGATGAGAAGAGAACTTCTGTGTTCGACGCTGGTGCCGGCATCATGCTCAACGAGCACTTTGTGAAACTGGTCTCTTGGTACGACAACGAGATGGGTTACTCCAACAAGGTTGTTGACCTCATTTGCAGCATGAACACCACCTGTCCGTTGAAATAATTGACATTTCCGTAGAGACGCACGGCCATGCGTCTCTACATTTATAAATCCTTAAAAATCATCGAATTATGGAAAAATACGTTTGCGACATTTGCGGTTATGTGTATGACCCTGCGGTAGGCGATCCGGACAACGGCATCGCTCCCGGCACCGCTTTTGAAGACCTTCCCGCTGATTGGACTTGCCCGATTTGCGGCGTGGACAAATCTAATTTCTCCAAGAAATAATAATTGTAGAGACGATGTGCACATCGTCTCTACATGAATCAACAAAAAAGGCGATCTTCATAGACCGCCTTTTGTTTTATACATTATGTCTCGTCCTAAAATAGCGTTACAACAAAAAGAGTAACGAAATGGAAAGAACAGAGAACAAGTACGTTAAAAGAACGCAGAAGGATTACCCGATGTCCTTCAAACTCTCAGTAGTACGCGAGTAC
>Ga0265299_10002225_pt1 | contig 20291 bp, 33 predicted proteins | sample AusTroGonzalo_MG_4_FD_193485 | JGI IMG/M metagenome (GOLD analysis project Ga0265299, IMG submission 193485) | Bovine rumen microbial communities from tropical cattle in Woodstock, Queensland, Australia - Gonzalo_02 | ecosystem: Host-associated > Mammals > Digestive system > Stomach > Rumen ... | reverse complement strand
ACCAAAATATGACTTTAACGTAGATAACCAACATCTTATTTGTCACAAAATTTTAAAAACTACCCCCTTGAAAATCCCTTGAACATTTTGTAAAATGTATCCACGAAACTAAAAAAAAGAGCCGCACTCAAAGGACTCGCGAAAATCACAGTGAGTGCGACTCTGCCGGTTAAGGCAGGGTTATTATACCATGCCTTGCTTTGATTTGTCAAAGGGAGGTTTTTTTTATGACAGATAACAGGATGCATTTTATCAACTCCGTCACGGAGTCTCTGGCTGGCAGGCTGTCAAATCTACAGCTTGAGATGGTAGCTGACGAACTTACTAAGGCACTGTGGGATTATGAATTGGTTGAAGCTAAGAACGAGCTGATTGTTTATGAGGGCGTAAATGAAAACATTGTTAAACGATACTGTGCCTGTCTTATGATTGAGGGAAAATCAGAAAAGACGATTAACGCTTATCGGTATACAATCAAGTCAATGTTTGATTGCATACAAAAGGACTACACAGACATAGGTGTATATGATATCCGTATGTTCCTAGCTATGGAAAAGCAACGTGGAATATCCAACAGAAGCCTTGAAAATACAAGAGCCAACTTGTCTGCGTTCTTCCAGTGGATGACAAGGGAAGAAATTATCCTTAAAAATCCTTGTATGGGAATTAAACCGATTAAATACACTAAAAAGGTTAAACTGCCGTTCTCCAGTGTGGAAATTGATATGCTCCGTAGTGCTTGTAATACCAACAAACAGCGTGCGATGGTAGAGATCCTGCTATCCACAGGCGTTCGTGTGTCGGAATTTGTCAACATCAAAATAACTGATGTGGATTTCAACAATTTGTCCATCCATATCACCAAAGGCAAGGGTGATAAAGAACGGACAGTATACATGAGCGAGTTGGCCAAAAGCCATCTTCAAAAGTATTTGTTGGAATCTGAGCATAACAACGGATTTTTATTTCTTGATCGTTTTCATCATCAGTACAAGCCTGACAACATAAGAAAGCTATTAAATTGCATTGCTGACAGAGCAAAAGTGGACAATGTGCATCCGCATCGGTTCAGACGGACGTTCGCCACCACACTTGCTAACCGTGGCATGGACATCCAGGAGATTAAGGTGCTGATGGGCCATTCAGACATCAATACCACATTAGAATATGTTTACACTTCAGACAATAAAGTTCAGAATTCATATAAACGATATATTGCATAGGAGTAGCTATGGACTGGGATAAAGGCTTTACATCGGAGTACTTTGCCAGATTTGTCGACCCGACCACCTTCAGGAGCCTGGGACGATTTGAGATCACAGGCGGTAAAATCAACGAGACCGAAACGGACCTGAGGGAGTCGGCTGACATTGACTGCAAGGGATACTCCGCAGGAGAGAGATGGATACGGATATATCTTAATGCTAAGCAAAGGGGCAACGCAGAACCGACTGCGCTGTTCACTGGATTATCATCATCTCCAGACACAAATATCTATGGAATAGTAAAAACAAATACAGTGAAGTTATACTCAGTCTTAAAACCGGCAGACGATGTGCTGCTGCCGTTGGGCTGGTATGCACCACAGGGAATGCAGGGAGCAGAGATCATCAAATCTCTGCTTTCTGTGATTCCAGCCCCTGTAATCATTGATGATGGATCTCCGGCACTGGTAGAGGCCATCATAGCAGAGGACGAAGAGACTAGGCTGACCATGACCGACAAGATCCTAAAAGCTATTGGTTGGAGATTGAAGATTGACGGCTATGGCACAGTAAGGGTATGTCCTAAAGCATCGAAGCCATCAGCTTCTTTTGGTGCCACGATAAGCGATGTAATAGAAAAGCAGCTTAAGATATCCGTTGACTGGTATGAGTGCCCTAATGTGTTCCGGGCCGTATCTGATGATCAGTCAGCGATCGCAAGGGACGAGGATGAAGACTCTCCGCTGTCCATTCCAAACAGAGGCAGAGAGGTGTGGATGCAGGAGACATCATGTGACCTGAATGATGGGGAGACTATTGCAGAGTACTCCATGAGACGATTGAAAGAAGAACAGCAATACGCCGTCCTGGCATCCTATGACAGGCGGTATCACCCAGATGTCAAGCCTACTGATATTGTCCGGCTGAATTATCCGGCACAAGGCTTGGTTGGAGATTACATGGTCACATCGCAGTCAGTTACACTTGGTCATGGGTGTACGACATCCGAGGAGGTTGTTAAAGTATGAGCGCAAAATTCGACAGGATAGTAAAGAGCCTGTCTGACACGATCAAGCGAGGCAGCAAGAAAAAAACATCAGCTTATGACACTGTTGCCACCATTAAAAGGATTGAGGATGGTGTCGCATGGGTCCATATACCCGGAGGAGTGGATGAGACTCCAGTTAAGCTGACCATCAATGCAGTGGAAGGCGACTCTGTGCAAGTCCGTGTCGGTGGTGGCAGGGCTTGGATCACTGGGAACTATGATGCTCCACCAACTGACGATAAAATGGCAGTTAAGGCAGGGGCGATGGCAAGCAGCGCTGCAAGTGTGGCCAATGAGGCTGTAGCGTCCGCAGAAGTAGCGCATGAAGCTGCCAAAAGCGCTCAGAGTTCAGCGGCACAGGCTCAGAGATCTGCAGACGAGGCAAGGGTGTCGGCCACCAATGCCAACGAATACGCATCCAGGGCCTTGACAGGGCTGTCCACTGTTCAGAGCGTAGCGGAAACCCTGACTTGGATTACCCAGCATGGAACCATGACTCTTACCACTGACACAGCGATAGACCCAAGCCATGTCTACTTCATACTAGACCCCAACGGTGATTATGTGGTCGGCAATACCCATTATTCGCTTGTCACAGAGCCTGATCCGGATGACCTTGCCTCTTACTATGAACTTTCCATAGATGAATCCTTAAACAACTATGTTGGAACCCACTTAGCAGTGACCGAAGACGGCTTATGGCTTTTGCCCGCAGGTCAGGGTACTTATAAGATACTAGTAGCGACAGGTGCGGGCAGTACATATACTACTGCGGGAACGTATATCATTGACTCGACAGGTGGCACTATTGCATCATTCCGTGTTGATGGTGTAACTATTGGAGATATCTTAAGCGGCAACACCAGAATCGAAATTACATCTGGTGGTATGCAGGTTATTAGAAAAGTAAACAATAGTGATATGTTAATAGCCAATATTGGCTTTGGAGAATCAACAAGTACATCAGGTACAAGTAATGCTCCATACTATACTCTTGGTGATAGAAGAGTAGCGGTATCCGACTATTCACCATCTACTACTTATTATCCGGGAGAAGTAGTTCGTTATAACAATAAAACTTGGGTATATGTAAACCCAGTAGGGTCATCAGGACATACCCCATCATCTAGTGCTGATTATTGGAAATTATATATAGGTGCTTATTCTTTTGCTACAGGCATTGACACTGTATCAAGTGGTGCTTTTTCATCTGCTGAGGGGTCTGGAAAGGCTTTAAACACTGGAGCACATGCGGAAGGAGATAGTATAGCTTTAGGTAAGTATTCGCACGCTCAAAACCGTGGAACGCTCGCAAGTGGTGATTATTCCACCGCACAAGGAGTTGAAACACAAGCAAGACATGAGGGTTCAAGTGCTAGTGGACTTGGCACTAGGACATCAGCCGACAATCAAACTGTTGTAGGGCAGTACAATTCCGATGATAGCAACGCACTTTACATTGTTGGAAACGGTTCAAGCAATAGCAATCGGTCAAATGCTTTTACTGTCTCCAATACGGGAGAGGTCAACTGTAGCACAATTGAAAAGACCAGTGCTACTAATGTACTAGTTTTCAGGGGACAGCCAACTTTTGACTCATCAGGCGCTAACGGCATCACAACAACAGGAATATATCTTGTCGGTGGTACCGTGCCAGCCAACTACCCATCTGGACTCACATGGTCGCCGCTGATAGTTCTCAATATCAGCGGAATCATTGTTCAAATAGCGATAGGTGCATCAAGCATATATATCAGGCGGTATTCTGGTAGTCCTGCTTCTTGGTCAAGCTGGAACACAATTTCATAAGGGGGGATATCATGGCATTTAAAGCGACTAGCCGTACAAAATTCAAGCAAACCGGCAAAAACACGCCCAGCAAGAAAGAAGTCTTTAAAGCAATAACAACCAAAAAGGCAAAGGTCCGGGAGTGGGCTGGAAAGACTCATAAGCAATGCCCATTTTCTCCGCTCAAAAAGGGTGCGCTGATCAGCGTGTGTGATGCGATCCTATCAGCCGCAGGCAATAACTGGTATTATATCAAGACCCCTTCTGGTAAGTACGGTTTCATTTATGCCGGATCTACCAAGATGGTCTCTCAAAACGCCGTTAAATTTCTCAAATATTTGGAAAACTACCACCACTATATCAAGGATAATAGCCGGTGGTTTTTTTATAAGTTTATGTCGGAAGTTGACTCTTTCGGCAAGGCCCAGAACAGGATCGGTAAAAAGAAAAAAGTGGGTATCACCTGCCTGGTTCCAACAGCCTGGGCGCTCCGAGCCATGGGCATCAAAAGGGCCGATGGCAAGCCGTGGGTATCTGGTAATCATGGCAGCTTTAAGCACCACTACACCGGAGCCGTCAAGAAGTACCTGAAGCGGATCACGAAGGACGGCCCGATCGGCAAGACTGTAAAGCAGGCCGTAGACGCCGGATTACTTAAGCCTGGTGATATCCTCGCATTCAAGGACAAGACCCACACAGCCACTTACTCAGGCAGTAACTACATTGTATTTGATGGTGGACACAACAGCATGAAGGACGGAAAGTATACCGGCATCAAAGCTAACTACGAAAATTACAAACATAAAATTTCTGAAGTCCTTCGTTGGAGGGAGTGAAGAAATGGATTACTGGAATCTTATACCATGGGGCATATCAGCAGTTGCTGGACTAATAGCTTTACTGACATATATGCGAAACGGAAACAAGCAAAGAAAAGAAGAGATCCTTGAAGATGATGCAAAACTTGACGGAATCAAAGAGAGCCTGCTCAAGGCAAATATGAAGTTGGACCAGGTATGTGTAACAACAAATGAGACCAGGACAGATATCAAGGCACTCAACAAAGATCTCAACACCCTAGAGAAAGAGGTTGTCGTTATCAAAAGAGATTTGAAGACAGCTTTTACACGTATCGATGAGCTAAGAGAGAAGGTGAATTCTAATGAACGAAAAGACAGTTAAATGGCTTAAGGCTGCAGGTATACGGGCTCTTAAAACCGTAGCACAGACGGCCATTGCCACAATAGGAACCAGTATGGCCATGAGTAATGTTGATTGGAAACTTGTAGCATCTGCGTCATTATTGGCGGGTATTCTTTCAATGCTGACGTCAGTAGCAGGACTGCCGGAGGTTGAAGAGTAATGCATATAAGTAGTACTGGATTGAAGTTAATCAAGAAGTGGGAAGGCTGCTACCTGAAAGCATACAAGGACTGTGTTGGAGTCTGGACCATCGGTTATGGTATCACGGATGCTGACCGTAAGATCACCCACACCAAGATCCGGAGCGGGCTTAAAATTACCCAGGGCACAGCTGACGCATGGCTGGAAGATTGCATTAAGGCAATATACGAGCCAAAAGTCAACAAGTATATGGATATATATCACTGGAACCAAAACCAGTTTGACGCCCTGGTGAGCTTCTGTTACAACATCGGAAATATCGATGGGCTGACAGACTATGGCACCAGATCCAACAAGCAGATAGCTTCCAAGATACTGGAGTACTGCAAGGCTGGAGGCCGATACGTCAAAGGCCTGTATGAGCGCAGGAAGGACGAGCATGCCCTGTTCTGCAAGGCACCAGGCGAAGAACCGGCAAAGAAGACACCAAAGCAAGAGTCAAAGACAAAGACAAAGACGGATGATTACAACATGCCAATCATTAAGAAGGGATCTAAGGGTCAGGCCGTAAAAGTCTGGCAGGTAATAGTGGGTGCTGCAATTGACGGTGAATTCGGAGCTAAGACCGAAGCAAAGACAAAGGCATTTCAAAAAAGCCACGATTTGACAGCTGATGGTATAGTCGGTATGTTCACCTGGTCCGCAGGGTTAGGATCGCTATCATAATGGGGCATTTATGGGGCAGATTTTGCTTTGTTTATGCACGGTTTTGTGATATGATTTATTAAAATACGGCTTAAATGCTTGTTATTATGCGGCTTTATGCCTTTTTTGAGTTGATGCCAAGTCCTGTTATCCGCACTAAAACAAATTGCCCAGAGCCTTTATATATGCGCTCTGGGCTTTTACTATGTTAAAAAATGGGGCAGAAATGGGGCAATACTCAAAAAACACATACGGAGCGTATTGCCTCGTTATCCTTAGCCTGCAGCTTCTTTGTAACATGAAAATATACGTCTTTAGTGACCTGGCTATTCTTGTGGCCGAGTCTTCTGGATATCACATCAAGATAGATACCCTGCTCAGCCAGCAGGGCCACATGTGTATGGCGTAGTGCGTGAGGTGTAAGTCTCCGACCTAGTATTCTTGCAGTGTTCTCCCTGAAATACTTCTCGTATGCATAAAACTCATTTTTATGGTTCAGGAATATCTTCCCATTACCCCCTAAAAGTTTTTGAGCCGCACATTCTGATTTTAATTTCCGGCACAGGGGAATGATCTCGTCTTGTATATACACGTTGCGGGTAGATGTCCCTGTTTTGGTAGACGTCTCAATGTCGTGGGCAGGGTCAAAGGTCTTTTTGACGTAGATCAGACGCTCTTTCATGTCTATATCATTCAGATCCAACGCAAAAGCCTCACCGAGTCGGAGGCCGGTCAAGGCCAGGAACTTGGTTAGGTCCTTCCATCGTTCAACTTCCATTCCATCTATCAATGCTTTTAACTCTTCAGATTCCATAAATTTATTCATCAGCTTTTCCTTCTTTGCTTCATTCTCCTGAGTTTCCAGCTTGGCAAGATATGAGATATCATCGATATAATCCTTCTTATATCCCCACCTCAGTAATGCCTTTAATCTTACAATATGCTCGTTAATCGTTCCTGGACTTTTACCGGTAGCAGCCATCCTGTCGTTGATATACCCGGCTGACAGCCTGCAGACAAGTGTATCCTTGCCCAGGATCCTCATCAAAGTATTTGCAGCATGGTAGTTCCTGCTGTATGTTGACGCCTTGACGTTAATCTTCTGATATGCCCTATAATGCTCTACGAGGTCGCATAATCGTAGGCTGGATGTATCCCTGGTCTGTGAGTTCAGCTTCATGATCTTGCTGATCAGGGCGGCCTCTGCAGCCTTGCGGGTGGCAGCGGTGTTTTTGTCCATAGTTACCGACACCTTTTTGACCTTTCCGGTCATGATTTCAGTATACCGCTCAACTGCTCTATACTTCCCGTTTTTTAATTTTTCAATCCACAATAAAAAGCCCTCCTCTCTTGAAGAAGGCCCCAGAAAGTGTTATAATTGCAATGCCAGTACTGCGGACACCTTTGGGGCCGTGGTCTTTTACCGTCATCCTGTTGCAGCAGGGTGGCGGTTTTTTAGTTCTACATTTATTTGTAAGCCTGATCGGCTCCGTATTCAGCCTCTTCCGCTGTAAATCCCTCAAATTTTAATTGTTCAATCAATCCATCCTTAGAAAAAGAATTAGTATCTAAATATTGCTGGGCTTTCTTGACGGCCTGTTCTTTCCAGTCAGCTCCGCACTTATCAACACCATATTCAGCTTCTTCATCTTCGAATCCTTCAAATTTAAGCTGGTCTTTTAGCCCTTTCTTTGAAAATGCAGTGGTGTCTAAGTATTGTAATGCTTTCAAGTATGCTTGTTCTTGCCAATCAGCACCACAATGTTTAACTGCGTATTTAGCCTCCTCCTCGGTAAAGCCTTCATACTCCAATTGTTTTTTTAACCCCTTTTTAGAAAATGGACTAAAATCTAAGTATTGCTGGGCTTTTTCCAGGGCGTTTTGCTTTCCAACTGAAACATCTTTCTCTGTTGGTTCATCAGCTTTCTCAGTGGTGGCCTCAGTGGTAGTGGCCTCCGATTTCGCTTCTGTGGTTGACTCCTCGGTGATAGTGGCCTGCTCGGTTACCTTGGTTTCCTTTTTATCATTGTCGCTTCCGCCGGAACCTATCAAGGCGACCATAATAACCAGCAGGATCACGAAGACCGTAAAGCAACCGCATCCTGTTTTTACTCCTTTCTTCATTTTTAACCCCTCCTTTGATTATTTATGATTTTCAGCTTCGATTTGCTGAATATCATCCTTCTCAAAATCCATCTTAAGTATATGCTTAAGAGCGTGCTGGTAGCTAAGTATATTCATGGCTCTGCTGTCCCTGGAGTTAAGAAATATCGTATAACTTCCATCATGATTGTGCGATACCTGCTCATGAATCCCAAATTCCATATTTAAGTAGACTACATTAATCACCCATATCATCCTCCGGATATTCTTCCGGATGCTCAAGCCTATAAAGCTCTTTCATCATGTTCATATGAGCCTTAAATTTGCTGGCATCCATATTTTTTTTCATGTGAAAAAGAGCCCGCATATCTGGATCGTCAAACATTTCCTGCGCAAGTCGTGCGGTTTCTTCGTCCTCATAATACTCCTGAATGTGTCCAAAATTCTGGACTTCTAAAAAATATTCTATTGGCACACCGAAGTAAGATGATAGTTTTTCAAGACGGTCAGCACTGGGTTGGTTCTTGTCAATTTTGCTTAGTGAACCTCTGGCAAATCCTAATTCTTTCTCCAGTCCTGTAATTGTAATACCCCTTTCCTTGCAAAGAAATTTGATTTTCTCATACCTGCCCATTATGTTCCTCCTCGTAAAAATTGAAAATTTTACGCAAAAACATATTGACAAGTTGAATATATTGCGTATAATAAAGCTTGAGGTTGAAAATTTTACGCAAATATAGCTTGCCCGTATGTGTTGTATGTTGATTTGTGTGGTAACTTTGATTATAGAATATATTACGTAAAAAGTCAATATTGTGTGTAAAATTTTCGACCATTTTAAGAAGGAGGTGAGAAGGTGTCGCTGTTTCATAACGTAAAAAAAATATTGGCAGAGAGAAATATCCCTGTCATAGAGTTCGAGAACAGTATCGGTTTACAGAGAGGCGGTTTTTATAAGTGGAAAGACCACGATCCTGGTATTTCATGGGTCAAAAAGGCTTCTGTATTTTTGCAGGTTCCAATTGATGACATTGTTAAATAATGGAAAGGAGGAGCGTCATGCATGACGGCTTTGTCGCTGTTTTGATTAAAAATACCGCTTACATGAGCCGGAATGATCTGGCCAAAGAACTCCATTGCAGCACGACCACTGTGGCCAAGCTGATCAACGGAGTGAAGAGCGAAATCGAAAGGGGCAGGTACCACCGCTGTGCCGTAGCAGGGAATAGATATAATCTTTATTCAGTCATTGATTATATGACTTTTAAGGACCAGCTGGAAGACAAGAACATGCGGAAGCTGGTACCGCCCTTTGATCCGGCAGGCATTGCAGAGCTTTGTGGATACAACACCAACCTTGTCAGGATCGACAAGGAAAAAGCAATCTGATCTAAAACTAAATAATCCGGTGGCTTTACACAGCTGGGTAAGCACTCAAAATCATCCAGCGAGTACTTTTTTGTTATAAGTGATAAATCCTCTAATATGTATAATTTGTAACCATTAACTGTGTTTGCCCAGCGTTGTAAGGCCATCGGGGAAAGGAAGGATAAAGTGAAGGCAATAGAACGCTTAAGTGTAATTCTATTAATCATCCTCTTCGTCTGGTTTCTGGCGAGCTGGATGAACGTGATCAGCCACAACGATCCAGAAGATAAAAGCGCTCCCGCTGCCTGGAATTGCTTCGTTGTTATGACAGAGGTAGGCAGATGAGCAAGGAAAATAAAACAATATCGTACCGTTTGCCTAATGGCCAGTTGTTATTTGTTTTTGATACCGGTTGGATGAGGGTCCCGCCTTGGCGGATCGGGACGATCAAAGAAGGGAGGCGAGGAAAAGATATTGCTGTTTTTGAGCCGATGAGACACGGGAAATTTAAAACAGAGTAGGAAGCTATGGCTGCGCTTCATCAATATGCAAAAGAGCATGGCCTGGAGCCCGCATTTTAAGAAAGGAGAATAATGGTCGAGTTAATTGTAAAAAGTGCCAATGGTAACAAAGTATTAGTAGGAAAAGGCGAATATATTTTTGGTTTGGTTGGAATCGATGATAAAAAAAGTAGGGTTGTTTTAGAAGGCGCTATTGATCCTACTTTATTTATGACATATTTGATACAAGCCATTGACGGTGCTTGCTTACGGCTGGCTGATGGAGACGAAGATGAAGCTCAAATATATAAAAAGACATTTATTATGGGCTTTACTCATTATCAGCTTGAAAAACTAAAAAAAGAAGCGCCCGAGGATTAAAGGGAACCCGTCAGGCGCTTGAGTAAAAACATATTCTTATCATAGCACGAAAGGAATTAATTGTAAATGAAGATTGTTTCGTTTAAATGTGATTATTGCAGTAAGATGATCGACCGCGATAATGAAGATGTTGAAATTTTACACAGGGGAAAGATTGGATACATGAATAATGAGATTCTTTCGAATAAAGATGAAGACATATATCATTTTCATCCTGATTGCCTAGAAAAATTTCATTCAAGTTGTTTTCTTAACTTATTAACGAATATAAACACGAAAACTGAAAAAGAGCCTGATGCTGAAGAAGCTGATCCGGAAGATCTGGAGTATACGCCGACCAAGAAAGAGGACAGCCGTAAAGATCTCGGTAAGATCAATGCCCTGCTTAATGCGGGCTGGACGATGAAAGATATTGCCAGCGAATTGGGTGTATCAATGAGCTGTGCGTATAGGTGGAAAAAAGAGGCAGAAGAGGCTTATAAGGCAAAATGACGCGACAATTGATTTCCGATGGAATAATCAGGTTCCAGTTTGATACTGAGGATGAGTGGAAAGAGCACCGGAAAAGAATCGGCGGTTCTGACGCTGCCGGTATCATTGGGAAGAATCCTTACAAGACAAATCAGGAATTATTTAGGGAAAAGACCGGCAGGATAGAGCCGGAAGATATCTCTGACAAACCTTATGTGATCTATGGCCATCAGGCGGAACCGCATCTTAGGGCATTGTTCGCCCTGGACTATCCGGAATACCAAGTAAATTACTATGAAAACAATTTGATAACCAATGCTAAATATCCATGGGCTCACGCATCTCTTGACGGTGAGCTCGTGGATCCGGATGGCCGGCGCGGAGTGCTGGAGATTAAGACCTCCAACATCCTGCAGTCTATGCAGCGAGAAAGTTGGAAAGATCAGATACCAGATAATTATTATTGTCAGGTGCTTTGGTACCTGATGGTTACCGAATATGATTTTGCAGTGCTCGTTGCACAGCTTAAGACGGATTTCCAGGGCGAGATCCGGAAGCAGGTACGGCATTATTTCATAGAACGGTCAGAGGTAGAGGATGATATCGAGTATCTTGCAGATGCAGGCCGTGAGTTTTGGGAAGCGGTTACTCATGACCGCGAGCCCGGGCTTATCCTGCCGGGATTTTAAGAAAGGAGCAAAGCGTGGAACTTATCATATTCGCACCTAAAGAAGACGGGTTTATCAAAACCATTGATTGGAATTTTGAGGACCTGAAGAAGGAGATAACGGAAAGGTCAAACGATTATATGAACCTGGTTTATGACGAGGACCAGATTCAGGATGCTAAGAAGGACAGGGCCAGCTTGAACAATTTCAAGAAGACACTGGAAGATAAACGTAAAGAGGTCAAGAAGCAGGTAATGGATCCCTATACTGTCTTTGAGGCACAGATAAAGGAACTGACCGGCATCATTGACAAAGCTGTTGGCAATATCGACAGCCAGATTAAAGGATATGAGGAAGTAGTTAAACAGGAGAAGGAAAAACGCTGTAGGGAGCTTTTCGCCGAACATATCGGAGACCTTGACAGAACGGTACCGTATGAAGCTGTTTATAATCCCAAATGGTTGAATAAGACCTATGGAGAAAAGACAATCATTGATGAGATAAAAGCATTTTCTGAGAAGGTCGACCGTGAGCTTAAACTTATCCAGGCAGATACTTCCCCGTATGTCTTTGAGATGAAAGAGGAATATCTGAAAAGCTTTGACTTTTCCATGGCGATGGCACTGAAGCAGCGCCTTGAAGAACAGGCCAGGAAAAAGGCGTTATTCGAGGAACAGGAGCGCAAAAGAAAAGAAGAGGCTGAAAAGGCTAAAGCTCTCCGTGAGGAGAGAGAGCGCCAGCTTCATGAAGAAAGAGAGCGACAAAGGCAGGAGTTACAGGAGCAGTATAAAGATGAACCTCCGGAAGAACCCAAGCCGCTGCCAAACATCACCAGAGCATCAGAACCGGCTGAAAAGCGGATCAAGGTGACCATTGAAGTCATCGCTAAAGAGTCCAAGTTTGATGCTTTGAATAATGCTATTTCGCTTCTTAGTGATAACAGTGAACAATTGAGAGTGATAAAAAGAGAGGTGCTGACTAATGGCTGTTAATAACAAACTTACTAAGAAAAAAACCCAGATGATTGAGAACGTGCAGACAGCAGTTTATGAAGTCGGAGGCCAGAAGGTAGAACTTACTCCGGAAATCGTCAGGGAATATATGGTATCAGGCGATAAGGAAAAGGTGAGTGTTAAAGAGATCATCATGTTCATGAACCTCTGTAAGTTCTCCGGTTTGAATCCCTGGGCAAAAGAAGCCTACTGTATCAAGTACGGCAATGAGCCGGCTACTATGGTCGTGGGTAAAGAGGCCTACATGAAGCGTGCGGAAGCCAATGAGTCGTTTGACGGCTTTAAGGCCGGCATCATTGTATTATCCAGAGAAGACCATGAGATTATAAGAAGACCCGGAAACTTTAGGCTTAATGATGAGGATATCATAGGCGGCTGGGCCAAGGTCTACCGTAAGGACAGAACCCACGCCTACGAAGTTGAGGTCCCTTTCGACGAATATGCTGGTCGCAAGAAAGACGGCTCACTTAATTCCCAGTGGGCAAAGAAGCCTGCAACCATGATACGCAAGGTTGCGCTGGTCCAGGCACTCCGTGAAGCATTTCCCTCATCCTTTGGCGGTGCATTCACGGAGGAGGAAGGTGAATATGTTGATATTCCTGAGGTGATCATCCCGGAAGAACAGCAACGTATCGAAAGGCATGAACCCGAACCGGATCAGCAGCAGAAGGCAGAAGAAAATGGACAGTCACCAATATTCTCATAAGCTTACGATTCAAGGTAAACTCAGTTCACTCAATGAATATATAGGCGCCTGCCGAAGGCACCCTAAGAGAGGCGCAGACCTGAAGCGTGAAGACCAGCAGGCTGTTGAGTGGCTGATACGCTCACAGCTCAGAGGCATCCAGATCACGAAGCCTGTATATATGAGATATGCATGGTTTGAGCCGAATCAGAAGAGGGACCTTGATAATATCTCTTCCTATGGCCGTAAAGTGATCCAGGACGCTCTCGTGAGCTGCGGAGTTCTTAAAGATGACGGATGGAATTATATCACGGGCTTTTCAGACTCTTTTTATGTAGACAGGAAAAAGCCCCGTATCGAAATAGTAATAATGGAGGTGGAACATGCAGCATTGCAATCTGGAAACTCTCGCAGGCGGAACACTCACCAAAAAGGTGAACAAAGCTCTGGAAGACGTCGCCCAGAATCTTATGGATCCTAATACGGACCCGAAGGCAAAGCGAAAGATTAAAGTAACGCTGACATTCAGCGGGAAAGAGCGGAGCTTGCAACATTGTGGGATCCTGGTAGAAACGGTGCTCGCTCCGGAAAAGGAAAGTCTTGCTGTATTTGGATTCGGCAAAGACCTGAAATCTGGTGACGTTGACTGTGTTGAGCTCGGGAACCAGATACCTGGCCAGCTGTCTTTTGCCGATTATGAAGACGCTGACAAACAGCCCGGTGGATACGACGCCGATACAGGTGAGATATTTGAATCTCAACCAGTTGAATTAAGGAGGGCAGAATGATGGGATTAAAAGAAGCTATTGAATATCTTATTAATAAAGGGGAAGAGAACGCAATTCCTTATATTGAAGAAATAGGGGGCCATACATATTCTACTAAAGAGCTGCTTTGTTATGATGAACCGATATATAAAGCTAAACCATTAGTTGCCCATACACTCACGGCACTGATAGCGTATCTTTTTGGCAGAAAAGAAGAACTAAAGGAGTCCATGATCATTCATGTGTTGAATCCGCAGGAGGTAGAACTGATCTCAGGACTCGATGAGGAAAGATGCAGGGAAACTCTCTTTAAGGTATGTACAGAACCACATGGCTTTTTATTTGACAGATACTATAATCAAGAGAATTTTATAGTCAATATGCAGACTGCTTTTAAGATGACGGATGATCTGAAGCTGATCCTTCAGGTAGCCGGCAACGTAGAAGAAAAGACGGTCGCAAACTATGGGGATGACGGGACTTCACAGAAGGCCACAGTGTCACATGGCATTGCCGGCAAGAAGGACGTCATAGTCCCTAATCCTGTGGTTTTAAAACCATATAGGACGTTCATGGAAATCGACCAGCCCGAGAGCAAGTTCGTGTTCCGGATCAGCAGCGGCGAAGACAGACCGCGCTTTAAACTTGTAGAGGCCGATGGAGGGCTTTGGAAGCATGAAGCTATCGAACGTATTTGTGAATATATTCATAATATGGTTCCCGAAGATCTGAAGGGCCGTATCACAATTATTGGATAACAAAGACAAAGGAGAGTAAACCGTTATGGATCGAAGACGGGGAGCCCCTAATAAAAAGGGGCTTAGCTACTTTCCGAAAGCAGTCGATTTTTATGACGATGACAGAATATTCGACCTCCTGGAAGAGTACGGCCCTAAAGGCGTAACAATCTATGATGTTATCCTGACTATCGTTTACAGTCACGGGTATTATGTCGAATTATCAAAAGCCAAGCTATCGAAAATGGTCATCCGAAAGATCGGTAACCGATGGGTGAAACAGAGAGACGTCGAGCAAGTAATTCAGTACTGCGCGGATATAGGCCTCCTGGATGATGGCCTCCTAGCAAAGTCTGTAGTTACCTCTGTTGGAATTCAAACACGCTATCAGGAGATAGCACTGAAGCAGCTGAAGAGACGCCTCTACAATGACAAATATTGGCTCCTTGACGATCCAAAAAATGAGGAACCCTTATTAAAGTCACCCTCAGGCGGAATTAATTCCGAAGAAAATCGAATTAATTCCGAAGAAAATCGATTAAATTCGGAGAGTAGTCACACAGAAATAAAAGAGAATAAAAGTATATATATTATATACGACAACCAGGAGCTCAATCGTATCTTCAACCTATACATTTCCATGCGAAACGGAAACCAGAAGACACCGTTGACCGACGAGCAGATCAGGATCCTGAAGGAGGAGCTTGACAGTGTGGCCGATGACGATGCTGACCGTATCGCAATTTGTAAGAAGGCCTATACATCTTGCTGGAAGTCATTTTATCCAATAGGAAAGAGCAAGAAGAAGCCAAAAAACAGCTTTCATAACTTTGATCAGCGAGATTATGATTATGAAGTGATTGAAAGTAAACTTACTGGAAATGATAAGACTTAGTTATCACATCCGGAAGGATATGATATAGCAACCCGTCCACAGGTTCCATATATGCATAAAGCATTTATTGAATCTCTGCAATTTAACGCTACGATGCAACCCGTTGACGCCATGGTATTGCCTCCCTGCCATTAGGTAGGGAGGTATATTTGAAAGGGGTAACAAATGAAGAAAATATATGCCATTGTAAAAAAGCCCAGTGATGACATAGGGCGGATCATTGAAATTGATAATACATTGAAAGCCCTGCAGGATATTGTATCCGGATACATCCAGGCAGTCCCCATTGATGAAGATCTTGCTATTATCTGCGATGAAGAAGGCAGGTTAAAACACTATCCATATAACTGCGATGTCTGTGGTATTGGATTTGTTGGAACGATCATTGTTGTTGGTGTCAATGAAGATGAATTTGTTGATGTTCCTATAGGTCTGGATGAATGGAGGAGAATGATCAGCGATGTTATTTAAATTCTTGATAATTATAGGATTGGTAGTTGCTTATTTAGGCATCACGGCAGGAATGGCGTCTTTTATGGTATGGCTAGGCGAAGAGGACAATGATGCTTTTCCTCTGTACGCATGGCTGTCTGGGCTTCTGGTTTTCCTGACGGTAGTTCTGTACTTGGTGATAAGACTAGAAACATAGGGGTGAGAGGAATGACAATTGATGAAGTAATTAAGAGTTATGAGGATTCAATCAAGGACATGGGGATTCCTGAAGATGGGAGCATGTGATGAGTGATTTAATTGATAGACAGAGGGCCTTATCTATTTGCGACTCAGCTATAGACCTATGGACAGGTCAGCTTGGAGTAGGGGCACTAATTACAGTAAAAACCATGATTGCAAAGTTGCCATCCGCAGAGCCAAAGCGTGGGGAGTGGGTTCTTAAAGGGCACTTATGGGAGTGTGACCAATGCGGATGCAGAGTCAACAGAAAAAATCCACTAAAGGGAAATCTTTGGAATTATAATTTCTGTCCCAACTGCGGTGCGGATGTGCGAGGTGATAAAGAATGACAAATCAAGAAGCATTAGATGTTTTGAGAGATATGAATATGTTGCTTATATGTAGCAGTAACGAAAGACTATATAAAAAGTGTTCGCCTGCAACATATATTGCAATAGAAGCCGTGAAGCGACAAATTCCACAAAAACCTTTTGAAGACCCGCTTGAAGAGGGAATACTCTTTACACGTTACAAATGTCCCTCATGTGGGTGCAGACGGTTAGGTCATGGTTTTGATTTGGATAAATGTTATTGCCCTGAATGTGGACAAAAACTTGATTGGTCGGTGATACCATGATTACTAACGAAAGAGAACGAAAAATCTGCGAGAGATATTCATCCTATGACGACACAGGCCATGTGCGATGTGACAAATGTCCACTAAGAAAAGGTCAAGGATCATATGATTTCCAATGCAAGGCAAACAGCCACTATAACCGCAAGACAAGAGAGTGGGAGTGGGATGAAGTAAAAGAAGAGATTGTTTATTTTGATTTCTTAGACCAAGAGGTATGTAGGATGGTAGATGATGATTTTTGCAGTCAAGCAGAATAGTAAGGATTATAGGAGGAAAGCGGGAGAACAGAAATGATTACCGAAGCAGATGTTTATAAATAATTAAGCGATATGATTGCCGATGTTTATGAATGGTTGTCTGATGAAAAAAACGAGGGTAAAGCCATTCAGTATATCATGGGGCTTAATGATATGGCAAGGAACATTGCCGAGAAAATTAGGGAGTGTAACAGGGTAACTGAGGAGTTGCATGAATTGATGGGTGAAGCAAATAGTAAATAGGATAAGAGGGCAGGTGAACCAGATGAGTGACGTATTAATGTTAACAATCGGTGAAGATGGAGTAGCAAGAGAATATAAAGATGATTATGACATCGTGATCCATTGTGAAACCGAAGAAGAACAAGCAACTGTTATGAAGAAACTCACTGTATTCCTTAATGTCGTTAGGTGTAAGGAATGCAAGCATAAGCATTACTGTCTTTTAAAAAGAAGCAAGAATATAGAAGATTGTGACGATGATGATTTTTGCAGTTGTGGAGCAAGGGAGGAATGATGGAGAATAAAGTAATCATGCATGAACTTATCAGCCGACAGGACCTGCTTGATAAATTTGATAAATTACCTGGTGCTTATCCATGGGGTGATATATATAAAGCAGAATTAAAGCAGGCCCCTGCATTAACATTAGCAAAATTCATATCGGACGAAGCATATTTTGAAAAACATGGGTGTATGTTTGATGAAGAACCAGTCGTGAAAGATTGCTGGACAATTCGGATTGCGCTTGAAAACCCAAACACAAACAAGACTCAAAGATGGTGCTGGAGAGTTGATACTAACACAATATTTATTCCAGACGGATACATAGAGCACCTTACATCTGAGATGATAGAAAAGTTAAAGGGAGAGATGCAAGGGTCACTTGTTTGGGATGAGGAGGAAGAAAGATGGTGACGTTTTATAACATGACATTACCACAATCAATTGTGATCGGTTCTTTATTTATAACTATAGGTCTTATCTGGAATGGATTTAGATGAAAGGGAAGAATCATGAAACAATTCAAAAACGATAATGAACGCAAGGCTTTCCTTGAAGACTACAGAAATACAAATAATGGATGGTATCTCTGGCGCGATCATCCATATTTGCAGCGGAGATTGTGGAGGCATGAGCTGCCTGGCTGTTCGCTGGTAGTCGAAGAGGAATACCGGACTTTCTTATGGCCGGAAGAATACAAGGATTGGACGGCAATAGGCTGGTACCTCATAAAGGACTGGAGCCAAACTGATAAGACCTTTGCCGACCAGAAGGGCAGCAAAACACAGGCTCTTCAACTTATCAAGCAATTACAGAAAGAAGGGAAATGATGGAAAAGAAATATATTGTTACTATGCAGCAGTTAAGAGGGCCGACCTGGAGCACAATCATGGAAGTGCTACCAGACGAAAGGATGGCCGCGCCAATCTATAGCAAGATCATGGATAGCATTGAGAATTATTTAGAAGACTATTGCGAAGAATATCAGGAGAGTGAATAGTTTATGAAGCATTACCAGCCTCGTCGTGGCAACAAATACATTCTGCCACATCATATTTACTATGAAACGCTGTGGAAGATAAAGGGCTATTACTGGATGAAAGAGAGGGTGGAGGACATTATTCTTGCTACTCCAGACAGAGATGGCCAGCCTCGAGGCAGTGGTATCAGCGACCCGACTTATTCCAAGGCGATTAATATGAGCGTCTATTCGCATACCGTCAATGTGATTGACGAGGAGCGGGCTAAGATACAATCAGAGTACCAGCGCGGTGTCTGGGATAATATCATGCACGGAACTCGTTACCCGGATGACGCGGATCGGCGGACTTACTCCAGGCACAAGAGTAAATTCATCTATTCCGTGGCTGTGCGCCTTGGTATTTATAAGCCTTAATGTTGTCCCCACGGGCAAATTGAGATGTGTTAATATGGTACCGTGGGAAGTTGTAAACAACTCCTGCGTACCTCTCAAAGAGCGAGGTTCCACACTCGTAAAACGTGGCTAAGGGTCGGCAATACCGGCCCTTTGATTATGTTATTAACGGCACCATGTACGGCCCTGCGCCCTGTGTAAAGTCCAACCGGTTTTTCCCCAAAAGGCTCTTCTTCCCCGGTTGGCCTCCTTTCCTGGTGGTCTGACCATCAACCCCAAGGGCCGGCATGCGTTGCTTTGGAAAGGAGAACAGTATGAAGTATATAATCATGTGCGGAGGAGTATCCACGACATGGGAAGGTACCGGAATAAGGCAGCTGACCAAGGTGAAAGGCGAGGCTCTTGTTGAGAGAACTATCAGGCTTCTGCGAGAGGCTGGCGTTACTGATATCGCCATCAGTTCAAACAATGATGTATTCGAGCAGTTCGGTGTTCCTGTTCTCCGGCACGAGAATGATTACCAGTCTGCCGGATATAACAAGAACAAAGGATACTGGTGCAATGGATTCTATCCGACTGAAGAGCCTACCACTTATCTGTTTGGTGATGTGGTATTCTCTCCGGAAGCAATCAGGAAGATAGTGGGGTATGAGACAGATGACATTATGCTGTTCGGATCTAAGCCGCCATTTGCGCCTGAATATCCTAAATGGTATATTGAGCCCTTTGGCTTCAAGGTGGTCAATACCCAGCATCTGCGTGAAGCAATAGCCAAGGTAAAAGAAATAGATAAGGCCGGTGGCTTTCATCGGCAGCCGATAGCCTGGGAGCTGTGGAACGTGGTGCGTGGTGGAGATCCTAACCACATCAACGGCGGCTATGTGGCTATCAATGATTACACATGTGATATAGATTACCCCAGTGAGATCAACATGGTATCCGCCAGGGTGAGGGGATAGGAATGGCCAGGGAATTCGCCAGGGCATTCTACTCATCCAAGCAGTGGCAGGATTGCAGGGACAGTTATGCTGCACAGCGCAGACATCTGTGTGAGAACTGTCTGGCCCGTGGGATCTACACGCCTGGTGTTATCGTGCACCACATCGAGGAGCTGACGCCGGCTAACATCCAGAGGCCAGAGGTCACACTGAACCCGGCTAACCTGCGG
>Ga0265299_10002224_pt1 | contig 20293 bp, 26 predicted proteins | sample AusTroGonzalo_MG_4_FD_193485 | JGI IMG/M metagenome (GOLD analysis project Ga0265299, IMG submission 193485) | Bovine rumen microbial communities from tropical cattle in Woodstock, Queensland, Australia - Gonzalo_02 | ecosystem: Host-associated > Mammals > Digestive system > Stomach > Rumen ... | reverse complement strand
CATATTTTATTTTTATATTTATACATCTTAAAAAGAAACATCTGAAACAGAAACCGCCACCGAGAATAATAGAGATGTTTTTATTGGTTTCTTCATCCGACAGCTTGCCGTATTCATTCTCATACCGACATAGCCAGTCGTCAGATGTTTCTTGCCGTGACAACCACCGGCTGTGGTATCGTCGCTCTAAATGGGACACGGATATATTTTCCCGAAAAGACACCGGCGATGGTGAAGTCGTTCGCAGTACTATACGACAGTAAATGCTGCCGGTTTATTTCAGGCATACGGTACGACTCAGACCTTAATGCCTTACACGCAGATATGTATCATTTCAACCTGCCTTGCTGTCGCTCAAGGTCTCGAACCTTGACATTCCTGGTCCAGAGCCAGGCGTGTTACCAATTACACCAAGCGACAATGAAAAGATTATATCTTATTTCAATGCTCTCTTCAAAAATTCAGTCTTAAATATCCGCCTCACGGCAGGTGAACTTGGCTGAATGTTCTTTCAAGTAGAATTATCTCAAGAATCAATCAAAAATCTTATATAAAAAACAACATTTTACAGAAAATCCTGTAAGAAATCCAAAATATTTTCATACTTGTGTGTCAGGCTGGATTCGAACCAGCGACTGCCGGCTCCACAAACCGGTGCTCTGCCAACTGAACTACTGACACCATGTAGTGGGCCCAGCTGGGCTTGAACCAGCGACCACTTGATTATGAGTCAAGCGCTCTAACCTATACTGAGCTATAGGCCCGAATTGCCGTCGAAGGATTTTACATCTGACTACCGTCAGACACTGGGCTGAGCGACCTTTCCCATTGTACCCGGAATACAAGTCTGTGCGGAGAAAGCAGGACTTGAACCTGCACGCCTTACGGCTACTGGAGGTTTAGCAAACCTCTTCCTTACCAATTAGGATTATTTCTCCATGAAGATTTTATTAAACAATACCGCTTCACGTACGGCAGTTGCAGTTCTAATTAAGAACCCGACGGAATTCCGTGACGATGCGAACATCCGAATTCTCTCAAAGCCTTTCGCACAGGCTGTTGAGGTATCGCGGGGGTGGGAGGATTCGAACCTACGGCCTAATGATTAACAGTCATTCGCTCTAACCTGCTGAGCTACACCTCCTTATATTTGTTTTTGTAGGATTGAAGAGAATCGAACTCTTACGCCTTGCGGTACCAGGTCCTTAGCCTGGCGCGTCTACCAGTTCCGCCACAATCCCATGTAACGGCGCTTTTATTATTTTCTCATGCAGATTCGCCGAAATCTATAACTGCATTCAGCAAGGCGCTACCTTGTCATTCGTCGTGATAGATGGATTCGAACCACCGACCTTCTCGTTATCAGCGAGATGCTCTAAACCACCTGAGCTACATCACGGTATCCAATATAGTTGCGAGGATGGGACTTGAACCCATGACCTTCGGTTTATGAGACCGACGAGCACTCCATCTGCTACCACCTCGCTGTGAACTACCACAAACTAAAGATTTGCTGGCTTCTTGCTTCACAGCCGTTGCTTTGACTAATGTCAAAGTCTTACATCAGCTCCACAAGTGTACTCGACAGTCCCTGCCGAGGTTTTATACTCTTATTAACTGAGTTTACTTTTAGGTTTTACTTGTACAAGATTTATAGTACAAAACAATTACCAATTTGTCAATGTACTTTTATTATTTATATATGAAAATATATTATTTTTCGAAAATACACGCAATTCTTCCAAGAAGCTAAATATTTTTGGTTTTCTCGCTAAAAATTATATAAAATGACAGGATTCTTTAGCAAGACCTGTCAGCTTGCCCGGCAAACGTTCCGGCTGCAATTTCTTACAGATTTTCGATTTCCTGCTACATACGCCTCACAGGAATTATTTCACCAACAGTTTCTATAAAATAAGATGTTCATTATGGCAAATTAAACATCTGTGTTACTCCCGGCGCCGGTTTTACACTCATACTTTACTTGATTTCATCAATATAAACTATGCAATCAAATACATCGTCAGGCATATCGTTAACAAGATTGTCAACTACCACACGGTATCCTTTCATATACATAATATCGCAGAAATCAGAAAGACTTCTGAAATAATACTTCCATTCGCCATGGCCATTGATACCTCCTGTTAGATGAACCTTCAGAGAACCGTTTTCAGCATTCGTTTCAGAAATGCTTAATTTCGAGCCAGCCTGTATACAGGCTACTTCGATGTCACAATGTAATTTTTGTAAATCCATATTAAAAAGTTTTAGTTAGCTTGAAAAATGAGCAGCAATCATCATAAACGACGTGCAAAAAGTTCAATCTGCTCCAGCGGCGACCTACAAACCAGATGCCTGAGAATATAGCCATCGCTGCTGTTACTTTTCTTTTTGACAAGTTGACTTCCTGGATTCGAACCAAGATAGCAGCCGTTTTAATAGCACTGTCTTAACCGTTAGACGAAAGTCAAAAAACCAAAGAGCTACCTGCAAATAACCTTTGGAAAACCACTAATGACATCAGTGAGCTTGCAGACTTTGATGGCATTTACCAAGTTTTTGTACCTCAGCCGGGAATTGGACCCGAATTACATGGTTGAAAACCATGTGTCCTAACCATTAGACGACAGAGGCAGAAAAAGTTCTTTAACTCATTTGCACATTTAACGGCTACTTTTAAGAACTTCCGGCCTGAAAGTAAGCTTTCAGGTCTCTTATAAGAAATTTTGCCTTACTCCAGTCACCACTTCCGGCCCGGGTGAAGGCCCCTGGAGAGTGTTTCGTTGTGGACACGGGGTGACTCGAACACCATCTTCCTGAGTGCAAATCAAGCGCATTAGCCAATTATGCTACCGGCCCAAATTAAATTTACTGCGTCAGCGGGATTCGTACCAAACATTGTGTGACTGCTCTTCCGGATTATTCTCGCACTCCCACGTCCGGCAAATTGTGGGTTGTAGGTCAGCCATTCCCACATAACGCAATATTAGAAAAGAGTTTTTCGACCTCACTCTGCAGAGCCTGCACAGCTGCTACCCTGTTTCAACGGGGATTTTCAGCGGAATCCCTCACACTGGCGGCTTACAATCTATCATGCCGACGATTTATGCTGTCTGTTTTAATTCTGACAGCCAGAAGAATTCCCTTATGCGCAGGGATTTAGATGAGTTACCTTTTCTTTTGTAGGAGGAACCACCAAGAAATAAACCTACCTGGGTGATGCTTGAAGGAATCGAACCTTTGTATTGGATGAACTTTAATCATTACAGAGGGTATTACCCTTAGACCATAGAAGTTCATCCAGCTTGCCCACTTTGCAAAAAGCATCAAAAAATCACCGTGCTATCCTTACACTTTATGCCGCTATCTTTTACTGCTCTATAGCAGTCGTGCTTTACTCATATTACGTAACTATGAACACAGTTTCACGACCATTGCAGACTCGAACTGCACTTGTGACTTTATTTTTGTGGAGGTGCGGAGATTCGAACTCCGGTCCTGCAAACCGTCAATACAAGATATTATTTACATGTTTAGGATAACAGATTAAGGTTCTGTTCCAAAACCTCTGCTCTCGCAGCTCCACCACCTGATTTAATCTAACCAGGAAATCTTAAAGGCTATTAAGCAGCCATTCTCATTGCTACTGGAGCGATGCGGATGTCTGCTACTCTGTTTGCGAAGTCTACAACCTTGTTGCTTACTTTGCTGAAAGTATTTTTTACCTTTATTTTCTGACCGTTGTTTTAGGTGAACCGTTCAATCACCACATGTACCTCATACCACTAATCTACAGTCAAAACCATACACCCCCAAAAAAGTTTGTGAAGCCCTACCACATAGCCAATTTAATAATGAGAATCGAACTCATGTTTCCCCATAGTTCCAAAATCCATAGAGAAATATGGAAATTGTTTATAATTTAATAATTATCGGGTGAACTACAACACCCTCTATCCCATTGTTGAAAACCTTTGGGAATGCTTTTCTCATGATGTTATAACTTCCGTTCACGTCGGCGTTTATCTTGTTCCCATTTTCTGAAACAAACAAGCCACGACGAACACGCTTGCCTTTATAAACATCATGCTTTTTAATTTCTTCCAAATCAAGGAAACTGCACTTGGATGTGTAGCTTTCCTCGTTTGTAATTACTTTTATCCCCACTTTTTCGCATTTGTATGAAATCATATCAACAAATCTACTGTGGGGTCTAAAGCTCACAAACTTATTCTTAAAATTAAAAATCCTATACAGCCCTCGACAGTATTCGCCCTGTTGTAGCCACCCTTTGGTCTCAATACTCTTAGTATCACGCGAGTAGGTCGAGCGTAAAAGACACATCCTCACAGATTATTATTTTCAACCCTTCATCCTCGAATGCTTTGAAGGAAAAACCTGCTCCACCTCGGATTTTTATAACATTTATCTCGTTGTTGTTAGTTTATGGACAAACTTTTCCATTTCCCTACAACATACTAAAAATTCCTTATGTCAAAGAACTTATTTATAGTATCCGCAAAAATAGCAGAGATTCTATACGTCTTAAAAAATGGACCTTTAATGTCCGTCTCGCGACAGGTGAACTCGGTCCAAGATGTTCTTTGGAAACAAAACCACAAAGTACATAATTATGAAATCGTACCACACTATGTTACCATAGCCAGCAAAACGCGATAAAAGAATTACACTTGTATCATCCGCTAAAAGCAGACTTAGGTCCAGCCTATCGTGATTTATATGTCTGTTGTGGTCTGGAGCACACCATCACCATATCGAAATTCTTGCAAGTGAACATAATAAAACTTATTGTATCGTAGTTTAATGTGGGTCACGCGACCACTCCAAGCTCATTTTACTATGTTAATTTCAACTTAGGCAATCTGCAAGGGCTCGCCTTACAGACGTTCTGCTATTCAATATATTCGCAGAATGTCTTCCGTCTGCTCTCTACACCTTTATGAGCTACTTGACAAGTCAAGCTGGTATCTGTCATATTCCGATTTCGAGTGCTTCTCATGATATGCCTATTTTATACACACTCTTCTCCATTAGACTACTTGCTCAATTTAGCTCGGTGTTATCTGCGACTTATTTGTTTGTCTTTACAGCGATTTTTCATCTTTACAGGGCTTAGCACCTTGACAGACTTCCACCGAATTTGGAAGATTCTACTCCGGCGTTTCCACCGGAGCACACAATAAATCTATTTCAATGTACTCTTCATTTTGAGCGTACTTGAGGATTCGAACCTTCTGATACAAGTTAGTCGACGTCTCATGTATCATTGAATAGTTAAGCTGCCCACAACATATATCAGAAATTTCGAAGGTACTTCTGTAAATTTCATCAACCTATTCCAGCATACGCATAATATAGTGCCTACCCAGGGATTCGAACCACCGTTCCATTGCTTTTATGTACAATATTAAACAATAGAACCTTCAAAGCCTTCACGTAAATAAACTTAAGCGCGCCTCATTTTATTTGCGTGAGAAGGAGTAGACATAATTTCAATGTACTCTTAATTTAGAAACATAATGAGGAGTCGAACCTCTACCTCCGTCTAATACATCTGGGAAGATTTGCAACTCTTCGCAGAATCCATAGACCTCAGTATCACCCTACCCGTATCTTAGCACTGCCTTCCTCGAATACCGCGAATCTCTTCAGGCGAGCCACACTTACATACGTCGTGAATTATGCCGTGGGATAAATCATTACATCAGAGCCTTGCAAAACGTCTTATTGTCAAAACGTATGGAGTCGAACCATATTCTTCCATGTCCTTTCATATCGTGGTCCTTCTATATTGGATGACGGTCCGTACTAAAAAGTTTTGCAATCACTTTGTTTCCAGAAGCCGGAAGAAATTCGCGAATCTTCATTTCACGATACGGGATGTTCTGCCAGTTAAACTACAATTATCGTCAGACAACCCTGACATAATGATTATATTTCAATGTACTTAAAATCTTTAATTATCTGTCTCACGACAAATGTACTTTATTTTTCGTATATAAAAAACAACGTTTCTACAGAAATTATTTATTTTTTTCATTTTTTTCTTCCTGCAACGGTATTCCGCCGTTTATGGTGTCTGTACCTGTTGAAGTATATATGACTCCCCTTAGCGGACAATTTAAGCAATCCTTAAACGGATTCGTGCAGTCGGTCCAATCCTTACAGTTCTTTGGAAACGTTCTAATCGAAGGATAATCAATTAGAGGCGGTTTGTCGTCTACGACTATTTTCCTAAACTCGGTTTTTGCTATTTCCGAATCTTCGAAATCCTTCGTGGTATATTCGATTCTGTCTCGGTCATCGCATTTCATAATAAATTCGAGGACGTCTTCAGGATTATTAAAGCAGTCAAGATATTCTTTCTTCTTGCTTTCATCCTTTTCAAAAACTCTGTAAACAATATAAATCTTCATAGCCTTTTATTATTTAATTTATTCAATAGAATTTCTGTTTATCTTATAACAATTGCTCACCGTGCATGCCTTGCCTGTATGAGCGCATTCCGTTACTGATGTTTTCTTGTCAATGCGACGAAGCCTCGACTCGTTACACCTGAAACGGTATGTCATGTAATCGGATGCGGTAAGAACCTGTTCTTCCTTCTCCTTATTCCATTTGCTTATCTTTGTCATAGCACAAACTTATTTATTGTATTATTTTTCAAATTCTTTTTGAATCATTTCAATTTTATCTTTTGCCCATGAGAGGCTTCCAACAGGCAAAACCTTACAAGGCAGTTTCTTTTTCCTATCCTCTTTCCCAAGCTTGTATGCCTGCCATAACAGATATGTCGATTTAGTTACCTTAATCTTTTTACCTATATATCCCAATATATAGTACTGTCCTTGTATGCCTAAGATATTCATATCTACCTAATATTCGAAACAGTCAGTATATGCCATTGAAACGCTGGTGATGAAATCTTCAAGCTCATTCGAATTCTTCACGGTATAGAAACTGTCTTTATCAAAAGTCATGTCATTGCCTTCGTCATCCATTATCCTGAAATTTTTGGACAGTTCTTCGAATTCCAGCAGCGTATCGCCGTAATTGAATTCGACTGTAATCGTATCGGTCTCATAATAGTATTTGTAATAAGACTTGACATCATACTCTTCCATAGGGACAGCCTCGAATAAGATGTATCCGTTCTCACGGTCTACTTTCTTTTCCTCGATGACGTCATCAAGAAAGATATGCTTGATTACAGAAACTCTTTCCTCAGTCGTTAATTCATTCAGCTTCATCGCAAGGCTTGTTTAGTTTTTTCTTAAACTCTTCGATAGACCCTTGAATGTCTACGAAATTAGCATATCCTTTGTCTATCATGACAAGAAGATTCTGGAACTGCTTGAGCTCTTTTTCAAATGCCTTGCAGGCGCTTTCTATCATCGTCTGCTCGCCATGCCTTACGCCTTCTTTAAACCAGCCGCCGTAATACCAGCCTCCGGTTTCCACCCTGCCATCCGAAGTCTTTCTTTTCTCTCGGATTTCTTCGACTTTCTTTTCTATTTGTTCATCTGTCAACATAACTGTTTTATTTTAAGGTTAAACTAATCTTCTTCAAGTTTGACGTTCTTGCAGACGAAATCATAAAACTTGTCGGCAAGCTCTTCCATCTCGCTTATACCAAGGTCAGCCATTATGGTAAACTCGCATCTCTCATCGACATTACGGCTGACGTCTATAATCTTCTCAAGAAGGTAATCATCCTTGTCGTGATATTTTCTGACGTCATATATACAATACAGTAATTGGCTTACAGCGCGCACGTCACCATATTTGTCTTTCTTCCGTCTTACAGCCTTATAGAAATACCAGTCAGAACCATGCACGACGCCATTAGACTTTTTGAAGCCGTTATCATAAAGAGTCTTCTCAAATTCGTTATATCCTTGTTCTGTCATAACAGTCTTTGTTATCAGTTTTCCGTAATCTTATATTTCCTATAAACATCTGTACCTTCTTCGACACGTATCGCAAGTCCCTTCTCAAGAAGTCCGTTGCAGTCGAAGTGTTTGCGATACATCCATTCAGCTGCAGCTATCGGATTTTCTCTGGACAGCTTTTCATATTCTTCCCTCTCCTTAGGTGTCATGTCTTTCGTATGCCTCAGGAAAGGGAGGACAGACGTCACGTTGAATCCGATATTATATTTCGAGACATTAACCTTGTATTCATTCGATATTGATTTCAGGGTATATGTCTTCTTATTGCCAATACTTAGAATCTTGCAGCCGTATGGAATCCGGCATGACAAATCTCGTAGCAACAGTTTTTCTTCAGGTTTGATAAAGTATTTCGCAGCCATAACTGTTTTATTAAAGTTCTTTTTTGTCTTGCATGTCAATCTGCCGTATCCGTTCCTGGCAGATATGTATGATTTTCTCGTAATCAAGCTTTCTGCTCTCACCCTCTTTCGTACGCAAGACTCTTTTAAGAATGTCGCCGTCCCAGGGGTTCAGCTCATACTCCTGCCAGATATGCCATGGCTGTATAATGTGCTGCGCATAGTCGCTCTTGCCTACGTTATGGTCTTGACAGTTTCCGTTATCAATTCTAAGAATTCCAAGGTTCACAAGCCTTACAATTCTTTTATAGTTTATATTTACAAATTCTTTGGCATCCATTATATTATTTTATTTTAAATCCGTTTTTATTCGTCGTTTCAATTACGGCATAATCATAGAACAACATAAGATTCTCCCTATACTTGGAATAATCATCAATAATCTTACATATCTGCATTGAACTCAGACTTCCCTCCTCCCACTTATACTTTAATTCGAAAAAAGTTATCATCTTACCAGCGTATGTCAGTCTTTCCCTTATTACTGATTCATCCACATCATAGGTTGGTCCTTGAATGTTTGAACTGTTCGTAATACATGACAGAATCACATACTTGCATTTTTCATAGTCAGCCTTCATCCGGCGGCGTAACTTACGTACTGTAAATATCTCCATAATTATTTTTATATATAAAAAACAACAAATTAAGCTTTACTAAAAACAGAATTGTATTTTTCCATCATTTTCTTTCTCTCTTCTTCAGACAGTGACGCAAGATACTGATAGCTAAGCTTCTTACACATGTGACGGTCATCCTTACATCTATTAGACCAAGGATACATACACTCTTGCAAGACTTCTTTGTCTGGATTATCGGTGTATGGTGCAATACTTGTAGTTGTTTTGCTTCTTCTCCGGATATAATCTTCCTTTTCCCTTTCCCATAACTTCTATTTTTTATTGTTTATTTTCATGTTCATTACTTTGAGACAACGATGCAATTCTGAGAAATACTTGACATCTGTCTCAAAGTCACGATATTTGCCATCACGATAGCCGTACTCATACTTCTTATTGTCAGAACCCAGAAATCTTGATGATGTCTTTTGTATAATACAACCAACTTTGAAGGGATGCCTCTTGTATACCTTCTTGCTGACTGAAACAATAGTGTCACACCATCATTGTCACTCTGTTCGAAGAATTTGAACACTTCATTGTCGTCACATACACGGATTTTCTTCAGTTCTTCTTTTGTTATCAATTTACTACTCATAACTCACTTTGTTTTAATCACAACATTTCCTATGACTTCAATTTTAGATTTCTTCAGAACGTTCCTGTTCTTCACTCTCTTCTGTATCGTAATCACTTGTTTTAACGATATAAATGACGGCGCCAAGCAAAAAGCCTATGACATATAGCGAAAGCAAGATATACATAGGTATAAACACCTGATACCACGTCATCGTCGTCAAATCAAAAAGCTTTAAGAATATAAGCATAACCTGTATGACAGGCAATATTGGAAATCCTCTCTCCATAATCTTAATTTTTAATTGTCTTTAATTGTTCTCACTAAAATAGAATCTTATAGATTATCAGAACAATAATGGCTCCGACGACTCCGCAAATTATTTCTTCAGAATATTGACTGAAATATTCAGAATCAGTCCAAAGCCTCGTGACTATTTCATCAGCTTTGCCTATATAATCACGAGGATTGTCACAAAATCTCTTCAGAATCTCTTTCATCTTATTTACGCTTAATCCGTCATTCTGAAATAATACTCAGCTTCTTCGCCTTTAAGATGTCTGCCTGCATACGTATCAGCCTTGCGCCATAATGTATCATATACAGTCGCAAGAGCTTCGTTCCCTGTGTCGTAATGCTGCCATATCTTATGGTTGAGCACTATTATCAAATCGGTAAGATACCTGTAGTCACTTTTCCATTCTTTAAACGCGCGGTTAAACGTATCCTTAACTGCATTTACTCCGAATCTGTCCGCAATGGAGAAATCCATCCAGAACGTCGTTGAAAATTTTTCCTCTGCCATAATTCTCTGGTTTTAATTGTTATTACTTAGTTCGCTGATAAAAATTCTTACTCTTGTATTGCCATTCAGGAATCGGGTGCAGTCTATCTCATACCTCTTATTTCCTTCCAAATCTTCGAAACAACACGACCCATTTTCTCCTAACTTGAAATATGTTGTCTTACGCCCGAATCCATCAATGATATTATACCCATTTGAAAGCGGGAGCAACTGAGAGTCATAATTCCCCAATTTATTGAAAATGGCTTTGTTAAGAATATCAAATGTCCAGAGCTTAGTCTTAGGGAATACAAATTCCCTGAAGAAACTGTACTTGGTATCCCAACTGCATACTTTCTTAGCCTTGCTGTAGTATTTGTCCACAGCTGCTATCACTTTGTTCCAGGAATCGAGGGCTTCTTCTCTCGAATATTCCTTATCCTTCATTACGTATGTCATTGTTTTAAGTTTTGTTTAGACAAATATATGTTGATATTTTCTATTTTTAACAAAAATTGTTAAAAATTTTTGAAGGATGTTCTTAACTACTTGGTTACCAATAAGAAAAATTTTAACCTTTACCTATGATTTTATCGATTTAGAGAATACAGTCTCTCAGTATTCTCCATTTCTGTTCGTAGTCATAAATGTGGAAATCGTCCCATTTAATAAGTTTCGTGCCTTTGTCTTGATTCTTGTGGTTATAGTCAACTTGATATAGGCCGTTATAGTCGAAAAAGAATTTATCAAGAATCTTGCATACGAAATGCCCCTTTATGACATCATAATAGATTTCACCGTTAAAACGGTCTTTCAGGATGACTGCAAAATAATAGCAGTTTCCAGATGTCCAATTACAATCTTTAAACCTGCTGCAGAATTCTGCAACTTCTTTTTCAAGTTCTTTTAATATATCCATGTCTTCATAATTTTTAATATATATAAAAAACAACAAATAAAAAGAAAGCGCCTGAATTCAGACGCTTTCCTCCCAAGTATTAACTATAAAAATTATGTTATGGCCGATGTTATTCTACGACAGCTTGTTTGGCAATCATCGTACAGAACTGTTTGAAATTAGGATAATTTTCAAGAAGTTCCTGATGTTTCTTCATATATCTTTCAGCATTTTCTTTGAAAGAAGCTGCAGCATCATGTGCAAGGCCTGCGCTGAATGTCAAGTTGTATTTACAGAACGGGGTACCTTCTTTCAGAAGCTCATTGGTATTAAGCAATACCTTGAATGCTTTCTCATTCTGCTTAGCGAATTTCTTTACAGTTTCACCGTCTGCTTCAAGTATTGAATGGAATTCAGTTGTACCGTTGTTTGTCTTGCAGACTTTCAACACAACATCGTTAACAACAAGTTTCGCAATTTGTTTAGCTGCTGCCATTCTTTCTATATCGCCTGACAGATTAAACTTGTCTTCGTTTTCTTTGAAGAATTTAGACATAGGCATCCACATATCAGCGACAACATAAATCGTAGCAGCTCTCTGATTATTTTCGTGTTTTCCGGATAAGTCCTTAAACTCGATTTTGTCAGGTATATCATTACCAGTCTTAATATAAGCCATTGGGAACAAGCTATAATATCCTTTTTCCAAAGCTTGCTTTATTGCCTTCTCGCCTTTGCTTACTATGTCATCGACAGTCACGCCGCCGGTATATCCAGTGAAGAAAGCAACTTTCAACTTACCGCCTTTCTTTTTTGCAAGCTCTCTGACCTGTGCATATTCGCCTGTCGTAGGTACGATAAGTTCAACTTCTTTGAAATAGTCCGTACCGAACAGGCCTTCATTGATATTCCTGCTTTCTCTTAAGAACTGCTTATAAGTCAACAGTCTGCCTGTCTTGCTTTCAGACATTCCTTGTTTCTGGCAGTTATTCCAGAAGTCAACCTCATCACTGAATCCTTTCAGCAATTCAATTTTTTCTCCAGGCGATACAGGTATTCCTGCATTCGAAATAACTAATTCATCGTCGTTCCAATTTACTATGAATTTTTCTCCATCGCTTTCGCGTACAAATATTCTCGTTTCCATTATTAAGATATTTTAAATTTACACATTTTATTTATGATTTAATGAAAAAGAGGGAGAACAATCTTGTTTCTTCCCTCTCCCCCTAAAAAAACAATTATGAAAACAACTTGATATAACTATTCTTCAGTTAAGTCTTCATCGTCATCATCAGCATCGTCAACGAGTTCTTCAAGCTCTTCGTCGCTGCTCTTGCTGTATGCAAGCTCTTTCTTAATGATTTCGTCTATCCTGTGAAGGCGTTCATCAGTGAAAACTTTGTCCGACCAGAGCTCCTTGATTCCGAATGCCTCTCCGGAATCAGTACATATATATCTTCCGGAATCGCTTCTTAAGAAATACTTCACGGTACCGTCTGCGCATGTGACTTTCTTGCAGGCATTCTTCTCAGCGTCTTTCATCTTTTCGTATTCTTTCTCCGTAATGAATTTTCCTCTGTCAGCGCCGCAATTTTCCCATGACACATATTTCTCAAGACCGATATATGGATTCATACCGCGTATATACGATATATTGAACTCTATCGGTGTCGGTATGCAGAACCTGTTCTTATTCGGCATCGCGAATACACGGATACCGGTCTGAACATTCCCTTCTTCTTTAAGCTTGCCTTTGCTGAGGTTAAGTATGATACTCGCCCCGTATACTGAACCCTTTCCTCCTGACTGAATCTTGCCTCCGAACATATCCTGCGAATCATATACATGATTCGTGAATATCAAAGTCGAATTAAGTATGCCAAGCTTCGCCATACATATCCTGAATATCGACCTCATCAGCTTTGCTCTCGTCATATCTGATTTGTCGCTGTTCGATTTAGCGTCTTCAATCTCTTTCGCCGTAGGCAAGTTTCCTGCTGAGTCGAGGCAGACAAGCAGTTTCGGAATCTCAGCTCCCTTGTCTTTTTCTTCGATGAGGTAGTCAAGCATTGATGTCATCTTCGTACGGAATTCCTGTATTGTCTGTACAGGTTCGTATCTTACCTCCTTCGTATTGATGCCGAAATTAACGAACTGCTCGAAATCAACGGCATTCTCACTGTCAAACCAGATAACACTGTATCCCTGCTTCTGAGCTTCCCTGCATATATTCAACATCAGAAAGGTTTTTCCAGTGCTGGGGTCGCCACTTAAACTTGTACTTCTGTTATTCGGAACGCCTTTGAATATTGAGCCCGTCAGACAGGCATTCAGCATGTAGTTGCCCGTTGAGATGTAGTCAGTAATAGTGGAAATCGTACCATCGCTTACAAGACCTCCATATTTCGATGTCTTGCTCATAAACTTGTTAAGGTCGTTGAACGTGATTTGTTTTTTCTCAGCCATATCGCATTAAAATTAAAAATATTGAACTTATATAATAAACAACGTTTAGTAGCCTAATTGATACCTTAAATCGCGAATATTCGCGTATATCTTGTCATCTCTCATTATCGAACATAGGAAATACTCTGAAAAATGGGTAAATCGTATATCGTCGAATTCTATATTCATGATGGAATTTATATCTATGCCTTCCGATTTGAAGTATTCCCTTACAAGTACCGGATTTATCCATTGGAAGGTGCCGTCAAGATAGCTTCCGCCGGTAAGCCTTGCTATATACGGGTATTTCATAGCATATCTCGCATACTGCCCTTTCCAAAGCCATTTTCTGTACCATTCGACATCTTTGAGCTCGAGATGGGCGCCAGCCATCGGATATGTTCTTACGGCATGCAGCGTCTCATCGGCAAAACATCCACGGTACAAGACGTCTATCCATTTCTTTCTTGACCCGACAAACCAAGGGTCTTCCCGCCTTACGCCCTTGAAATGACAATAGAAGACAGGTTCGAAGCCTGTCTCGATATATTTGAATATCTTACCGTAATACGCCGGATATTCCCCTTGCCACTGTACATTATCAATATCCGTAATGCTGTAGTTTGACACAATGTTTTCTTTTATGATTCTATGTACGAATCCGAGAACATCGTCAGACTTCCTGTCGTATGACACCACGAAATCGATATTATGGAATATGCTTCTGAAATCATACTCCTTAATATACTTAAAATGCAGCTTTTCGAACTCGTTCAGTTCGAGGATGCTTCTGTCCTTAAAATACCAATAGATAACCGCCCTCATTTAATTGTCTCCTCTCGCTGTCGTACTTTTTACTATTTCTATAAGCTGTCTGTTCGTAGATATAAGCTTTGACGGGTCTGTTCCTTCTTCCCTGACTACTTTCGCCTCTTCGACCGTCTTTATATCTTCTATCAATTCCTTGTATCCGGTTTCCGTGTTCTTTATAAGGCTCTGCTCGAGCTTGATGAGGTCAAGCATCGTCCTCTGTGTGTTCGCAAGACAGTCATACAACTTCGGATTGAAGTCAATGTCTATTTGGTCAAGTATGCTGCTGACGACATCCTCGCAGATGTTTATCTGGCGTATGAGCGTCGCGATATTGGCGGTGGAAACGATGTTCTTCGCCATAAGGTACTGCTGGTCACCAATAATACCTGCCTGGACATACTGCCTAAACATCGAATCCATGAGATTCTTTGCCTTTCTCTCAGCTTCCGCCTTCTTGTTATTGACATCGACGCCAAGGGTCGTAGCAGGTTTGGGCTTGTCGAATATCATCTCATCCTTGTTATTCTTCATGTCCTCCTGCATTCTGTCTGCAAGGTTTACCAAGTCATCTAATTCTGAATCCATAGTTTCTAAATTTTTATTTATTTATAGGAAGAGTGACCCTTGGTAAGTCAGAGACGCGTCAAAAGCCTCCACATGACAAGATGTCAGAATTCTGTTGACAGGTGCGAGATACAGCTTTTCGAACATCGCCTCACGGTCTATCGTCGCACCGATGTCCATAAGCGTCCTCTCATTCACTTCAGTATCCTGAGAAAATGCAAGAACGTCTATCATATCTTCATCAGTCTCGTCTCCCCTCGACACCTTGCATATAGCCCTGCTGTTCTTCAGTATCGCCATACGAACCTTGTCTCCGTCCTTTATTCGTGAATACCTGTTTGACAAACCTGGTTTCTTACTGATAAGATAATTCCAGAGTACTGCACCTTTCACGGTAGGCGGAGTCTTATTCATAATATGTATATTGCCTGTATCGCTTATGACATATTTCTCGTAGGTGTTAAGTGACGAAAGCTCGCAGATGTCTGTTATAGGAGCCTGCATAAAGATTTTCTTCATCTCCCTCAAATGCTCTATGATGTTGTCAGGCGTTATGACACCAAGCTTGAGCGAATATAGAAGGGTCTTTGAATATAGGTCACGCAGAAATTTTGTATACGTGCTCTTAATATTCTCGAGACCAGTGCTCTTAATCTTCGTATACGGCTGGTAGTAAACATTTGGGTCGGTCCAGCGTATATCCTGAACATATCTGTTCTTTCCTGTCCATATACCAGAATGGCAGTATGACTCGAATTCAAAATTAAGAAGTTCCCCATTTGCGTTGTACCTTCTGCTGTAATCAGCAAGAACCTCCTTAAAGAAATCCTTGAGAAATACCCTGTAAAGACACATCGCGAAATAACATGGGTCTGGGTCTATAAGCTCTATCGACTTATATCCTTCTATATTCTCGTTCTGGACTTCTTTGAAAAACTTAAGAGCCTGCTCCTCTGTCTCCAATCCCTTCGCAGAACAATAGATGCTATACTCATTCATAGAAAGCTTCCATACCTTATTCTTCATCCAATCAGTGCTGTTAATGACCTCATATACTGAATAATAGATGGAATCCGTCGCGATATAGACGCTGACATTACCTGTAACTTTCCCTATTACGCTGGTATTCATCTTTTTATGGACATCTGTCTTTTGCTGCCATGTTGTCTTGAACATTTCGTTAAGAAGCTTTTCAACATAAAGGATACAATCCTTGCCTTGCAGCGTGATGGATTCAGCAATGTTTATATCGAAGAACCTGAAACTTTCGAAACCAAAAGCTCCGTATGTCGCGTTAATGATTGTCTTCGCCGCCCATTGCTTGTCATCATTGATGTGCATTTGCTTATACAGCTCGTCAAGGTATTCTTTGAATTCCTCCACGGTTATTGATTCCCGTTTGACGTCGCTTGTCTTGTTATAGTATTCAAGCAGTTTGTCGATACCTGGATTCGTAAGCATCAGCTCACGGCCTTCTTCGTATTTCTGCTTGTATATCTCCATAACCTTCTTATATCCCTTTCTTTGCAGATAAAGGTCTTTAAGCATCTTAGGCAACACACCTTCTTCTTTCTTGTATACGGCTCCTGACGCACATCTGATGAATCCCAATTGGATTTCCTTGAATCCGCCTCGTTCCTCCTGACGTACGTATGTTTCAGGCGATATGTTGAATTGACGCATGATGTTAGGATACAGGGATGCGAAGTCACAAGCCATACAGTAGAAATGCTTTCCGAGCACAGGCTGCTTGAAGAAGGCACCTTCATAAGAACTCTCCTTCTTATTCTTATTCTCGACAACCGGGATAACCCTGCCTTCTTTCGCGTAATAGAACCTTATGGCGTCAGCGACAAGCAATGACCTTGTAGCACTTTCAGAAGCCTTCGACCTTGTCAGCGATGACATACCAATACCAGTCGTCAGCGATTTCGTGACATTATGAATCTGTTGAACAACCACGGAGTCTATCGCGTTGTAAGCGACATATTTTGCATAAGAATTATTATACAGCTCCATAAACGATTCCGTATGAGCTATCTTCTTTATGCCGGCTACCGCCTCACCGACGGTGTCAAGCCTGTAATTGTCTACTATATATTTTCTGGCCCAGGTCTGGAAAGCGATGATGTAGTCGAACTGCATGGTATGAGGTAAATGCACACCTTTAAGCATTCCGTCCTGTGCCTTCTTGAAATTTCCATTTTTGATTTCCGGAACGATGTTAAGCCTCTTGCATCTGTAACAGATATAAGGCCAGTCGAACTTATTCGAGTTCCATCCGGTAAGAAGTCCGGTCTTCTTTACAACATTGTAAATAAAATATTCAAGCATTTCAGACTCTGTTCCGAAACACTTGTACTTAAACACATATTCGTCATGGCATCCTGATTTCTTCAGGTGGTCCTTTATAAGGTTGTCGGCCTTTTCTATTTCGCTTTCCGACATAGGCTTCCATCCAAGCACGAAAAGTTTTTTGTTCGTCAGGAATGATATGGTCGTTATCGCGCATTCCGCTTTCTCCATATCAGGCATTTCGTTAATGTCTATAACTTCAGTCTCAATATCGAAGAAAGTTATCATGGGCTGGTTTATAGAATATATGTCATCGAGTATGTCTTTGAAATATACTTCTATAAGTTCCTGGACACGCTCCCTTGACATATACGAGATATTCTTTATCGGAGCTTTCTTTACGTATTTGCCCAGATAGTCTATCTTATCCGTTTTCCTGTCAGAATTCTTCCAGTTAAAAAGGTCGTCCTTATATATCTCTTTCTTCTTGGTGACAACGCGTCCGTCTTGATTCCAATAAGAAATCTCGAGGAACTGCGCGCCGCCAAGAGTAGAGCTTTTTACAATATCAACAAGCATAAGCCTAAGAGATAATGTTAGTCATAACATATAATTCACGACATACACCGTCTGATTTAAGCTTCAAAGGCAACTGAGGTCCTAAAGTTATAATTGAAGCAGTATATTCGTTGTTCGGGTTAACCTGCAAGAAATTGTCTTTCGAATAGTATGCGTATTCGTCATTCTTTGCAAGCGTGCTTTCCAAGTTGTAGCGGAACACAGTCTGAGCGTTCGCAACTTCCTCGAATGTACGTTTTGTCTCAGTATCTGCAAGCTGCGAAAGATACATGTTGTCATTCTGCGCATAGATGACAAACTTATTGTCGTCAGCCGAAATGCCAAGGCATGACATTATTTGCTTGATGTCAGGAATATTGAAGCTCATGACATCTGGCACGTTCACAAAACGGTTGACATATTCATCCTTGAAATAGATGTCAGTACTGATGACGTCGCAAAGCAATTCAGACATAGCTGGCAGGTTCACGTCGAAGAATTTGTTCGAAATCTTCATAATACGTGACAGCATTCCGAAAGAGTCAGACTTCGTGAATTCGATGGTAATGTCGCATTCTTCGGTACCGAGGTTCTTCATAACGTTGATAATCTTTTCAGCGGATGTGAATATCACCGTTCCACGCTCTTCAAGAGATGATTTCGTTTCGGTACAGTATTCAGACAAATCTGATTCTATGTACTTGAACATGCTGCCGCTGTCATTCTTGGAAAATGATTTGATGACTCCTCCGTCAATGTACAGAGTAAGCATGTTTTTCTTAAATGTCAAAGTGTTCTGGAGAAGCTTCATAAACTTCTTCACATTTACGTCTTTCAAAAAAATCTGGTTCATAATTTGTAATCATTTATAATTTCACACATTTTTACGACAAAATAATTCATGAGCTCATTATATGAGTCATAATCAGACTGCTCAGATGAGTTCATGTAAATTACGTCAAGATAAAATTTACCTTCCTTGACATCAACATATATCTCGTGATATATGCCGAGCGATATTGCAAACAGGCAGATTTCATCAAAAGAAACCTTTGATATTGTTTGCCTGCTCACGGTCATAGGAAACTGCCTGTTCATCAGCGTCTCATACAAGATACTGAGAGTTTCCTTCGACCACTGTACGGAATATTCCGATAGCGGAGAATTTTCTGATTTCATAAGCGTTACTTATTTTAAGTACAGCGTCATATAGGAGAACAAAAGAGAATAGGCGTCTATTACGTCGTCTATCGGCTTTGCGACCTCCCTTTTCTTTCTATCGATATATTTGCCGTTCGAATCAATAAGGAACTGCCTGAAATCGCCTCCGTATACTGAATTTACGAAAGCGTCATACATTGCAAGTTTGTCAGCGTTTCCTTTACCGGTAAACGCCTTCTTATTGTCCGTAGGCGGTATGATGAATATGTTTTCAGAACCGGTCACCCTCGCAAGTCTGTATCTCAGTATCGAATTGAATTCGATGAGGTCTATAAACGATGCTCCCTTGCTCATGTACGAGAAACCCTCAAATACGAATATGTCTCCCAAGTCAGGATTTACCGCTTCAAATATCTTGTCAGTAAGTCGTATCGCGTTTGCAATCTTCAACGATTCTCCCTCCTGATAATTATCTGTATCCGGCTTAGCCTTTATATAAGGCACTATCGTAACCTTATCTTCTATTTCTTTATGGACATCATATTTTTTAAGTTTCCTTGGCCCAAACCAGTCACCATAATATTTCGATTCCATCGCTGGAAAAGAAAAGAACTCCGTTCCGTCCTCCGTGTACCTTACAGCAGCAGTGGACAGAATGGAGAAATCTATTGACACTATTGCACTCATAGAGTTATTCTTCAGAATTCTTTATTAGAAAATATCTTCAGCTTCACCGAATACGTTGTTTGATGAACCACCAAGAGGGTCTCCGTTTGACATAGTGCCGTCGAGTGGGTCTCTTGACTCATCATTAGAACCTTCGTCATCTTGAGGCTGTGCATCATTTGAAGGTTCATCAAAAGGATAAGTCTCAGTTGCGGTCTGTGCCTGTGTATTAGGAGCATCTTGCTTCATGTCAATTTCCTGTGCAGGCTGCTCAACTGTCGGTGCTGGCTGGGTAACTGCAGGTTCTTTTCTATCGACAGAAAGCTTTGTCGTAATACCATACTCACGAAGCATAAGCTCCAATTTGTAGATATTATCGATATTTTTCTCAATAGAGAACTCTTTCAGAATGCTGCGAAGATATTCCGACTGTTTCATGATTTCTGCAGAGATAGCCTCTCTTTGCTCGCTTGTCGCATTCGCATAAGATGTACCGTCAGCAGCGACAATGCTGTAGTCCTTGTCGGTAACT